>WNEZ01003212.1_pt1 | contig 19537 bp, 23 predicted proteins | sample 5400521 | NCBI WGS metagenome assembly WNEZ01 (sample SAMN13153339, study PRJNA577476) | soil metagenome | isolation source: 120 cm saprolite under Douglas fir tree site 2 hole 1 replicate 1 | place: USA:California | collected 2015-04-18 | reverse complement strand
TTATCGTGACCGTTCCATTGTTATGAGCAGACGCTCCGAGGGAAGTGAAGACGCCTGTCAGGTAGCCAGCGCCCGGATTGGGAAAATAATTCAGTACACCCACGCCATCTCGCTTGTAGGTGCTGACAAATATAAGGAAGATAGCGAGCATCAGACCAAAATCACCGATGACGTTAATGACAAGCGCCTTTTTGGCCGCCGCGACTGCTGCCCGTCGTTGGTACCAGAAACCTATCAGTAGATACGATGCCAGGGCCACCAGCGCCCAGCCGACCAGCAAGAAGAGGAAGTTGTCCGCGCTGACCAGCAGTACCATCGCAAAAATAAAGAAGTTCATATAGGCAAAGAAGCGCCAGAAACCGGGATCATCTTCCATGTACCCGGCGGAGTAGATGTGGATGAGCAGGCCAACGCCTGTAACAATCATCAGCATAACCGCCGACAGGGGATCGAAGAGCAGGCCAAAGCTCACCTGGAAATCGCCCGAGGTAATCCATGTATATATCACCTGGTCACTCGTACGCGCGCTGGCTGGAGTCCCCAGCATCGAGATAAAACCGAGCGCCGCGCAGAGAAAAGCCAGGCCGCACGCGCCCAGTGCCACCGTCAGTATGGCTGTGCGCGACATCAATCTCCCTGCAAGACCAAGAATGATGAATCCTAGCAGCGGCAGCAGCAGCACCCAAAATGTCAGATTCGTCATAAACAACAGTCCTTAATAAATATATGTGCTCTCACATATAAGACGAGTTTAACCGGGTCTACATCCTTCCAGGTGAAATGTCTGGGTGAACCGTAGGGCGCGATTTATCGCCGCCACCGCCGATTTATCGGCCTGCCCTCGTACATCACCTCAAAGGATGGAGAGCCATTTAACCTCGCAACATATTCATATCGTCGACATCGATGTCGCGGCGGGTACGGAAGATCGAGACGATGATAGCCAGCCCTACCACCACTTCAGCAGCAGCGACGGTCAATACGAGGAAAACGAACATCTGTCCATCCACCGAGTCCAGGTAGCGTGAGAAGGTGACAAACGACAGATTGACCGCGTTGAGCATCAATTCGATAGACATAAAAATAATCAGCGGGTTGCGCCGGATGAGCACACCAATGACGCCTATCGTGAACAGGATGGCGCTGACTATCAAATACCAGTCGACAGGTAGCATACTTCCTTCCTTTGATCAGGCTTTTCTGCCAAATACCAGTGCGCCCAGAATCGCCACGACAATCAACAGGCTGGTGACCTCGAAGGGGAAAGCGAAGCCGTGAAAGAGAGCCAGCCCGAATGCCTCGATGCTGTGGTTCTGTGGGCCTACCATATGCGAAAGACTATTGGCTCCTGTTGTCCTGGGAGCAATAGCGGTGTTAGTGAAGAGCAGGTAGCTCAGCGCTCCCACGAGCGCCAGGCCAAGCACGGCTGCGACCCCGCGCTGCCAGGGTATGCGGTCGGGTAGTTCAGTATCACTCGACTCGGATGCCAGCATGGTCACCACAAACAGGAATAGCACCATAATTGCGCCTGCATAAATCAGGATTTGCACCACGGCGATGAACATAGCGCCCAGTTGCAGGTAAAAGAGCGCCAGGAACAGCAGCGTGAGGATCAGGCTTAACGCGCTGTGTACCGCGTTTCTGAAGCTAATCACGCCTATCGCCGCAGCCACGCTGGCGACCGCGAGTACGAAGAACGTGACTAAGAGTTGCGTATCGGTCATGGCCGTTGCTCATCCTTCCTGCTTGCCAGCTTGCGCCGGTCCTCGTCCTGCTCCTCGTTTACCAGCAGTACGGGTTCCTCGGTTGGGTAATCACCCAGGCCGACGGCGGCGGCGCTGGCTTCTGATCCGTCAAACACGTGGCTTTCCTGTGGCACAGGCTGCGCGGCATCGGTGGGAGCTGGTTCGAACCAGGCGTCGTTGGAGCCGGTGGTCGCCTGGCCTTCAGGTTCCAGCAATTGCTCTTTGTGGTAAACCATTTCTTCCGGGTAGTACGAGGCCAGTTTGTACTGGTGTTCCAGCGTGATCGCTCCCGTCGGGCAGGCCGCCTGGCAGTAACCGCAGAAGATGCAGCGCAGCAGGTTGACATCAAAGACCTTAGCGTAGCGCTCACCCGCTGAGACGCGCTGCTCCTCGGTATTTTCTTCCGCCTCAATATAGATGGCATCGGCGGGACACGCCCCCGCGCACAGGTAGCAGCCAACGCAGCGCTCCAGGCCATTCTCATAGCGATGTAGAACGTGGCGCCCGCGAAAACGCGGCGGCAGCTCCCGCTCCTGCTCCGGGTAGGAGATGGTGGTCGGTTTCTTGCCCATATTTTTAAGGGTCGTTGCCATACCCTTGATGATATCGAAGGACATTGTATGCTCCTTATTGGTCCTTTTTCAGATCGTCCAGCACTAATACTTGCAAGCCCGGCAAAGATGGTAAGCGCTTATCATTTGTCAAGAAGAATGATGCTCCCTCTTTGAGAGCTGTAGCCATTTGGATAGAATCTGCTACATGGATACTCTGAAATGCCCTCAATTGAGCTGCCTCCTCAGCAATTTCCTGAGAAAGCGAAAGAGTTGTCAAACCCTCTGAGTCTAAAAGTAGATCACGGTAACTCTGGGCTAGTTTTGTATCTCCATGGCGGATAGGATGGACAAGCACTTCAAGCAAAGTAATGGTGGATGTCACCGCGGAGCATTCACCCTTGTCCACTGCTTGGAAGAAGGGGCGTACCATATCTATATAGAGGGTATGCTTTTCGATAAAGTAAATTACAGGAGCTGTATCCAAGCCAACTATTTTCCCCTGCAGCTGGGCTATCCACGCCATGCGTCTCGCTCCTGATTCACATACTCTTGAGCATCAATGCCTTCCCATATTTCTTTGCCAAGCCCCTCCAATTCCATGATACTATGTTTGGGCCTCGGTGTTGCCTTGCCCTCGTGGCGAAGCATAGTTGCTATGTCTGACAGCAAGCGAAGTTGATCATCAAACGTAAGAGATTGAACTCGATCGAGTATCTCATTTAGTACCTCACGATAAACATAGGTTGACATGTGCCTTCTCCTTTGTAGCAGAGCTACCTATCCCATGAGTTTCGTTCCTCATCTATGTACTTTTCCATGTCAACGCCCGCCCAAATTTCTTTGGCAAAACCTTCGAATTCCGTAATCTTATGCTTAGGCTTGGTCTTGACTTGGTAACGACGAACGAGCGCTACCAGGTCCTCTAGCAATTGAAACTGTTCATCAGGTGTAAGATGCTCAACTCGATTTAGTACCTCTTGATAAGCGCGGGTTGACATTTGCCTCCTCCTTAGTACGCCTGGTATAAACCGGTGAAGATATATCTTATCCCAAATCATACCAGAGTGTTTTCGTTCTGTCACCCACCTGACTACACAAGGGTGCGTTTCATGTTTTGCTGCGAGTGCAGATGGCGGGCATGGCAGGGGCAAGCCCTGGTCCCTCGATAAATCGGGGACCTACTACTATACACGGTCAGCCCTCTCAGCGTCGTATAGTAGTGGCACCCCTTGCGGGTGCCATGCTTGCGGTCGCCCTGGGAGGGGCTTGCCTCCTAAGAACTCCGTACCTCCTGCACCGCCTCCGCGGCATCAAACTTTGCCAGGCGCACTGATGACGGTAATGCCATCGCTTCCTTTGTCTTGCCAGGAGCCTGCGCCGCTACAGTTCGACGGCGCACCAACAGCAGTACCGCTGCGATAACAACGAGACCTGCCAGGCCATTGACCCACCACGGCCAGCCCAGCGCCACCACTGTCGCAGTCATCACAATGTTGAGTACTGCTAGTGGCAAAAGAAACTGCCAGCCGAAGCGCATCAAGCGATCGTAGCGAATGCGCGGCAGGGTCGCGCGCAGCCAGATGAACAGGAACAGGAAAAATGCAACCTTGACCAGGAAGATGAGTATCGAAACGCCGGGAATGCGCTCCAGTCCGAAGCCGAAGAAGCTCCAGCCCCCGAAGAAGAGCGTCGATGCTACCGCGCTCACGGTAATCATGTTGATGTACTCGGACATCTGGTAGAGGCTCCAGCGCAGGCCGCTGTACTCGGTCAGGTACCCGGCAGTCAATTCCTGCTCTGCCTCGGGCAAGTCGAATGGGGCGCGGTTCACTTCCGCGACGCCAGCAATGATGTAGACGACGAATCCCAGCGGCTGCGCTGCGATGAACCAGATGCCCTGGTGCAGCTGCGCCTGCACGATGCCCACCATGCTCAATGTGCCTGCCCACATTAGCGTGCCACTCAGGGCCAGCCCCAGGCTCGTTTCGTAGGAGACCATCTGCGCCGCGCTGCGCAGCGAGCCGAGCAGCGAGTAGCGGTTGCCGGATGCCCACCCGCCGAGTACTATACCGTACACCGCCAGCGAGGAAATAGAGAGAATCCACAACAGCCCGACGTTGACGTCAGCAATGAGCGGGTCCCAGATGCTGTGCTTGCCGTCGATCCAGTTGTTGCCGATAGGCACCACCGCGAAAGCCGAGAGCGCTACTACCACCGAGATGATAGGCGCCACCAGGTAGATCGCCTTCTTCGCCTGCGTCGGCACGATCTGCTCTTTGAAGGCCAGTTTAATGCCATCGGCCACCGGCTGAAAGACACCGAAAGGCCCGGCGCGATTTGGCCCCAGCCGCCCCTGTATCTTCGCCACCACGCGCCGCTCGATGAGCGTCATATAGGCGAAGGCGGTCAACAAGGCGAAGATCACCACCGCGCTTTTGACCACGTCGGCGACGATCTCGTTATTCAGAAACTCAAGCATGAGCCACCTCCTGCTCCTGTATGCGCGTCCCTTGCAGGCCCAGGTCCTCCCAGGTGAGACCGGCATAGAGTGGGTTGTTGCCTGCGATCTCTTGCAGTATCTCCCCTGGATGATCGTAGGTCCATGGCTGACCGAGCCGCTGCGCCAGTTCAACGAGAATCTCCCAGTCGGCTTTCGTACCGGGGAGCGGCCGCAGGGCGCGCCGGATCGCTTGCACGTGATGATCGATGTTGGTCATGCTGCCTTCTTTTTCTGCGAAGGTAACCGCTGGCAGCACGACATCAGCCTGTTGTGCCGTTTCGGTGAGCGCGATATCCTGTACTACCAGAAAATCTTTCCCGGGAAAATCTGCTACATGGCGTGCAGGGTTCGCCCCCATCACATACAGCGCTTTCACCTGTGGACTACGCAGCATTTCAGCATACGGCGTACCGCTCTCCGTTGGAGCCTGGTAGCCAGGGAGTGCATCTGGCAATACTCCCATATCGCGTGCGCCGAGCGAGTTGGCATGCTCGAAGAGCGGGCCAACACCTGCCCCAGCTCGGCCAACGTTACCCGTCACCACGGCCAGCGCCTGCAGGTCGGCCGCCAGGTCCTGGCAGCCTGGATCAAGGGTCGCCATTTCGTCGTAGAGGATAATGGCGCTCTGAGCGGCAGCGATTTCACCTGCCAGGTGTTCCAGTTGCGTCGTTGTCTCAAGCCCGAAGTCGTTTGCGAGTCCTACTTTCTCGTTCGCCAGTTTAGTGCGTAAATCGTCGTACTGGCGCGGGTTATCGCTGTGCTTGTCCAACACTGTTTTCAGTAGTCGTCTGGCTGCTTCGCCCGCTCCATACTGTGGGATGATGATCTTGCTCACGGCGAAACGGTCAAGCTCAGTGTCATTGGCATTGACGATGTAAATTTTTGCCCCACCCTGCATGGCTTTTTTGATGCGCAGGTTCAATATGGGCTGGCGCTGGTAGGGATCGGCGGCAATCAGTACGATATGGGAAGCCTTCTCAAGCTCTGCGATGCTATTGGTCATCATCCATGGTTTGCCGGTTAAGACATCGCGTGGGCCAGGGAAGTAGCCGTGGTGATGGTCGACGTTGGGCGAGCCGATGACCTGGCGCAGCAGCTTCTGGAAAAGGTAGGCTTCCTCGTTGGTGGTGCGGGTCGAGCCGATACCGCCGATTGCCTGTGGACCATCACTCGCAATGATTGCTTTAAAACGAGTAGCGATGAGGTCGAGCGCCTCGTCCCACGTTGCTTTGACTAATAGCCCGTCGCGGCGAACAAGGGGAGTGCGCAGGCGCTGCGGGCTATTGACGAACTCGAACTCCCAGCGTCCCCGGTCGCATAGCCAGCCGTCGTCTATGGCATCATTGGTGCGGGACATCAGGCGCATAATCTTGTCGACACGTACATCGACGCGCACATTGCAGCCCACACTACAGTTATTGCAGACGCTCGGTATGCGCTTCAACTCCCACGGCCGCGCTTTGAAGCGGTAGCTGGACGCCGTGAGCGCTCCGACCGGACACATCTCAACGGTGTTTCCAGAAAAGATGGAGTCAAAGGCATGATCGGGAGCAGTGCCAACCTCCATCTTATAGCCACGTGAGATCATTACCAGGCCATTGTCCATCGATATCTCGGAACTGAAACGCGTGCAGCGCTGGCATAAGATACAGCGCTCTCGATCAAGCAGGACGTTCTCGCTCACGGGAACCGGCTTGGGATAATGGCGCTTGTAGAGATCGAAACGCGTGCCTCCTGGCCCGTGCCGCAGGGTGAAGTCTTGCAGGTCGCACTCGCCGCCTTTGTCGCAGATCGGGCAATCCAGTGGATGGTTGATCAGCAGGAACTCGAGCGTCCCTCTACGTGCTTTGAGGACTTTTTCTGTCTTGGTGTGGACGATCATGCCTTCGCTCACGGGCGTGGTGCAGGCCGTCTGCGGGGACTTGGGCACCTTCTCGATGTCGACGAAGCACATACGGCACGCGCCCAGTGGCGGCATCTTGGGGTGGTAGCAGTAAATAGGGATCTCGATACCGGCCTGTTGCGCTGCCGCCCAGACCAGTGTTCCGGGAGGCACTGCGACCGGGATGTCGTCTATTGTCAGGTGTACAAGCTCGTCTTGTTTCTCTTCTGGCATATGCTTTTACCGTTTCGTCGGTTTGTCGTTTTACTGTTCGTTAGTTTGTCGTTTCCCTGGCATCCGCACGGGCTGCCAGGCCTCGTTCATCCAGCCCCTACCATGCAGTGCCCTTCGCGGATGTGGTATGCATATTCCTCGCGAAATAGTTTGATACTACTGGTGACCGGGCTGGTGGCAGCGTCGCCCAGGGGACAGAATGACTTGCCGCTGATGTTATCGCAGATGTCCATCAGCAGGTTGATGTCGCTCTCTTTGCCGTGCCCGTGTTCGATGCGCTCAAGTATCTCGGTCATCCAGTAGGTCCCCTCGCGGCAGGGAGTACATTTGCCACAGGACTCGTCGCGATAAAATTCAATCATGCGCAGCACGGCCCCGACAATGCAAGTGTCTTCATGCATAACGATGACACCCCCGGAGCCAAGCATAGAGCCAGCGGCGGCAATAGCTTCAAAATCCAGCGGCGTATCCACTTTGTCTGCGCCAAGGATAAACGTGGATGAGCCGCCCGGGATGATGGCTTTAAGCTGTTTGTCATCCAGGATACCTCCGCCGTACTGCTCATCGTAGATCAGAGTACGTAAAGATGTTCCCAGCGGTAACTCGTAGTTGCCGGGTTTTTTGATATGCCCGCTCAGGCAGAAAACGCGCGTCCCCTTGCTCTTCTCAGTGCCGAACGAGGCATACCATTCGGCGCCGTTATTGATAATGGCCGGAATAGTTGAAAGTGTTTCAGCATTATTGATGACCGTTGGACCACCATAGAGGCCGATCACGGCGGGAAAGGGCGGCTTCAAACGCGGGTAGCCTCGCCTGCCTTCGAGCGACTCCATCAACGCGCTCTCTTCGCCACAGATATACGCCCCGGCGCCGCGATGCATGATCACGTCCAGGGTATAGCCGCTGCCCAGGATCTCTTTGCCGATGTAGCCCGCATTGTATGCTTCCTCGATGGCTCGCTCAATCTGTCGTCCCGCCAGCGCCAGTTCACCGCGCACATAAATAAAAGCGGTTGAAACACGGCAGGCATAGCTGGTGATGATGACTCCTTCGACCAGTTGATGTGGATTCTTCTCCATCAGCATACGGTCTTTGAACGTGCCGGGTTCGCTCTCATCTGCATTGCAACACAGGTAGCGCGGCTTATCATTTTTGGCGAGGAAGCTCCACTTCAGGCCTGTTGCAAAACCCGCGCCTCCCCGTCCCCGCAGCCCTGATTTTTTCACCATCTCAACGATTTCGTCGGGCTGTAGCTCTTTGAGAGCTCGGGTCAGAGCTTCGTACCCGCCATGCTGGCGATACCCCTCCAGCGTGTCTAAGCCGGGGGCATCTATATCCTTCGTGACGATGAATTCTGGCATAATCTATAAATCCTTTGACGTGATACCTGCGATGCTAGCGACCGCAAATTTGAGTCACCATGCGATCTACTGCGGCGTAGTGGCTCCTCGCGCGGGTGCAAAATTTTGATCGAGTTCCAATTGCTTAGCGTTGAGTTCTCTGTTCCACTCGTCGATGAGTGCATCGGCCATCTCCAGCGTAGCGTTTTCAACGAATTCGTCGTTGACTTGCAGGACAGGAGCCGTACCGCAAGATGCAAGGCATTCAGCGGTCATCAATGTATAATTGCCGTCGGCGGTTGTTTCACCGCGTTTGATGCCCAGGCGCTGCTCGAAGTGGCTGACCAGTGCATCGCAATTGCGCAGGTAGCACGAGATACTGTTACATATCTTGATGATTTTTCTCCCCGGCTGCTGCTGGTAATACATGGTGTAGAACGTTGCCACGCTCTCAACTTCGTCCACCGTCATATCAATGGCCTCGGCCACTGCTTGAAGCGCTGCCTGTGTGATATAGCCTTCTTCTTGCTGTGCGATATAGAGTGCGGGCATGACCGCTGAGCGCGCTACCGGGTAGCGTGCTGCCAGGTCGCGCATGCGTTGTTTCACCTGTTCAGAAATCATCTATCAACCTCGCCAAGTACAATATCAATGCTGCCGATCGCCGCTACCACATCAGAGATAAACTTCCCTTCGATCATCAGCGGCAGGACTTCGAGATTAGCGAACGATGCGCCGCGTACATGCATGCGATACGGTTTAGCGCTGCCATCACTGACGATATAGAAGCCAAGTTCGCCCTTGGGCGACTCGGTGCGCAGGAAGACTTCGCCCACGGGAGGGCGATACCCCTCGGTATATAGCTTGAAGTGATGAATCAATGCTTCCATGCTGCCCGTGATTTGCCACCTGGGGGGGGGGACGATCTTGGGATTATCCACGCGGTAGCTGCCGCTCGGCATCCCTTCCAGCGCCTGGTTGACGATGTTGAGGCTCTGCTGCATCTCCAGCATGCGTACCAGGTAGCGGTCGTACACATCGCCATTGGCGCCAACCGGAATATCGAAATCAAACTGCTCATAGCTGCTGTAAGGGAATGCTTTGCGGATATCCCACACCACACCGCTGCCGCGCAATACTGGACCACTTGCCCCATAGGCAATAGCGTCCTGCGCGCTGAGAATAGCTACGCCCCTGGTACGTTCGACCCAGAGCTGGTTATTGGTCAAAAGGTCGTGATACTCTTGCAAGCGCTCCGGGAAAATGCTGGTAAATTCGCGCACCTTGCCATCGAAGCCGGGAGGCAGGTCCGCCTGCAGGCCGCCCGGACAAATATAACTGGTCATCATGCGCACGCCGGAAACAAGCTCGAAGACATCCAGGATCATCTCGCGTTCGCGGAAACAATAGAGGAAAACGCTCATCGCTCCAAGGTCGAGGGCATGGGTGCCCAGCCAGACCAGGTGGCTGGCGATGCGCTGCAGTTCGGCCAGCAACACGCGAACATACTTGATCTTGTCGTTAATCTCATCTTCGATCCCCAGCAATTTCTCCACAGCCAGGGAATAGCCAAGGTTATTATTGAGCGGGGCCAGGTAGTCCATGCGGTCCGTCAATACCAGGGCCTGGTGATAGGTCTTGGCTTCGGCGGTTTTCTCGATACCCGTATGCAGGAAACCGATATCTGGAACCGCTTTGATGACGGTCTCGCCTTCGATAGTCAAAATGAGCCGCAGCACGCCATGGGTGCTGGGGTGCTGCGGTCCCATGTTGATGGTCATGGTGTCGACACGTTGCCCATCCCCGCTGAGCTGGCTATCCTCGATAGAAATATTGGAAGCCTTGTTTGCTGTCTCTATCTCTCGTTGTTTCATAGGTCCTCACGAGTGAAATGTATGTTGCCTGGCACCCGCATGCACATAATGCGATTTCACAAAATAATCCGGTATACCGATGGGCGTTGTAGATCCCCGATTTATCGAGGGACCGCGATTATGAACTTTAACACCCAAAACCGGGACTGTCATGCTGAGCGCAGGAGCCGAAGCCCTGAGCCCTTCGCTTCGCTCAAGGGTAAACTCCGCGAAGGGGAAGCATCTCTGTGCCGATCGAGCCAGACCCAAAGCTCGCGCGGAGGCGTGACACCACCTGACCGATCTTGATCGTTAAAACTCATTATCGCGCCTGGGGTGGGGCAAAACCCACAGTAATTTCTTAATCTCCATTATGTAGCTCCCGTTGCATCCAGCCCTATTTCTCCGTCCCCGGTTCCTGTACCTGGCTGACTTTGCTGCGATTTTCGTTCAATTCGCGGCCATCGGTTGTGCGCAGTGTCTGGCTGCCAACGCCGGGATCGCTATCGTAGGGAACCTGCCCGCCCCAGTGAGGTTCGGGTAAATCGAACCCGGTGAGGGGATAATCCTTGCGCAGCGGGTACGTAGTCCAGTCGTTGGGCATCAGGATGCGGCGCAGGTCGGGATGGCCTGCAAAGGTGATGCCGAAAAGATCGTACACTTCGCGTTCGTACCAGTTCGCGCCTGGCCAGACGCCTGCCACAGTAGGTACAGAAGGATGTTCCTCGCGCCGCTGACCCACGCGTACCTTCAGGCGTAGTTCGCTGCGCCGGGGCATAGAGAGTAAATGATAGACCACGTCATAGCGAGGTACTCGCTCCAGCCAATCCACCGCCGTCACGCTCGAAAGGAAAGTGTATTGATGCTGCTTCTGCAGATAAGCGCATACTGCTGCCAGTTGTTCCGGCACAAGCACAAGCGTCTGCTCGCCACGAAATTCGACCGTCTCCACGACGGCCTGCGGAAACCTCTTCCGCACCATCTCTACCGCCGATATTGCTGTTTTGTCCATACCCTAGAGTTCTTCTCCTATGGGTCCCTGTAGTTTGATGCCACTGGCCTTCAAGGGGTCGGGAGGATTGGGAATGCCTTCACGGATTTTGCGCTGTAGTTCGTTAAAGCCGTAGAGCAGCATATCCGGTGTAGGCGGGCAGCCGGGGATGAAGATATCGACCGGCACAATTTTATCCACCCCTTGTACGATGGCATAGTTATTGAAGACGCCACCGCAGGACGCGCAGGCCCCCATAGAGATAACCCACTTGGGATCTGGCATCTGGTCATAAATCTGCCGCAGCACGGGCGCCATTTTAATAGAGCAGCGCCCTGCAACGATCATGAGATCGGCCTGGCGAGGCGAGGCGCGGTACACTTCAGCTCCGAAGCGCGAGATGTCGAAACGGTCGGCGCTTGTCGCCATCATCTCAATGGCGCAGCAGGCCAGGCCAAATAGCGCCGGCCAGAGCGATGAACTGCGCCCCCAATCAATTAGTTTGCTCACCTGGGTGGTCAAAATACCAAAATCGCCGGTCTTCATGGGAAGCTCTCGTCGTCGAGGCGTCTGTGTATTGGAGAAGGTCTGTACCGGCTCCCAGGGATTCTTTACTCCCATGTAAATGCTCCCTTACGCCACACGTAGATGTAGCCAATCATCAAGATCAGCAGAAAGACGAGCAGTTCGATCAGCCCGTAGACTTTGAGCTGGCGCATCAGCACAGCCAGGGGATAAAACGAAACGATTTCGATGTCGAAAGCGATAAAGAGCATGCCCGTCAGCAGATACTTAACGGGGAAGCGCCGTTTGGGCGCTTCTATCTCTTGCATGCCGCATTCGTATGGCGCCAGCTTCTCAGGTGTCGGTTTCTTTGGCCCCAGAAAAGTACACAGGACCATAACCAGTGCGCCGAAGAGCATGGCAAGCGTTACCAGAATGAAAATGGGGAGTGTTCCCATGGTGGGATTCCTTTAACTTCTCACCGTACCTGTGCAATTGTGCCCAGTACCTGGTGTCTTTTGTACACTTCGTCACATCGTATCGTAGCACAGCAGGCCAAGGGTGTCAAATTCAACAGAGCCTCCCATTGTGTGCCTGGGCGCTACATGGATTGAAACTCATACATGATATTGTGGTATAATGACAATTGAAGAAGCTACGCGAGGCGCAGGAAAAATGATAACTGATCAGGATACTCACTATTCAATGATTATCCAGTGGCATCCAGGAGATCAGATTTACGTAGTTACCGTCCCTGAGCTTCCTGGATGTCGCACACATGGAGCAACCTACGAAGAAGCCGTTCGGCAAGGGCAGGATGCAATTGCAAGCTGGATTATGGTTGCCCAGGAGTTGGAGCGGCCAGTACCCCCACCTCGGGTGATGGCGACAGATGATTGCGCTGCCTAAGGTTGTCTACCATCAATGAGCACAAGGAGCATGATGCCATGGCTACTCCCACTGATCCTCGTCGAGAGCATCCCAGTACCTATTTTGTTCAGGATCGTGAAAATGTAGAAGAACTCACGCGTATGCAGATCCAAGACCATCTCATGACTGCAAGCATGGGCGGGGTGCTGCCAGAGCAGCCCGATCCAACGATCTTTGGGAGCGTACTGGATGTAGGATGTGCCACCGGAGGCTGGCTCATTGAGGCGGCGAAAGCCTATCCCACCATGCGAGAGCTGGTGGGGATAGATATCAACAGCAAGGTGGTCGCGTATGCGCGGGTACAGGCGGAAGCCGAGAAGCTCAGTGACCGCATGCAGTTTCGGACGATGGACGCGCTTCGGATGCTCGAATTTCCCAATGGGTCCTTTGACCTGGTGAACCAACGCGCAGGGGTGAGTTACCTCCGCAAGTGGGATTGGCCCAAACTGCTGCTCGAGTACCAGCGCGTGACGAGAGCTGGCGGGGTGATCCGAATCACCGAAGGCGATTTGATCGTTGAGAGCAGCAGTCCGGCGCTCTCGCGTCTCTTTGAACTTTTGCTGCAGGCGTTCTACCAGGCGGGGCACGTCTTTACCCCAGAGAGCGATGGAGTGACAAGCCAGCTCGCGCATCTGCTCACGCAGCATGGACTGACGGAAGTCGAGACACGCACCCACAGGCTGCAATATCACGCTGGCACGGCTGAATGGCACCGCTTTTTTGAGGATATGCGGCTGATCTTTCGGACGATTGTGCCCTTCCTGCGCAAGTGGAGTCAGGTGCCCAACGACTATGAGGTGATCTACCAGCAGGCTCTAGCAGAGATGCAGCAGCCGGACTTCGTGGCAGCAGCGGGGATGCTTACGGCGTGGGGAAGGAAGCCCGAATAGCACGAACTCTCCTGAGGCAGGTATGCTTCATCGTCAAGCGGGCCTGCTTCCAACTGTAACAAGAAGGAATCTTTGTGATTGCCGTAGGTGAGATTATCGGCTTGCAGTAGCCGGGCGAAGAGGAGCGAACAGAGGTTACTCCTCTTCTTCATCTTCGTCCAGGGCGAGAAGAAGCTGCTTTGCCTCTGTAGGAGTCTGCACAAGGCTCATCTTGACGACCAACTGTCCCAACGTCGCCAGGTCGTCAACCACAGCCACTTGCTTCCTTGCCAGGCGCACAATCTTAGGGAACTTTTCCCGCGCAATATTCACGGTTGCCAGGCGCAATGCCTCTAGACCTTCCTCCCGCCCTTTTTCAAAGCCCTTTTCAAGTCCTTCTTGAAGCCCCTCTTCACGCGCTTCTTTCGTCATGAACTGATACACGGGCGTCTCTTGCAGGATGTCGTACATATCACTTATCCTCCTTGTGAGCCAATCTTGCTCGGCATGGTTCTCATTGCCAAATGCTAATGAGGCGAGCAGGCTGCCTATTGGGATCAAATCGGTTCTTCCCGCAGATTGAAGTCCAGAGAACATCATCTGCGCCGTAGATCGACTTGCGCCACCTTTGGTCAAGTCTGGCGTGTCTCTAGAATTACTTCTGGCTCGAGTGCTGCGAGTTCGATGCTGCTGTAGTGATAGCGCAGATTCTCTAACCCATTGGGATACTCCCAAACTAATGGCGGCTGCGGTACGTTGTTCACCTTCCGTACATAGATAACACACGAGTAGACTGGACGACGCTGCGGGTCGTTGCGGATAATGCGCAATCCGTATTCCAGCAGGCGCTCCGGCATCTCAGGATCAGCAGTGCTCTGAATTTCCAGATGCACAATGCATGGCTTTCCTTCCAGTTCCATAGCTAGGCAGTTGTCAGAACGCAGTGGCTCCTCTGTCTGCTTAGGCAGTTCGGTTGTCACCAACTCGATAAACTGACCTCCAGGGAACAACCAATCGATGAACGCTTGCGGGCTGGCCGTGACCACCCTTTTCATGGCTTCATCCCAGGGCTTAGCCATACCGAATACCCTCCTACGTATCTCTTCTTCCATAAGTGTAACATAGCGGAAACAAGCTGTCGAGAGCCACCGAGTTGACCTGCACCGGCCCTCCTATCCTGCTTGACGACCACCATGCACTACTCTACAATAAACACATCCATCATACTCAATTCGAGATTGACCAGCAAAACTCGCATACTACTGATGGAGTTTAAGAAAATAATGCGGCATACGGAAGGGCGCTGTAGGTCCCCGATTTATCGAGGGACCGACATTTATAGCGCCCAGGGGTGGGGCAAAACCCACATTCATTTGTTCATCTCCATTAGTAGATCAAAGAGGCATGAAGATGGCTGACCGTGTGGGGCAACAGTTTGGTGATTATCGCCTGACTCGCTTTTTGGGAAGGGGCAGTTTTGGGGATGTATATCTAGGCGAGCATGTCCATGATAACACTCTGGCAGCCATCAAGGTGTTACAGGCGCGACTGACCCCCGAGGACCTCAAAGAGTTCATCAATGAGGTTAGCACGACCTTTCGCCTGCAACACCCCAATATTGTGCGTCTGCTGGACTTTGGTATCGGCGCGGATGATACTCCCTTTCTGGCTATGGACTATGCGCCCAATGGAACACTGCGCCAACGCATGGGACGCAATCCCTCAATACGCAGAAAGAGGCTGGTTCGGTGCCCTACATGGCGCCTGAGCAACTGCAAGGCAAGCCGCGCCCAGCCAGTGATCAATATGCACTGGGGATCATTGTCTACGAGTGGTTGTGCGGGGAACGGCCCTTCAACGGTGCTTATTGGGAAATAGTTTCTCAACATCTGTCTACTCCTCCCCCATCCTTCAACAAGGACTTAAAGATTTCGCCAGAGGTTGAACAGGTGGTGATGATGGCCATGGCCAAAGATCCGCATCAGCGCTTTGCAAGCATACAGGCATTTGCCAACGCCCTGGAGCAGGCCCGTCAGCCAAAACCACCTTTAGGAACCACTCTGCTCTCTTATCGCGGTCATATTGGTGGTGCAAACTCAGTCACGTGGTCACCTGATGGTAGGTTCATCGCCTCAGGTTCTAGCGATTGGACGGTACAGATATGGGATGCCACCACGGGAGCTACCATCCTCACCTATGGTGGGCATTCCTCCTCTGTGGAAGCAGTCGCGTGGTCGCCTGATGGCAGTCGCATCGTGTCCGGCTCTGTTGACAAGACTGTGCAAGTGTGGGATGCCACCACGGGAGACTACCTACTAAGTTATGACGGGCATGCTGGTTCGGTAAGAGCACTAGCATAGTCACCTGATGGTAGCTGCATCGCCTCTGGATGCCACCGAACAGTGCAGGTAAGGGATGCCACCACCTGGTCTGATTTAGATAATGACGAAATTGACGCACGAAGCTACCAAGAGGTGCAGGTCTGGGACGCAAGCATCGGGACCCATCTACTCAGCTATAAGGGACATTCCGGCTCGGTAAGAACAGTGGCATGGTCGCCTGATGGCAGGCATATCGCCTCGGGCTCTAGTGAGAAGACCGTGCAGATATGGGACGCTAACACGGGAGCAAACGTTTATACATATCACGGTCATTCTAGTCCCGTGAATGCAGTAGCGTGGTCGCCTGATGGCAGGCATATCGCTTCAGCAGGTTATGGAGTACATGTGTGGCAGGCAGTGTAAGAAGTAGGATATCAAGGCAATCTACTAACCTCACAGTCCCTCACTCGCCAGCTCCTCCTTCAACGCCCTTAGACTGCGATTCTTCTCACGCAATGTGGTGATATAGCTCATCCATGCCTCGTTCTCAGCAAGCTTCTCGTACAATGCGCGCATCTTCACGAGATATGTGCAGGCTGCCTCATAGTTTCCCCGTCCGCGCCGGGCGATGAGATGATCGACATACTGCTGGTAAATCTCTATCGATGCGTGCGGCTGTATCTCTTCAGCAGATCCAGCGGCTTTCAGCGCTATGTTGTAGTATCCATAGTCGCTGTTATATGTTAGCCCGTAACCCCGGCTTTGGTTACGAGGCCTCGCAACTTTTAGCAACTCCAGCGCTTTCTCAACTTCACCTTCATCAAGAGCAACCTCCGCCAGCACATAGGTTTGTTCCTTTGTATCCAGCAAAGCGAGCAATTCTCGTCGCTTCATCTCCCAGGTACCAAGCTGCGTAGCGAGTTCACGTATCTCCTGGTAGCCTTCCAGTCCTGGCTGTTTACGGAACATAAGCTCAACTACTTCCAGGGCGGAGGCAGTGTCGTTTTTCGCCAGGTAGTGGTTTTTAAGCCATTCAGGAATATAGGTGTGGTATGTCTGCCTGGACTGTTCAAGCATCAAGCGCTCGACTGCGGCGTCCTGCCCATACTGCACAAAAAGATCTGCGAGCTTCACCAGCTGCCAGCCTTCAGCCTGTTTCGCATCCTCGACTGCTGCATCCACCCGGCCCCGTTCCAGTAGCCGGTGTACTACTTCATAGATACGCTTCGTCTCGCGACCTGTGCGCAGAAACTCTTCGTCGTCCAGTACCTCCGTCTCCAAAGCCAGCAGCAGCCCACCGTAGCGCTTGCGATGCCAATCTGCACTGTGGTCCGTTCCCTGTATCTCAGAAAGTGCTGCATGGACCCACTCTGCGGCAGTGCGCTTTTCTTCAACGCTTGTATGCTGCAATAGTTCAGGTGGGATATCTTCAGTAAAACCATAGCCACCATGATCTACGTCGAAGCGGTAGATAGCGAAGATGGTTTCTATAATCTTTTTGCGCGCTGCTAGATCTTCATATTCACTGACCAGGCATTCTCCCAATCCTTTAACACAATCCTGGATAAAGCTAGCCAGTACTCCGTCCTCATCACGATGCGAGAAGTAGTGCTCCATGGTCCCTCTTGCCGCTACCGTGTAGATGATAGCGGCGTTGGCATAGTCCTCCTCTTGCAGGAACCTTCCGGCAGCAGCCGTAATATGGTACAACTCATGTGAAATGCCATAGACAGCATTCCACTCGCGGCCCGCGTGGCGAAACGCCTCATCGACCTGGTAACGGTATGTCTCCGGGTTGACGAGCGTCTTTCGCGTGCTGCCTGGACGAGGAGGCATGGTTAAGTGCCATTCAAACTCGGGCTGTTTCTGGAGCAGCTCCTTGACAAGAGCGAACAGCTCGGACTTGTCCTTTCGCTCGAGGATAGCATCCAGGCCGTCCACCGCGACGAACTCTTCGGGTTTCTCATGCCAGGTTAGCAGCAGTGCAGCGGCATGCTTGCAACAGCGATATCCATATAGTGTCGCAGTGCCCAATGCACAGGAGCAAAGCCCACTGGCGATACCTGTAACGCCGAAAGTGACCTGCACACGGTATGGTTCGGGGAGTGAGCCATAGCAGTATGCCTTCAGCGTCATGCTCTGTCTCACCGCTCCAACGATGGCCCCATCGTGAAAATACTGCTGGCCGTTCTGGAAGTTTTGCTCACCGGCGAAGCTGCGGATGGCCTGCTCGGTTATTGCTGGAATGGAGGTCATGGTCACCTCTTCTACGCGCTTATTTGTTGAGTATATCCTATCATGCCTGCCTGGTAGCTAGCGCTCACATTACCTTGATTCAGGACTATATTCTCTATTAATAACATCATGGAGGTGATAAACTATAGAATTAGTTCGCAAACAAACCTATATCACGCCAGCGCAGAATAGGGCCGTGAAACTGCTGGCTCGGCGCGAGGGAACAACAGAAGCGGAGATCCTGCGTAAGGCCTCGATCAGTTTCTTGCCAGAGAAGGCATAATAGAAACCGGGGAACCCTTTGCCGACCTGGTCGGTATGTTCTCAAGGCCATCCGAGGTGGATCACGACGACATCCATCTTTGACATCCAGCATATATTCATTAATGACGAGTCTTGCCAGTGTATAAACAGGAGCTCATGAGTGTCGGCAACTACCGGCTACATATGATGACGATGGGTAAAGGTAGCCCAGCGGTAATCTTTGAAGCTGGGGCAGGCGATGATAGTACGACATGGCGACAGATTCCCGAGATGATGGCGCAATTCACGAGCGTATGCGTATATGATCGTGCGGGCCTCGGCCAGAGCGATTCCGCTCCGCGACCATGCACGGCAGCGAGCCTCGAAGGTCCCTATGTACTGGTTGGTCATTCGCTAGGCGCGCTTATCAGTCGCCTCTATGCCCAGTATTATCCACAAGATGTGGTTGGCATGGCGCTTATTGATGGGCCGCACCCCGACCAGGGTAACCGCTTCGCAGCAGCGCTCATAGCGGCAGGCTATATAGACCATAAAGGCGTGCAGGCCATCTTGGAAGCTGCGCGGGGCGTTGATCCAGAGTACCATCCTGAAGGGCTTGACTTCGCGGCCAGTCTCACCCAGGTAGATACCGCGCATACCTTCGGAGACATCCCCCTTGTGATTATTACCGCTGGAAAACCCCCTGCCTGGGAAGATTCTGCCCTGCCTATTGGCGCTGCCCTGGTGTTTCACCGTGCATGGCACGAAATGCAGGCTGACCTCGTCAAGCTTTCTGCAAAGGGCATGCATATCATCGCTAAGCAGAGCGGCCACTACATCCATTGGGATGAGCCAGGACTGGTCATCGAAGCCATACGTCAGGTAGTTATGGAAACACGAAAAACAACATGAATCTCAGTTGGTACGAGATTGCAATTTTCAGCATAACAGTCGATCATCATAAAGTGGGACGTGGGCTTTTTTGCTTCGAACGCGGCGGGATGGCGGGCATGGCAGTAGTTAGCTCTGCCACTATTCTATACGGCTAGAGGCGCGTCCAGCGTCGTATAGTAGTGGCACCCCTTGCGGGTGCCATGCCCCAGGCAGCGGGTGCCATGCTCCAAGCATCGGCTGCCATGCCCCAGGCAGGGGACGCCGTGACCCTGCTGGCACGATGAGGAAAGAACACATGTTCAATTGAAATTCAGCATGCTTTAGTGTATAATTATATGGCGAGACGGATGTAAGAGGAGCATTTTACAGAGCCTTATCCAGGGTGGGTTGAGCTTCGCCCCTGCCAGAGGCAGGAATCCCTCCATAGCAGGGGTGTGCAAAG
>WNEZ01001511.1_pt1 | contig 19542 bp, 13 predicted proteins | sample 5400521 | NCBI WGS metagenome assembly WNEZ01 (sample SAMN13153339, study PRJNA577476) | soil metagenome | isolation source: 120 cm saprolite under Douglas fir tree site 2 hole 1 replicate 1 | place: USA:California | collected 2015-04-18 | reverse complement strand
GGTTTTTATTATGATTTCGATTTGCCACGTACCCTGACGCCCGGTGATTTGCCCGATATCGAGCAGCGCATGGCCCGTATTGTCGCGGGCAAGCACCCTTTCAAACGCGATCGCTGGCCTCGCGAGAAAGCCCTGGAGTACTTCCGCGACAAGGGACAAACCTATAAGGTTGAGCTTATCGAAAACCTGCCGGATCAAGAAGTCGGCATCTACACGCAAGACACCTTTCTGGACCTGTGTCGCGGCCCGCACGTCGAAAATACCGGCCAGATCGGCCCTTTCAAGCTGATGCGCGTAGCTGGTGCATACTGGCGCGGCGACGAGAATCACCCCATGTTGCAGCGCATCTACGGCACGGCGTGGTTCACGCAGCAGGAACTCGATCAATACCTCTGGCGCTTGGAAGAAGCCCAGAAGCGCGACCATCGCAAACTAGGCAAGGAGCTCAAGCTCTTCGTAATCAGCGACGAGCTACCCGCTGGCGTACCTATGTTCTTGCCCAATGGCGAGATGCTGCGTCACTTGATGGAGACCTACGTCCGCGAGACCCAGGAAAAATATGGTTACCAGCACGTCTGGACCTCGCACCTCGGCAAAGTAAAACTGTACAAGACCTCCAGGCACTGGTACAACTATCGCGAGAACATGTTTCCCATCATGCAGGGCGAGCAGGAACAATCGGAAGACGATGCTTTTGTGCTCAAACCGATGAACTGCCCGCACCACATCACGCTCTACAAAACGCAGATGCATAGCTATCGCGAGTTGCCTGTGCGCTATGCCGAGTTCGCCACCCTCTACCGTTATGAGAAAGCAGGCGTCTTAACGGGCCTGGCGCGTGTACGCAGCCTCACCCAGGACGATGCGCACGTCTTCCTGCGTCCTGACCAGATTCAGGAAGAGTTTAACCGCGCCATCGACCTGACGCTCGAAGTCTTCAATACCTATGGCCTGACGGATTACTGGATTGCTCTCTCGCTGCGCGATCCCAACAAGAAAGAGGATTATACGGGCAGCGACGAGACCTGGGAAAGGGCCGAAAGCGCCCTGCGCCAGGCGGTCAATAATAAGGGCATTCGCTATCGCGAGATGATCGGCGAAGCCGCCTTTTATGGCCCGAAAACCGACTTCATGGTGCGCGATGCGCTTGGCCGCGACTGGCAGTGCTCAACGGTACAGCTCGACTTCGTGCAGCCTGAGAACTTTGAGCTTGAGTACATCGGCGAAGACGGCCAGCCTCATCGTCCAGTCATCATTCACCGTGCCGTAACCGGCTCGACGGAACGCTTCATGGCGATGATTATCGAGCACTTCGCGGGAGCCTTCCCTGTCTGGCTATCACCTGTGCAGGCCATGGTCATTCCCATCGCTGACCGCCACCTGGAATATGCTGACAAGGTCTTGCAGATGCTCAAAGCAGCAGGTGTGCGTGCCCAAGTAGATTCGCGCAGCGAGCGCATGAACGCCAAAGTTCGTGACGCGCAGTTGCAGAAGATTCCCTACATGCTCGTGGTCGGTGACAAAGAAGCGGCAGACAACGCCGTTTCCGTACGCCTGCGCACCAACGAAAACCTTGGAGCGACCCCACTTGAAAGTTTCATAGCGCGTATCACAGAGATCATCAAAACCAAAAGTATGGAGCTGTAATCTCAATACACACGGCTAACACGCGAGACATGCCTCTCCCCAGAGGTAGACAGAGAGGAAGCGCCAGCGGCTGCAAGCGCTCCAACCAGCAAGGAGATCGTACCCCTCGCCAGCCTGCACAGAGTCAGTAATGTGCACATCTTGCAGTGCGAAAGGCGCGGAACCCGGGTGGAACCACGAAAGCATCAAGCCTTTTCGTCCCTTTGAAGGATGGAAAGGCTTTTTTCTTACCATCGTTTACCTGATCGATTGTTTTCATACAAGGAGAAAATTCTATGCCACTCGAAGCAGAACTGCAAGCATCGGAAGCGTATTCGCCGCTTCAGCGTATGCGCTATTCCGCAGCGCTTGTCATGGCCGCAGCAGTGCAAGAGATGTTCCCTGGCGCCAGATTTGGCAGCGGGAGAGCTATTGAAGACGGCTTTTATTATGATTTTGAATTGCAACGCCCGCTCACGCCCGGCGATTTTCCTGAGATTGAGCAGCGCATGCAGCGCATCATTGCCGGCAAGTATCCCTTTGTGCGCGATCACTGGTCGCGTCTCAGAGCCTTAGAATACTTCCGCAGTAAGGGACAGCTTTATAAAGTCGAGCTTATCGAAAACCTGTCGGAAGAGCAGGTGAGCGCCTACCAGCAGCAAAACGACTTTCCTGAACTTTGCCGTGTGCAAGAGGGTGGAAGCTGGCCGGGTGAAGTCATGATCTGCCAGCAGCAGCTTTTTCTCGACCTGTGTAGCGGCCAGCTTGTAGAGCACACGGGTCAGATCGGCCCCTTTAAGCTGATGAGCGTCGGGGGAGCCTACTGGCGTGGCGACGAGAAGCGTCCTATGTTGCAGCGCTTGTATGGCACGGCATGGTTTACGCAAGAGGAACTCGATCAATACCTGTGGCGCTTGGAAGAGGCCCAGAAGCGTGACCATCGCGAACTGGGTCGCGAACTGGGACTCTTCATGCTGTCACCGGAGGTGGGTCCAGGATTGCCACTCTGGTTGCCCAGGGGTGTTATCCTGCGTGAAACGCTCGAAAGCTTTCTGCGCCAGGAACAACTTAAGCGTGGCTATGTGCCGGTGATGACGCCACAAATTGGCCTGCTTGACCTCTACAGGAAGAGTGGTCACTGGTACAAATATCGCGATAGTATGTACCCACCAATGGTAGTGAAACCGCAGGCAAGCTCTCAGGCCGGTGAGGATGAACCGCAAGGAGAGGTTTATGTTCTCAGGCCCATGAATTGCCCGCACCACATCCAGATTTACAAGAATGAGTTGCGTTCCTACCGTGACTTGCCACTGCGTCTGGCTGAATTTGGCATGGTCTATCGCCTCGAACAGGCTGGAGAGCTCAATGGCTTGCTGCGTTCGCGCGCATTCGCGGTAGACGACTCTCACATTTTCGCCATGCCAGAACAGCTTGACGATGAGCTTATCAGCGTCGTTGACCTGGTGCTCTTTGTCTTCAGAGCCTTAGGCATAAGCGACTACAGGGCGCGTGTTGGATTGCGCGATCCTGCAAGCTCCAAATACGTCGGAAGCGACCAGGTTTGGGAAAAGGCCCAATCCGCAATCGTCAGTGCTCTGGAAAAGCTGGGTTTTCCTTACACGCTGGAAGAGGGTGAAGCAGGTTTCTATGGTCCCAAACTCGATTTCGTTTTCCACGACCCCCTGGGCAGAGAATGGCAGCTTGGCACGGTACAGGTGGACTACAATCTACCTGAAAGTTTCGATCTCTCATATATAGGCGAGGATGGTCAACATCACAGGCCCGTCATGATTCATCGTGCCCCTGGCTCAATCGAGCGTCTCGTTGCGATGGTCATTGAGCACTACGCGGGCGCATTCCCTGCCTGGCTTGCCCCGCTGCAGGCCATGATCATTCCCATCGCCGACCGCCACCTGGAGTACGCTGGCAAAGTCTTGCAGACGCTCAAAGCAGCGAGTTTGCGTGCCGAAGTAGATTCGCGCGGCGAGCGCATGAACGCGAAGATACGAGAAGCGCAGCTTCAGAAGATACCCTATATGCTCGTGGTCGGCGACAAAGAAGCGGCAGACAATGCTGTCTCCGTACGCCTGCGCACGAACCAGAACCTGGGACGCATGTCCCTTGCAGATTTCGTCGAGCGCATTTCGGGGATTAACAAAGCGAGGAGTAATGACTTGTAAGGCAAGGTCAAGAGATACATCTTGTATCACTTTCTCCATTAGAGCTTTCATCAACTGAATGCCATTCAACCCGCTTGCGAGTTTAGCGTTTGCAGTAAATGCGTCCCCGGCGCCTCACCGATCCTCTGGGCTAACTGCTGGAACTGCTCGTATGTCATACCTGCCGTTGTTCCACTCCACATTTTATCACCCAGCGTCTGCATCGCAGGCTTGACCCTCTCATAAACATCGGCATCGCTGACCACGCTTCCAAGTTTGTCGTTCCATTCCGCAAACATCCCACCTGACAGGCTCGGGTCGCCTGGCTTCAGATTCAGGCGCTGATTAGAAAAGTCAAAGATATTCGGCTCCCATTTCTCGTACAGCAGCCTGGTATCTAAATAGTCATGAAAGTATCCAGCCTTGGGGACGATGTAGAGGAGCTGGTCATTTGCATTGATGATATGATATCCCTGGTTCACCAAATCCACAGCGTTGGCCCACCTGTTATCCCATACATCCATCACAATATCGCTATTTACCTTCACAGCGCTTTTCATCTCCGACAGACTCCCCCACACCCTTGTGCTTTTCCCCTTCTGCCCCAGGTAATCGTCATACTTGTTAATAAACTGCCTGTACTTGTTCGCGTCATCCTGCGAGTATTCATCCGCTCCTATATGCACCTGCGTAGTATCAAACCAGGAAAGAAACTCATCCCAGATGACATTCAGAAAAGTGTAAGTGTTGGGATTCTCCAGATCAAGGAACTCCTTCGAGTATTTCTGACTTGCAAGGTCTGGGCGGTATTGCGTGAACGCCAGTGCATGCGCCGGCGCATCGATTTCTGGCGTAATCGTCACAGCATATGCTTTCGCAATCGACTGCAGTTCGCGCATATCCTGTTTGGTGTAGGACCCATCTTTGGCGGCCAGCCCCGGGAAGCGGTTGCTATTGAGACGGAACGCCGCGTATTTCTGCATCCAATCCTGACTCATTCCGGCATCGATTTCATTGTCGTTGAAATGAAGCTGGAAGTCATTCATCTTGTACCATGACATAAATTTCACATAGTCTTCCAGGAGCTGGAGGGAGAAAAACTTGCGTCCAACGTCAAGCAGGAAGCCGCGCTCTTTGTATGCTGGATAATCCCTTGCAGTTCCTTTGATAATGTGCATATGTGCGGGATCCTGGACCAGGATTTGCAAAGCTGTTCGCGTACCATAAAAGACGCCGTTGCTTGTATTCGCACTGATCACCACCGCGTCTCCCACTTTGAAGAGATACCCTTCGTCTCCAATACCACGGCCCGAGTTACTAAGCGTCAAGAAAAAATCCCCCGGTGCCGGGGGACTGGTGTTAATAACCGGCAGCGTACGCCCGGTAACCTCGAATAGATCTGCTTGAAAAACCCTCGCCGTGTCATCCAGCTGCGCAGCATAAGATGGATCTACAATAATGCTAGAAGTTGAAACCATCGTGAATGATCCTGTGCTCCCCTGCCACTCCCGCAGAGCAGGGATGACCCCCGGTGCCGCGTTAGGGATTACGCTGGCGGAATTAACCAGTTGCGAAGAGACAAAAACCGCAAGGCTCACAACCAGGCCAAGCAGCACAATCGTACAAAGCACATTGACACGTTTCCTCAAGAACAGCACTCCTTCTCCTTTCGTCTGACCTGAGTCCGCAGGACTAGCCGCGTAGCGGCGTTGGTCAGACGGATAAGTGCCGAAAAGAAAGCTTTCGCGGTGACACTTCTGGCGCGTAGCTTTGCACATTTTATCGCAAGAACGCCCTTATTGGAACAGCAAGCCCAGTTGCTCCCTCAAAAACCCCTTCTCCTCCTGGTAAGGAAGTAAGTCGATTACATCCCCGGGCGCAAACCAGCCCACTTCGATGAATCTCTCGTCAGAAGGGGCTGGAGGTTGCTGATTACCCGCTGCATAAGCCAGGTAGAAGTGGATCGTTTTCTGCTCTATATCACCGTTGCTCTTCACAGATTCCCGCATGATAACACCAAGATGCCTGATTAATTGGACATTGTCCAACCCGGTCTCCTCGTAAATCTCGCGCAAAGCGGCTTGCTCGAGCGACTCACCCTGCTCAACATGGCCTTTCGGCAGTACCCAGGTTTTTGTTGCTCTTTGATGCTGCGCAAGTGCGATCTTGAGCTTGCCCTCAACTTCGCGCATGATGATAGCACCTGCCGAGGTTGCTGTCCTCATTACCATCTCCTGCCCCCTTCGATTATTCGTCTCCATCAAAAAAATAGAGTTCTCAGAGGCTATCAACCTTTGAGAACTCTATTTTCGCACATAGAGCTGGAGTTTTCCGCTAATTCAAGTACTGGTAGGCGGGCAGTGTCAGGAATTCGACGAACTGGTCATCCGTAATGATCTTGTCGAGAATCTCAGTTGCGGTCTGAAATTTCCGTCTGGCAAATTGCTCCTCTCCGACCGCCGAGTGGATTTTCTCAAGTTCATCCTTGGCCAGTTCGCGGAACAATTCGACCGTCACCTTTCTGCCGTCATCGAGGACGCCCTTGGGATGGTGAATCCACTGCCAGATCTGCGACCTGGAAATCTCGACCGTGGCAGCATCTTCCATCAGGTTGTTAATAGGCACGCAGCCCGAGCCGCGTAGCCAGGACTCCAGGTATTGCAGGCTGACGCTGATATTGTTGCGTAGCCCGGCTTCGGTAATCGTGCCATCGGGTATCTTTAACAGGTCGGCAGCTGTCGCGTGTACGTCTTCACGTTTCCTGTCGATCTGGTTGGGTCCCTTCATGACAGCGTCGAATTCCTCCAGTGCGATGGCCACCAGCCCTGGATGAGCTACCCATGTGCCATCATGGCCGTCGGTAGCCTCGCGTTTTTTATCTGCCCGCACGCGTGCGAGCGCCTCTTCGTTCGCCTTTGCATCGTTCTTGATAGGAATCTGGGCCGCCATACCGCCAATCGCATGCGCATTGCGCCGGTGGCAAGTTTTAATGGTGAGCAGTGAGTAGGAGCGCATAAAGTGCGTTGTCATCGTTACCTGTGCGCGGTCAGGAAGAATAAAATCTGGAATCTCGCGGAACTTCTTGATAGTGCTGAAGATGTAATCCCAGCGGCCACAGTTCAAACCCCCCGAGTGTTCCCGCAGCTCGTACAGGATTTCATCCATCTCAAAGGTTGCCAGGATAGTCTCGATCAGTACCGTGGCTTTAATCGTGCCCTGGGGAATGCCCAGTTCGCGTTGCGCCAGCACGAATATATCGTTCCAGAGACGCGCTTCCAGGTGGCTTTCAAGTTTAGGCAGGTAGAAGTAAGGCCCTGTACCTTTTTCGAGCAGTGTTTTGACGTTGTGGAAAAAGTACAGGCCAAAATCGAAGATGCCGCCTGATACCGGCTTGCCATCGATCAAAACATGCTTTTCCACCAGGTGCCAGCCACGGGGGCGAACCAGCAGCGTCGCGGTCTTTTCATCGAGCGCGTATTGCTTGCCCTCCGGGCTGGTGTATGTGATGGTGCGGTTGACCGCGTCACGAACATTGATCTGGCCTTGTATCGTGCCCTCCCACATCGGGGAAAACGAATCTTCAAAGTCGGCCATGAAAACTTTGGCGCCCGAGTTCAGTGCGTTGATAATCATTTTCCGTTCAACAGGACCCGTAATCTCTACGCGCCTGTCTTGAAGATCTGCAGGCACGGGCGCTATAGTCCATTCGCTGTTGCGAATATGCGCTGTTTCGGGCAGGAAATCGGGTAGCTTGCCCGCGTCGATCTCGGCCTGGCGCTGCTCCCTTCTTTGCAGCAGCTCTTCACGCCTGTCTGCAAAAGCGCGCGCCAGCGTTGCCACGAAATCCATAGCTTCCGGTGTCAAAATTTCGGCAAACTCTGGAGTAATTGTGCCGGTGATCTGTATGCTTTCAACATATGTCTTCTGATTCGTCATCTGGAGGAAAGGTCCTTTCGGTGGTGGCTGCCAGGGTGGGGGCCAGCCCCACCCTACTGTATACGGCTTCGCTCTTCGGCTCTCTATCAATTATATCCCGGCGATTAATGGAACTGCTCCACCTCGGTCGAACCTGCCAGCGCAACAGTTGAGGAATTGCCGCTGGAGATGACCTGCGCCACCTCATCGAAGTACCCCGTACCCACCTCGCGCTGGTGCTTGGTCGCGCTGTATCCATATGTTTCCATTGCAAACTCAGCCTGCTGGAGCTTGGAGTAAGCTGACATGCCATGCTCGCGATACCCCAGCGCTAGCTTGAACATACTGTAGTTGAGGGCATGGAAACCGGCTAGTGTGATAAATTGGAATTTATAACCCATTCTCCCAAGCTCTTGCTGGAACGTTGCGATTGTTTCTGGATCAAGCTTCTTGCGCCAGTTGAATGATGGTGAGCAGTTGTAGGCCAGCATCTTGCCAGGATATTGCTCGTGAATCTCCTCGGCAAATCGCTGCGCTTCTTTAAGGTTTGGTTCTGCTGTTTCACACCAGATCAGGTCGCAATACGGGGCATAGGAGAGTCCCCTGGCAATAGCCGCCCTCAGTCCGCCATGTATCCTGTAGAACCCCTCCGCTGTGCGCTCCATGGTGAGGAATTTGTGGTCTGCCGGGTCGATGTCGCTGGTGATCAGATGTGCGCTGTTGGCATCGGTCCGCGCAACAATCAGCGTTGGGACGCCCATCACATCGGCCGCTAAGCGTGCAGCCACGAGGTGCTTAATCGCTGTCTGAGTTGGCACGAGCACTTTGCCGCCCATATGACCGCACTTTTTCTCCGATGACAACTGGTCTTCAAAGTGCACGCCTGCCGCCCCTGCTTCAATCATCGCTTTCATCAGTTCAAAGACGTTTAAGGGTCCGCCAAAACCTGCTTCTGCATCGGCCACGATTGGCGCGAACCAGTAAGTATCATCCTTGCCTTCCGCGTAATGAATCTGGTCGGCTCGCTCTAGTGCCTGGTTAATTCTGCGTACAACATGCGGGACGCTGTTAGCCGGGTAAAGGCTCTGGTCAGGGTACATTTGCCCGGCAAGATTGGCGTCTGCCGCGACCTGCCAGCCGCTCAGGTAGATAGCTTTTAAACCAGCCTTGACTTGCTGTACCGCCTGGTTGCCTGTCAACGCGCCCAGTGCAGCGACGTAAGGTTCGGCGTGCAAAAGAGTCCAGAGCCGCTCAGCACCAAGTCGCGCCAATGTATATTCAATTTTGATTGACCCGCGCAGCCGGATTACATCTTCTGCGCTGTATGGCCGCTCAATCCCTTGCCAGCGCAGATTCCCTTTCCAATTTCTCTCAAGCTCCGCAGCATAGAGGTTCCTCAGCCCTTGTTTACTGTTGCCAGTATGTTTGCCGTTTCCGTTTGCAGCATGTTGTTCGCTCATGATGATGGCCTTTCCCCTTCCGGGACTAGTGGGTAGATACTAAGCGGTGGACCCCATTGTCTGCCGCCTTCTTTCCTACCCTGACTAAAGGGTAACATGTAACCACCAAAAAGGGCTAGCAAATCACTTCGAAGATTCTGAAGCTATACATAAGCAAAAGGTTATGTATTGTGGAAAGGTGAGCTTGTTTTTATTTCGCGCCTTGTTTTTAATTCACGCCCCGTGGCACTTCTTGTACTTCTTGCCGCTGCCGCAGGGACATGGATCGTTGCGCCCGATCTTGTTTGCCGTCACTGCGCGTGGCGCTGGGGTCGCAACTGCTGCGCGTCCATGCCCATTCTGGCGATTGCCCGCGCCTTGCCTTTGTGAGGTCGTACCCCTATCTGCACCATCGCTCTTCGCCTGGCCGCTGGTCCTTGCGATATCATCGACATTCGTGCGCAGGTTGCGTGGAGCCTTGCGCTTCGGCTCCGGCCGGTGTACCGTTATCGTGATGTTTCCGCGCAGCAACTTGAGCAGCTCATCTACTATATAGTGCTGGATGGTCGCTTTCAAGTTCTCGAACATGCGGAACGCTTCGTTCTTGAACTCGACCAGCGGGTCGCGCTGTCCTATGGCACGGAAATGAATACTGGCACGCATCACGTCCAGGGAATCAATATGATCCATCCACAGGCGGTCTATAACCTGCAAGGTGTAGGAACGCTCCAGGTCGCGGATAGTGGGGATGCCAAGACCAGGATTCTCTGCCGCCAGTTTATCAAGCTGCTGGCCGCGCTCCTCGTAGTGGTCTTTCACCAGCTCTATCAGTTTTCTGTTGAGATCGTCTTTGCGCACGGCATGAATATTTTCCGGCAAAACCTCACCAGGGATTTGTACCCATGTTTCCAGGACGGCAAAAAGCTTCTCTAACTGCTCTTCTTCCGTGATGATATGGCCTGGGATGTGCATCTCCACTATTCTGCCCACTTCGTCACGCATCATTCCCAGCACGCGCTCGTGCATATCCACGCGTTCAAGCACGGCGCGGCGATCAGCATAGATCACTTCACGCTGCTTGGCAATTACATCGTCATAATCGACCACGTTCTTACGGATATCGAAGTTGTATCCCTCAACTCTGGTTTGTGCCTGTTCGATAAAGCGCGAAACCATGCCGCTCTCAAGCGGCATATCTTCGTCCATCCCAACCATCTGCATCACTTTAGATACGCGGTCAGCGGCAAAGCGGCGCATCAGCTCATCGTCCAGTGCCAGGAAGAAGCGTGACGAGCCTGGATCCCCCTGGCGCCCGGAACGACCTCGCAACTGGTTATCGATACGCCGTGACTCGTGTCGTTCGGTGCCGATGATACGCAGTCCGCCCAGCTCGACGACGTATTTGTGATCCTCTTCGCACTCGCTCCTCTTCTGCTCGAGCAGTTCGTTTATCTCTTCCTCGGGCATGTTGGCGATATATTGCTGGATCGCCTCCTCTTTCTCGGCGCGATCATCTTCGTCCTGCACCGGCATCTCACGGATGAAGTCTACATGCTCAGCATGTTTGCGTAGGGTGGCATCTCGAAAGCCTTCCGGGTTGCCTCCCAACACGATGTCGGTTCCACGACCGGCCATGTTCGTGGCAATAGTCACTGCCCCGCTGCGCCCTGCCTGTGCAACAATTTGTGCCTCACGCTGGTGGTGCTTGGCATTCAGGACGTTGTGCGCTACACCCTGCTTTTCTAGTAGATCAGAGAGATGTTCCGAAATCTCGACCGAGGTTGTACCTACCAGGACAGGCTGGCCCTGTGCATTCAGTTCCTTGATCTCCTCGACTACGGCCCTGTATTTGGCATCTGTTGTGCGATAGATCAGGTCAGGCATGTCCTCGCGAATCATCGCTTTGTGCGTCGGGATAGATACAACATCCAGCTTATAGATCTTATGGAACTCTTCCGCTTCGGTCATCGCGGTACCTGTCATACCGGCCAGTTTCTTATAAAGGCGGAAGAAATTCTGGAATGTGATCGTTGCGAGTGTATGATTCTCGCGCTGCACCTTGACGCCCTCTTTAGCTTCGATAGCCTGGTGCAGGCCCTCGCTGTAGCGACGTCCCAGCATCTGGCGACCTGTGAACTCATCAACGATAATGACCTCGTCGTCTTTCACAATGTAGTCTTTGTCACGCTTGAAGATGACCTCGGCTTTGATGGCATTCTCCATGTAGCGCGTCAGGTCCGCGTTGGCCTCCTCATAGATGTTTTTGACGCCTGCTAACTTTTCGATCTTCTCGATGCCTGGCTCCGTAAGGATGACGGCGCGTGTTTTCTCCTCGACGGTATAGTCGGTTTCGGCATTCAAACGTTTGGCCCAGCCGGCGAACCGCACGTAATGGTCGGTCGATTCCTGGCCCTGGCCCGAGATGATCAGCGGGGTACGCGCTTCGTCGATCAGAATGTTATCTACCTCGTCAACGATGGCATAGTTGAGATCTCGCTGCACCATCTGGTCCAGTGAGACAACCATGTTATCGCGCAGGTAGTCAAAGCCAAACTCGTTGTTTGTGCCGTAGGTGATATCGGCGTCGTAGGCTGCACGGCGTTCAGGCGTCTGCGGTTCGACGGCGTTGACAATGACACCAACGCTCAGCCCCAGAAATTTGTAGATCTTGCCCATCCACTCGGCATCACGATGTGCCAGGTAGTCGTTGACGGTGACGATGTGTACGCCTTTGCCGGTCAAGGCATTCAGGTAAGCAGGCAAGGTAGCGACCAGCGTTTTTCCCTCGCCAGTTTTCATCTCGGAAATTTTGCCCTGGTGAAGCACAACCCCGCCGATCAGTTGTACATCGAAGTGGCGCATCTGGATTGTTCGCCGGCCCGCTTCTCGCACAACGGCGAAAGCTTCAGGAATCAGGTCTTCAAGCGTTTTGCCCGTTTTATAGCGCTTCACCATTTCCGGGATGAGTTCGTCCATCGCTTCGGCTTTAAGCGCAACAATTTCACCCTGCAGGTACTGCAAGATGTCACCGAATAGCTGCTCTAGCCGCTCATCTGCGCCCTCTTGCGGATTGGGCGCGTTGCGGCGAGCTTCTTCGAAGAGCGGCCATGCTTTTTCGAATGCTTCGTCCAGGTAATCGTCGTCTATCTCATCGAGAGCTGGCTCGCTCTTTTTGAGCAACGCGAGAGTTGCTTGGCGCGGATCTTTAGCCTCGTCGGGCCACACTTGCGTTTCCTCGGCCGCGTCCATGGCTGCTGTGACTCTCCGCGTGTTGAGCGCCGGGTTCAGTTGTTCATAGGCGTTCTCAAAGCATTCCGAGAGGGTATCCTGCAGGTTATCGCGGAGCATATGCTCTGGATCACGCACCCTCTCGATTTTCTGGCGCTGCTCTCTGATGGCTGCATGTAGTTGCGCATCGGTGCATTTTGCCGCGAGCGGTTCTACTTTGTCCAATGCCTCGTCGAACAGTTTGACCAGTTCATCTTCAAGCACCATGCCGCCTTTGAGATAGAGGGAGAGTTGTGAGCGAAATTCTTTGGTCTTCGCAGCTAGTTCTTCATCACTCAGCTCTTCGATGGTTGGTTCGAGCGCATTAATTTCATCTATAGTAGGCTGAATAGCCTTCAAGTCTTTTTTGTTGGGATCACCCAGCATCTTCCCAAGTAACTGCATAGTAGTGTGTTCTCCTGATGATTGGCGTTGGCGGTGCTATCTATCAATAGTAATAACGCTTATCGGGCAGTAAAAATTCTCGTTCATTATACCATACGTTCTTCTACTTGACCTTGTTGCTTCCCGCCATAACGCCTCACCAGCTCTTCACGTGACATCCATACCTCTTGTGGGTATGACCCATAGGTAGTCCCTTGCAAGAGCCGTTCAAGCCCATTCTCATTGTAGAGTACCAGCAAACCCATCATGAAAAAGCGATCCAGCCGGGCTTGAAGAGTCTTGGGACGCTCGCGCACCGTAAAACCAATGCGGCGGGATGCGCGACTCAACAGTGTCAATCCATAGAGCGCACGCAGATCGGCTGGAAAATCCGGCGCTTGTGTCCATGTTGCCAGGGCGCCTAAGTCTTGCATGACCATTTGAATAAATCCCCAGGGACCCGTCTGTTTTGCAGCCTCCAGCAAGACGCGATTACGGAAATGGAGTTCGCCGACCAGGTCCCCTTTGCCGATATGCGTCCCATCAGGCAGGTCTATTGATCGTCTATGGTAGCGTATGAAATGCACCTCCAGCAATCCATGAGGAGCATGTGGAATCGGCTTGACGCGCCAGACGGTCAGCGTAAGCCACTCCCAGAAAGGCCAGAAACGTAGAAAACCACGTGCACGCCCCCCTCGCGTGCGAAATGCCAATCTCCATCCAAAACTCACAGAGCGGTGAGGAGTCTGCGGCTTAGAAATGGTGCGGCTGTCTTGCTTCTCCTGTACCTTCAGGATAAAGATGGCTCCCAATATCAGTACAAAAGCTGCAAGCGCGAAAATTATGCGGTAGCCTAATTGGGTTCGCCCAAACACACTGACGATAGCGAAGATCATAGTACCCAGTAAAGGGGCGACAATAGCCGGTATCGTCGCAGAGGCATTCCAGATCCCCATATCTTTGCCGACCGTGTCCAGTGACGGCAGTGAGTCGATAGTTAAAGCCCAATCTACGCTGGTGTAGGCCCCAAAGCCCAATCCGAAGAGTAGACCCAGCGGCCAGAGCACCCGGGTATCGGGTAAAACGACGAATGCCAGCGCCGGCAGCGCCATGCACACTGTGGCTAGGGAGACTATCTTGACCCGCCCGGTGTGATCAGAGAGCACACCAAGCACAAAGGCGCTGCAGACAGCGCCCAGCAAGGCAAGTATTGCAATTCCCGCCGTTGCCTGCACAAAATTGGTGACGTGCGCGACATTGGCAAAGTAATATTCGATGTACGTCATGAACAGGGTAAGCCCTAACATGACGAAGAAGCGTGTCAGGAAAACCCAGCTAAAATTGCGATCATGCCAGGGCTCAAGCCAGTTATGTGCAAACCAGGCACGCAATCTGGGGATAGCTTTCTCCCCTGCCGGGTTGGATTCCGCTGGCGAAAGGATGTGCGGTACTTCGCGCACACCAACTATTGTTATCAACACGCCGGCGAGCAAGACTATCCCGCTCAGTATGTAGTAAGCAATGGCGCCGCTATGGATAGCGTCACTGCCGGTTGAAACCAGGTTAACCTGGCCGAGTAGCCATGCGGCCAGGGCCAGGCTGCAAACATTCCCGAGAATACTCATAAGTCCCATATAGCCCGAGGCTCTGCCACGCTGATCTTCAGGCACACGATCCGGTATCAAGCCCTGGTATCCGGCAGTGGTAGCATTGGTAGCAAGTTGAAAAACTATGAGACCCACTATAAAGAAGCCGAGATTTCTGGCAAATCCCAGGAAGATTGCACCAAAGAACATGAGTAGCCCGCCACTTAAGATATATGGTCGCCGGCGTCCCCAGTGGCCGGTAGTGCGATCAGACAGCATGCCGATCAATGGAGGCACGATCAATGTCAGGATCGCACCTGCTGCCGTAATCCACCCGAGGAAAGTCGCTTGCTGGGCACTCCCCACCTGGCCCGGCGCGACAAACAATAAAATTTGTATGGGAATCACGATTGGTAGCAGGGCTGAGTTCTGGAAGTTTATAGAAAACCAAAGGGCGCTGAGCGTAAGCTGTTCGTTAACAGAGAGCCGGTGGGGCCGATCATGCCAATCCATTGAATTCATCTACGATCTATCCTTAAGGGACTGGGCAAAAACAGTAAATTGTGTTGTATCCAACTCCCCGGCGAACTGGATACAGCGTATCGCATAGCAATACTTACTCAATTATACAACATTGTGCTGGATGGTTGGTTGGCAGGGGCGCAATGCATCGGCCCCTAATGATCTTTGACAACCGAATCGGGTAATAGCTAGAAACGTCCGCCTCCATCCTGTAGGGACAAGGGGTGGATGTGGGGATGAGTGGGGGCCTGGTGCTTGTCCTGGCGGCAACGCGATTAGCCTGGGTTCCGTGAGGCCTGATGGTCGCTCTCCCACGAGGACAAGCACAAGGCCCCCTCATCCACCCCACCCCACCCCTTGTCCCTACAGAACGGTGGGGACGCTTGCGTCCCCATGAGCACGATTACCCTATTCGGTCGTCAAAATTCATCAGGTAGCCGGGGTAGTTCGTCAATGTGCATAATCACGCCCCTATGGGCATAAACCTGGACGGCGCAGCCGTTGCCCCCAGTAAAGTTTGTTTCACCAGCACATCCACATCTTCCCCCACGCACACCCCGTCGGCGCGTAAATAGTGCAAAAATCCCTCAGCAGCCGCGCGTAACGCCTCCAACAACTCTGCACCAGGCGTGACATCAGGCTCCCACCACCACTGCGAAATCGTCCAGACGCCTTTCTCCAGCCGAGAATCCACGCGTGCTATAAAGCGATCTCCGTAGAAGACGGGCAGCACATAATACCCCCATTTACGCTGTTTAGCAGGCTTATAGACTTCCCAGGCGTAGTCGAAATTAAAAATGTGCAGCAGGGATTTGCGATCCCACAACAGGCTATCAAGCGGCCCCAGGAATATTACCCGTGAATCTCGCAGAGGCTGGTCGAGCAAGTTGAGTGCGCTGGAGTGCACATAATAGGGCCATGCCAGTTCGCCAACCTGTAGTTGAGTCAATTGCCCCGCATCTAGCAGTTGCGTAATTGCCAGCTTGCGTTTCGCTGCCTCTACGCACGCGCACCAGACAGCCGCCTCGGCAGTTGGACGTAATATACCAGCCGCCTGGTACCTGCGCATGATGATCCAGCGGTAATAGGCCTCCTCATCCACCAGCGGGGTTGCCTCAAAATGTTGTGGGGGTATTACACGCCGCGGGCGGTCATAATAATGGCGTCCGCCCTGGCGATGATGCGTTACCAACTCACCGCAGGCCCACAATGAGCGTAACAGGCGCTTGGTGCGTGTCGATCCATACCACGAACCTGGTTCTCCGAAATGCGACCGGTCCTCGAACTCGAGCGATGAAAGCGGCCCTTGTTCATCGATTGTCGCCAGTACCGCCGCAGCGCCTTCAGGATCAGCCTGTAAAATTTCCCTATCGTGATACGGACGGTGTTTTTCGCGAATCAAGGCACGCATCGGCCAATCGCTCACAGGAACGAGACAGGCCATCTTATCCCAGGCATCGTAGACAAGGCGATCAGTGTACGCTGCTTTTTGCCAATCATCGACCTGGTAGCCTGGAATGCGTGCCTGGAATACAAGATCAGGATTGCGCCCAACAGGATTGAGTGGATCGTATTGCACTGTCCCCAAATGATCAAAAACACCCGGTAAATCGGTCGCTAAGAAGTGGTAGCGTGCAAGAAAACGCCGTGACTGTTCGCGTGAAATCTGTAATACCATGAGCAAGTTATCCTATTGTTCTGTCAACATCCAAGGGATAAGATGTAGTGGCATCCCTTGCGGATGCCAGGCCCACCCAAACGCTGCTGTGCTAAAATGTAGTGGCATCCCTTGCGGATGCCAGGTTCGCCCAACTAGCCAGGTTCGCCCAAACACTGCTATGCTAATTGGGCCTGGCTAACCACTCCTCGATCTGCTGTCTGTGCTCCTCGTAATGATCGTAGGTATCGCCTGCGACAAGCTGCCGGAGCGAATCTCCATCCAACCAGGCGAACCGGCGAGGGTCGATCAGGTCCTCTTCAGGCATAGCCTGCACCGCCTCCACAATTTGCAGGTAAGAGCTGCGGAAGTCGCCCAGCACATCCGCGAGAGGACGAGACTTATTCTCCTTGTAAAATTGCTCGTTAAGCCTATCCATTTCTTCCTCGCTATCCGGGCCAGAAATGGTAGGTTCCTCGTTATGCCTGGCTGCATGCAGCCGGGCCAGCAGGCGATGATGCCAGGCGGTAATATGAGCCAGAATATCTTTGATCGACCAATCTCCAATGACTCCTGGTGTGGTCATTTGCGCCTCGTCCAGCGGAGCCAGTATTGCCTCCAGTGCAATATATTTTGAACGCAGCTCGTCGAGTATGCTGGCTTTGTCTACCTGATTTGCCATGGTTGCCCCTCCTTATTTAGGCAAGGTCCAGCCCTGTCATCCTGAGCGCAGCGAAGGATCTCGCTGCCCATCGCGACAGCCCCTTCGCGGAGTTTACCCTGAGCGAAGCGCATGGGCTCAGGGTGACACGGGGTGACTGATCAAACTGGCAAGTACTTTTCTTCACATTGAACCTTGCCTTAGAATACAACCTCGTCCGCTGGTTTCACCCTGATAACGTGCTCGTCTGTCCTGAAGCCGTTCAGCACCTCGTTGTGATAATCTATCCTCTGCGCGGCTGTGAGCACGGCTTCCTCATAATCATCCGTCGTATGGGCATCTTTGACCAGCGTCACATTATAACCCATGGTAGTCGCCCGGCGAACAGTGGTGTCTACACAGTATTCCGTCTGAGCTCCCACAACCACGAGATGCTTGATCCCCCGTGCCGCCAGTTCTCGCTGCAGTGATGTCTCATAGAAAGAATCCGATGCCCGTTTGTGGACGATCAACTCATCCTCTTTGGGAGTGATAGCCGGGTGGATTTCCCAGGCAGGTGTGCCAACCTCAAGTTCATGCCCCTTAGGTTCATCATGTTGAACATAAATAACAGGTGTGCTGCTCGCACGCGCTTTGCTGAGCAATGCGTTAATCGCATCCAGTACTTCCTTACCACGGTAGGCTGGCTCAATAAGGCCCACCTGCATGTCAATAACCACCAAAGCAGTATCTTTACTCATCGAGAATCCTCCAATCTTGACCAATAGTGTGTATGATGTTGTTTTCGCTCCTCTTGAGTCTAACACAAAAAGCGGCTATAATCAGCCCTGATTTCAAGGTTTTCGTCTCTAGTGTCTTTCCAATCAGGTTTGTATCATTTGTGTCATTTGTATCGGTTGTATCGGTTGTATCGCTTTGTTACCCGTTGCATCAAAGGGAGAAGTTTTTAGGGGATACCTCTCATTCCCAAACTGGTCGCTTGAGTATGCACTAGGAAAGGTGAATCAGCATGTACTTCCCAACCACCCGCGTACTGACTATCCTCGAACTGCTGCAATCGCGCCAGCAGCTCAGCGGACCCGAACTGGCCCAGCGCCTGGAAGTCAACGCCCGCACCGTCCGCCGCTACATCACCATGCTTCAAGACCTGGGTTTTCCCGTTGAGGCCGTGCGAGGGCGGCATGGCTCCTATCGTCTGCGTCCTGGATTCAAGTTGCCACCGTTGATGTTTACAGAAGATGAGGCGCTGGCTCTCACCCTTGGACTGCTGGTCGCCCGCCGGCTAGGTTTGACCGCGGCTGCGCCAGCCGTCGAAGGTGCGCTTGCCAAGATCGAGCGCGTGCTCCCCCTGGCCCTGCGCGAACAGGTGCAAGCAGTACAGGAAACATTGATACTTGATCTTACCCACTCCGGCTCAACACCCAGGACTAACCTGGTGGTCACGCTTTGTGCTGCCGCACAGCAGTGCCGCCGTGTCTGGCTGCACTACTCTTCCTGGCAATCCGAGACAACTGAGCGAGCCGTCGATCTCTACGGTATTGTGTACAGGTCGGGTTTTTGGTACGCTGTGGGCTATTGCCACCTGCGTGCAGGGCTGCGAGTCTTCCGGCTGGATCGCATCCTGCAGGCCGAGTTGCGTGAAGAAACATTTTCACGCCCACCTGACTTTGACAGCCTGGCATACGTGTTGCGTTCACTGGCGAACACACCGGCCACCTGGGAGGTTGAAGTGCTGCTCGAGACGACACTAGATCAAGCTCAGCACTATGTGCCGCCCGTTATCGCGACCCTGGATCAAGTTCCTGACGGAATTATGCTGCGCTGCTCTGTCGGCTACCTTGAATGGATGGCTCATTTTCTCGCCGGTATGCGGTGCCCATTCATTGTACTGAAGCCCCCTGAACTGCGCGATGAGCTGCAACGACTCGCTACAAGGATTGCTGAAATGGCGGCTCGTACCAGCTAGTCACCATTGCTCTGCCCTACGGGAGCAGCACGTCGTAATGCTCGACCTTCGGGTCAAGTGAAAGGAGGTAATCCTGGTCCTCGGGATAATAAACGGCTTTTTCAACATCGTCTCCCGTAAATTGCTGGATAGCATCCCATGATTCCCAGAGAGTAAGCAGTAGAAATTCTGCCTGTCCTCCGCGTATGCTGCGTAACACAAACACGCCCTGATTGCCCTCAGTCTCACGGTAATCCTTGATGCCAGTTGCTTTTAAGTAATCGAAATACTCATCAGCTTTCGACTCCGGCGTTATACCTCGCCAGATTCTCGCAATCATAGCCGTGCTCCTTTCCAATCGGTGGATTCCGCCAGTCCAGG
>WNEZ01001510.1_pt1 | contig 19545 bp, 17 predicted proteins | sample 5400521 | NCBI WGS metagenome assembly WNEZ01 (sample SAMN13153339, study PRJNA577476) | soil metagenome | isolation source: 120 cm saprolite under Douglas fir tree site 2 hole 1 replicate 1 | place: USA:California | collected 2015-04-18 | reverse complement strand
AGCCTCGTGGATGATCGCGGCATAGATCTCCGGTTTCATCGAGGGGAGCTGACCGAAGGCATCGTCTACCCAGATCTTGAGCACGTCCGGCTTCTTGGCAGCAATTTTCCGGACCTCTTCGCGAGCTTCCTCTTCCGAGATGGGCCGAAACACTTTGTCCATCCCGAAGCTCAGAGGCGGTAAAGCGTCTTTCACGCCAAAGCCGGCGCCCGCGGTGTAGATCGCGGCTCCAGGCAGGGTGCCCCGACGCGAAGCCTCGCGCAAAGCGAAAATCTCGTCGTGGTCGGTGCCCAGGCAAAGAACAGCGCCCACCCCGTAGGCCTCATAGCGCAGCAGTTGGCGGCGGATGTTCTGCTCGGTGTAGTTGGACGAGGACATCGTGGTGCCCTTGAGCAATCCCAGATGCCCATGGCTGTTGATGAGCTCGGGAATGATCGTCTTGCCCGCCAGGTCCACTGTCTTGACACCTTTGGGAAGAGGCGAGCCGGCCGGCTTGATCGAAAGGATTTTATCGCCCCGGATCGCCACGTCCTGCTTCGGCTGTACAGACTTGCCCGTGCCATCGAGTACGGCGACATTTCGCAAGACGGTCATCGCCTGGCCGCTGTCCTCGCTCGCGGTGATGATGAACAGTCCGAGTGCGAAAGTGGTTGTGATCATGCTCGTTCCTCCCCAGCGGACCCAGAAAACCGGCGGCGCGGCTATGTCACTTTGCGGTCGCCCCGCCTCAGAGGCTCATTACTCATCGCCTCCTAGCGCTTATTGGATCTGGCGGCAAATGCGCGGGTCGGTGCCCTGGACGCAGAATCCAGTGCCATCCCATCCGTCCGGTGGATTTCCGGGTGGGCAGCAGACGAATCCTGGGCCGCAGGAATTCGGAGTCTGAAGGCTGCAGCCGCCGCTCACCGCTTCTTTTTTAGTATCCGTCAAAACAGTTCCTCCACACGCTGCCAAGGTCCCGATGGCAGCCACCAGCATCATCAGTCGCATGCACCCTCCCCTTCGGCCGCAAGAGCGCGGCGAGCGGCGTCTAGCACACAGGTCCGCGCTCGCGCTGGAATTCAGCCTGTCGCCAAAGGCGTCTGTTTTGAAATTGGCAGTTGCTAAGGCGCGAGATCGAGGCTGTAGATCCCCCGTCCATAGGTCGCGGCGAAGATCCTTCGCGAAGTGGGTTCGAAGGCAAGATGGGTGACGGCGGATCCGGGCAAAGCGCGACCGGCCCGGTACCATGTCTGCCCTGCATCATCCGTGGCGAAGACGCCGAGATCGCTCGCCACCACGAGGCTGGCATCGACGACGATGATGTCGTTCACCGGAGCGAGCGGCAAATTTGCAGTGATGTCTTTCCAGGTGGCTCCACCGTCAGTGGTGCGAAACACATATGCCTTATCATCGCCGGAACGGAACCCCGAAAAGGTCACGTAGGCGATGTCCGCATCCTCTGCGCCAACGGCAACGCGCGTCACCCACGCGGTTGGAAACTGCGCATCCTTGAGCAGCGTCCAGCTCGCGCCCAGGTCCTTCGTGGTCCAGACCCTCCCATCGTCGGTTCCGGCATAGAGAACGCCGCCGTTGGTCGCAGCCGCTGCGACGGTGGTGATTGTCCCGAATGGATACGCCGGATCGGGGTACGGCCCGCCGGTGAGGTCGGGACTGATCGCTGTCCAGCTCGCGCCCGAATTCGTCGAGCGGCTGAGGATGTTTCCACCGAAGTAAAGGATGCTCGGAGTCGAGGGGTCGAGCTCGAGGGGGCTGAACCAGTTCCACCGCTGCGACACCGCCGGTCCGAACGAAAGTACGTTGTCGCCGCCGTCCAGTGAGCGAAGACAAAACCCGTACTGGAGACATCCATAGACCTTGTTCTGCTCCGAGGGATCGATGCGGGCGGCCAGCCCGTCACCCCCGACGTAGGGGCTCCACGCGTTGGGATCGCCGCCTCCAATTCCTCGGTAGGAACGGTTCACCCCGTTGTCCTGTGCCCCGCCGACGATCCGGGTGGGGTCGCTACGGCTCACATCGACGCTGTAGAGCTGCGTCCATGGCTCGAAGGTTCCGCGGAGCCAGGCCCGGCCGCCGTTGTCGGAAATGAAGACGCCGCCGTCGCCGCCAAGGTACAGCCGACCGTCGAGCCTTCCATCCCAGGCCAGCGCGTGCTGGTCGGCGTGGACGCCGGGAGCCTCGACCCAGCCGAGACCGCCGTTGGCGGAGTGGAGCAGAGGCACGCCCGCAACCCAAACGCTCTCTTCGTTCGACGGATCCACCCAGACCCGCCCGAACCACCATCCGTAAGAGGCTTGCGACGCGGCAAGGGTGGGATCAGCAGGCAGCGGGATAAACGAGTCCCCGCCATCCCTCGAGACATAGAATCCCTGGAATACACCATCGGAGGGAGAGCCGGCCGTCGACTGGGTCGCAATCACGTAGATCCGGGACGGATCGGATGCCGCGACGGCGAGGCCAATCCGCCCCAGCGTGGCCGACGGCGCTGGCAAACCGTTGGCCAGCCGCTCCCAGGTGGTTCCGCCATCCGCGGAGCGGTACACCCCCGACCCCACTCCGCTGTAGCTGCGCAGCTCGGGCGCCCGATGGTGATCCCAGAGGGTGGCGAAGATCCGATCCGGGTTCTGGGGGTCGATCGAGATGTCGGCTGCTCCGGTCGTCGGCGTATCTCCCGCGAGGACGCGCTCCCAGCTCTCGCCCGCGTCGTTCGAGCGATACACCCCGCGCTGCCCGCCTGGGGTAAAGAGGTCGCCCGAGACGGCGGCAAAGACGCGATTCGGATTGATCGGGTCGACGGCGATGCGGGCGATTCGAACGGGATCCGGCAGGCCTGCCAACCTCCATGTCGCTCCCCCGTCGACGGACCGGTAAAGGCCGGTTCCTCCATAGGTCATGCTTCCACCCCCGGGCCCGGTCTCGCCGGTGCCGACGTAGAGCGTCCCATCCGAGGCGATGGTGAGCGCCCCAATCGCCTGGCTCATCTCGTCCGGCCATCGACTGTTAAAAGTCAAGCCTGCATCCTCGCTCTTCCACACGCCGCCAGAGGCAGCGGCGATATAGAGGGTGTCCGAACGCTGGGGATCCACGGCGATGTCCAACACCCGGCCGCCGATGTTGGTGGGCCCTGCGAAGGTCCAGGTTCCGGGACCGACCGTGCCGCCGCCGGCTGGGGTAAGCCGGTCAATCGTCGCGACCTGCTTCGCCGCACGGGCCAACGCCCCGGCCGGCACACCCTGGCCGTATACCCGCTGAGACAGAAACCAGTCTTCGGGCGGGCTCGAGTCGGCGAGTCGTTCTGCGTCACCAAGCCGGGGGCGGGCTTCGCTGATGCCGATAACCGGTGGAACGGCAGGGGCCGCTGCGTTGGCTCGTTCGGGGCCGCGCTGAACCGATGAAAATGCGACCCATAACCCAGCGGCGAGCAACAAAGCACTGCGACAAAGTTGCCGCATGAATACCTCCCGGACTCCTCTTGGGCCAATGCAGCACCCAGCGGGCCCGACAACAATCTCCATCCCCCCTGCAGAGACGAACGCGCGCCGTGCAACCGTTTATCCCCCAGTGCTGGCAGCGCATGCCTGACCTGTCTCGATACCCCGCCTAACAGAATACGGCAGGAATGGCTTCCTTAATCTGGGCCATCGAACGGTCCGAGCCCGGACGGCACCATCCAGCTAACCTGTCGCTGACGAGGCCTACGCTGGCCAGGCGAGAGTCGAGGGAAACGGGAATTCCCGCTGGATCAGGGAGACTCGGTCATTCCTCCTCGCCCTCGCCGTCTCGCGCACCACAGGAGAAGCTCTGCGCGTCATCGGGATCGCCGGATCCGCGATACCGAGAAATCTGAGGATACACGCAAAGCGGTCGCGTCAGCCGGATGGTGCGCGTCGTCGGGGCATCATCGGTGTACTTGGTGGCGATCATCCGGTTCGGCGCAACTCCGTGCTCGACCCATCTTTCAAGCGCTGTCTGGACGTCGTGAATCGGATCGCGCGAAGGCGGGATCTGTTGCCCGACCCCTCCGAAGCTCGTCGCACCCGGCCCGAAGTAGCAGTGTCTCATTCCGGGAACCATGAACAGGCGATAGAACTGCTGCGTCCGGCGCAGGCCACCCATCGTCTCGACGACGGACTGGTAATACTCGGGGCTGTAAGCGGGTTGGAGCGTCTGGTCGTTCCATCCGTGATATTGGATGATCTTCACGCCTCTTCTCCTCGCCGCCGAGAGGTCGGTGGCGATCGAGTTGCCGAGAACGCCAACCCTTTCGTCGGCATAAGCCATGTCGCCGTCGAAATCGAAGGAGCTGTAATCCCAGTCCTGATTCTCAAACACCAGATTGGCGAAATAACCTTGGCCCAATCCTGACGCGGTGGGGTTCGTCACGATGCCGGTCCACCCGTCCTCTCCACCCAGCGCGAAGCCCGGGAATATTTGCTCGCCCGTCCGGGGGTTCGAGGGTCCAGCGTAGATCTTTGTCAGCGCATCGAGTTGCGGCGCAGTGAGACACTGATCGGTCTCCTCGCCCGGGCAAAGCAGCACCGCTGGATCGAAGCCACAGGTCGAAGGATCGGCAATCACCCCGTCCACCAGACCGTCATCGGCGTCGCACGCGGAAAGGACGGCCGCGTTGATCGCCGGCAGCTTCGAGACTGGTATGGCTGCACCGGCGGCGCTGATCGCTTGAGCGTTCCAGACAAAGCCAGCGTTCGAGTGCGACTGGAAGTTCCAAGGCGCTCCGACGACAACGCCGTCGTAGTCGCCGGGGTAGCGCTGGATTTCCAGCAGCCCTTGCCGTCCGCCGTTCGAGCACGAATTGAAATAGGAATGCGAAGGCGGCCTCCCGTAGAACGCCCGGATCAACCCCTTGGCGGCGACGGTGACCAGGTGCTTGGAGCGATAGAGATAGTCGATTGCCCTTTGAGGGTGTCCGATCGCCCACCACATGTCTGTCGAAACATGGCCGGTATCGGTCGAGGCGGTGGCGTAACCCCTTCTGACGATCTCATCCAGCCCACCATCGAGGCCTAGACGGGTGTAGTTGAGCGCTCCGGCATACCCGCCCTCACCCGAGGAGAGGAACTTCCTGTTCCAGGTGCGCGTGGGCAACCAAACCTCGAAATAGATATTGGAATCGCGCGACGGCCTGCTCAGCCCCTGGACCCGACAAAAGTCGGGCAGATCTGTCAGGACTTGACCGGTAGGGGTGGTCAAGGTGCCCGTTGTCACTTCCGTTGCAGCAGTCACCGTGGTGTTTCCCTCGAATCGAAGGCTCGTCAATCGAGCGCAGGACATTCGGTGTCCTTCGTGCTCTTCGTTCGCTTGGACAACGCGAGCGCCGAGCAACAGGACGACCAGGGCGGGAATGGTCAAACAATGGCTCATGACAGATTCTCCTTTCAACGACGGTCGGGGTGTTTGAATTTGCGCGAAGCGCAGAGCCGTCAGCGCCCGCAGTTAACCGTGGGCCGGCCACCGGTATCCCTCCAGGGGAAGCGCGATCCGGTTGTCATGCGTGGGCTCTCCCTCCACGACTTCGCCGACGCTGTAGGCTCGTGACTTGAGCGAAGTCAAGCGGCGGTTGACAAGCGAGAATCGAGGAGGCGATCGTCGTTTGCATGTTGGTTCATCGCACCCCCAGTCCAGCACTGCGTCCTTTCGTGAAGACGCTTTGGGCATGCGAGGAAACCTCGCTGAGGGCGAATGGCGCTTGTCGCGAGCTGGTTCTTCCAACGGGAGCAACGTACCTCGTTTTCCGCCTCGGTCATCCTCTTCACCTCTTCGGTGGTATCGATGATCCGGTTGGGCGGAGAATCGATCATGCCGTCGTCGGCGGGGCCCGCGCCGCGTTCTACGTGCGCGACATTTCGCAACCAGTGTATTCCGTTGGCGCGGAGCTCCTTCCGGGCGCTGCTGAATTGTTGCTGGGTGTCCCAGCGGATGAGCTGGCCGACCGGCACACTCCGGTTTCCGATCTCTGGGGTTCAGCGGCCGCGACGGCGCGAGAACGCCTCTGCGAAGCGCGCGATCTGTTGCAGAGGCTCAATGTTTTCGAGTCGCTTCTTGTGGCACGACTACCCAAAGTCCACGGTCTACATCCTGCCGTTGCACATGCCCTCGAACGCTTCGAGACGCAACCCAACATTCGCGAGGTTGTCGCTGAGAGCGGCTACAGCCACCGGCGATTCATCGAGCTGTTCCGTCGAGCGGTGGGACTGTCGCCAAAGCTTTACTGCAGGGTGCGTCGGTTCCATAGAGCCCTGGGCGTTGTAGCAGTGAACCGTGGCGCGTCCTGGGTCGATCTGGCTCTCGCGGCGGGCTACAGCGACCAACCGCACTTTAACCGCGAGTTTCGCGAATTCGCCGGGATTTCTCCTGGCCAATATCGCGAGATCGCACCCTCCTGGTCGAGTCACGTGCCGATCCGACCCATCTGAGCCTCGAGGTCAATTCTTTTCAATACGGGAAAGAGTTTCGCAGTCACGCTGCGCATCTTTACTCATGCCAAGGAGCAACGATGAAAGTCCATGAGCTGTTTGCGTATCTGCATGTGAAGGATGCGGCCAAGGCCATTGAGTTCTACAAGAAGGCATTCGGGGTCAAAGAAAAGTTCCGTCTGGCTGAGCCGAGCGGTCGCATCGGCCACGCCGAGTTGGATTTTGGAGGGACCACGCTGATGCTCTCGGAGGAGTTTCCGGAGTATGGCATCAAGGCCCCGCAGACGATTGGGGCAACGTCGGTGTCGATCCACATCCATGTGGACGACGCCGACGAGGTGATCAGGCGCGCCGTCGAAGCGGGCGCGACAATCGTCATCGAGCCCAAAGATCAGTTCTATGGAGAGCGGTCGGGGCGGGTACGCGACCCCTTCGGGCACGAGTGGAACATCGGGCATCACATCGAGGACGTTTCCACGGACGAGATGCAGCGGCGCTATACGGAAATGAGCAGGCGATAAGACTGCTGCGTCCGGCACGACCAGCTCAGAGCCGCGACGACGGGGGCGTGCTCGAGACTGAAAGCCGGTTCAGGGACGGAGGCCGACGGCGCTCCGTGCCCGAGACAAGCTCTCACTCCAAGTGTGTTTCAGTCAACGTTAGGGTTTTCCCTGGGGTAAGAACGACTCAGAGGAATTTCTCCGGGAGCTCGCGTCTGTTTCATTGTTTTAAAACAGTCGAAACAGTGCTATTGCCCGCGGCCGTATGCGAAAAACTCTTTGGCTTGTTGCGTTGCTGGTCGGATGCGGTGGAAAACATTCTACGAATCCGCCGCCGGTAGATGAGCGCATCGTCGATGATAACGACGGTGGCCTGAATAGCGACGGCGGGCCTGACGCTGGAATCGACGGCGGGCTCGACGGCGGGCTTGACGCTGGAATCGACGGTGGACTCGACGGCGGGCTGGACGGTGGACTCGATGGCGGCTCCGGCGACGATCTAGAGGGTTATGCGGCAAGGTTGAGCCTCACTCCCCATCCAGGCGGTGGGGCGGTGGTTGACGGAACCCCAGAAGCGCTCATCTGTTGCACCACGTCCACGATCATCAACTGTCAGACCCCGCACGACGACGGATCTTTCTCTCCCGCCCGCCGCCTGGCAGTACTGGAGTTTGGAACGGGACCGGTCTCGGCCACAATCTACAGCGATGCAAACTGTCGCAACTTCGCTCGCACTCTCTCGGATAACTTGTTTTTCCCTTACGCATATCTTTGGGCGGTCAATGTCGATTTCACTCCTGACCTTCCACTTGGCAGGCACGTGGGAATCAAGTGGACGGCAGGAACCTGTGACGAAACGCCTTGCATCGACTATACGATTGGATCAGATCCTGGAGGATGTTGGCCGGAGTATGGTCCGCCGACCGGCGCAGGTGGCTGCGAACGCTGACGAAGGCGGCGATGACGGGGCGCGCATTTCAAAGACTCGCGCTCTCGTTGCCTGAAGTGCACGAAGAGCCGCACTTCCACCGGACGTCCTTTCGGGTCGGAAAGAAGATCTTCGCAACGATGGTACCGGACGGCTCCGAAGCGATGGTACGCGTTCGTCCGCTGCGGCGGGTCTACCAGCTACTCTCGGAGCACCCGGACGTCTTCTTCGATTACGGGGGATGGACCTGGCGAAACGGCTCCCTCGGGATTCGCCTGCCGGTGGCGGATCCGAAGCTCATCGGCGAGCTACTCATCGAAGCCAGGAACGATCTTTCACCGAAGCGCCCATCGGCGCCAAAGCGTTCCAGCTAGGCAGAACGCCCTCGAGCCGTCCATGACCTGCGAAGTCATGGCGCCGCTTGAGCTTCGCCGCTACCCTGCGCGCGGTGAGGACGCAAATCCCGAGAGCACCCGAAGCGAGCGCTTTTGGCGGTCTGCTCAAGGCCTGGCGCAGCTCCCGCGGGAAGAGCCAGCTTCTGCTGTCTTTGGAGGCTGGGGTCTCGTCGCAGGTCCAGCCGGCAAAGGCGACGAAGAGCCCTCCGACGATGGCGAGCGCGGCGGTGGGGGCGGCGAACACCGGCGAGAGAGCGCCGCCGACGACGAGCAGGACGGCGCCGCAAACGAGGGTCGCGGCGGCGTTGATGCGATAGATGGTGCGCAGCAGAGCGTTGGGTTCCATGGTCGGTTCCTCCTGAATGCTTCGGGTTCGCCGCAAACGGTGCCTCGCGGCGAGGGAGAAATCACTTCCCTCCGAGGTAATGGAGATTCGGCCACCTCCGGCGGGCGTCCCCGGCCGCAAAGCCCGGTTGCCCGGACCACCCCGCCCCCCGCTGTCAAACCCCTTGCGCGCGGTTCTCCGGATGTGCCAGGACTGTTATCGGAAGTCGAAGAGCGAGGCACAGTTGGGCGAGCACGATCCTGATCACGCGCACGGTCATCCCGATCACTCCCACGACGAGGAGCCCGGGCCGCACGGTTCGCCGCTGACGGATACCCAGCTTCGCGTCCGTGCGCTCGAGTCGCTGCTGATCGACAAGGGGCTGGTGGATCCGGCCGCGCTCGACGTTCTGATCGACACCTACGAGACAAGAGTCGGTCCTCGCAACGGCGCGCGGGTGGTCGCCCACGCCTGGGTCGACCCGGAGTACAAGAAACGCCTGCTCGCCGACGCGACCTCGGCCATCGCCGAGCTTGGGTACTTGGGCCGCCAGGGCGAGGACATGATCGCGCTGGAGAACACGCCGACGGTTCACAACCTCGTCGTCTGCACGCTCTGCTCATGCTACCCCTGGCCGGTGCTCGGCCTGCCACCGGTCTGGTACAAGTCGGGACCGTATCGCTCGCGCGCGGTCATCGATCCGCGCGGCGTGCTGCGCGAATTCGGCCTGGAGCTCGCCGGGGAGGTGGAGGTCCGGGTCTTCGACAGCACCGCCGAGGTGCGCTACCTCGTCCTCCCCGAGCGGCCGGCCGGGACGGATGGGATGTCCGAATCGCAGCTCGCCGAGCTGGTAACGCGCGATTCGATGATCGGCGTGGCGAATGCCAAGGGGCCCGGGCGATGAACGGCGTGCACGACATGGGTGGGATGCACGGCCTGGGACCGGTCGATCCGGAGGCGGACGAGCCGGTGTTCCACCACGACTGGGAGAGGCGCGCTTTCGCGCTGACGATCGCCGCCGGCGCGGGGCGCTGGAATCTGGATATGTCGCGCCACGCCCGCGAGCGGATGCCCCCGGCGGTGTACCTCCGGTCGACCTATTACGAGAAATGGATCTGGGGCACTGAGCGGCTGCTCCTCGAGCTCGGGTACGTCACCGCGCAGGAGCTGGCCTCCGGCAAAGCGACCGAGCGCGCTCCGGACGCGAAGGCGATCGGCCCGGAGGAAGTCCGAGCGGCGCTCCGCAACCGCCGCGCGGCGCGGATGGACGAGCCGCTGGCGCCGGCGCGCTTCAAGGCCGGAGATCGCGTGCGGACGAAGAACCTGCACCCGACCGGGCACACCCGACTTCCACGCTACGCGCGCGACAAGCAGGGAATTGTCGCCCGCGACCACGGCGCCTTCATCTTCCCCGATGCCCACGCCGCGAGCGGACGCAAAATCGCGCAGCGGTGTTACTGCGTCCGCTTCGAGGGCCGGGAGCTCTGGGGCGCCGACGCCGGTCCCCGCGATGCCATTTACATCGACCTGTTCGAGGACTATCTGGAGCCGGCATGAGCGGTGCGGTCGACCTCGAGGCGCTGCCCGCAATTCCGCGCGATGCGGAAGGGCCCGTCTTCCGGGCGCCCTGGGAGGCGCAGGCGTTCGGCATCGCGGTCGCCCTGCACCAGCGCGGGTGTTTTACCTGGAAGGAATGGGCGAGCACCCTGGCAGAGGAGATCGCGGGGGCGAGGGGCCCGGGGGAGACCGACAACGGCAGTCGCTACTACGAGCACTGGCTGGCGGCGCTGGAGAGGATCGTCGCCGCCAAGGGTCTGGTCGCCGCGGTAGAGCTTGCGACCCGGAAGAAAGCATGGGACGAGGCCGCACGCGCTACACCGCACGGTGAACCGATCGAGCTGCCGTCTCGGCCAAGGTGACGGGAAGGTAACATCCAGACAGGCACACAACGGGGGCCTTGCGGAATGCACCGGCTGTGATATTCGCACGCCTCGGACGGGGGAAAGCGATCGCCCCTGTGAAGGGTGGAATAATGCAAAAGAGGAAGCGCCTCGTGCTCCAGCGGGAGCGGCTGAGAAATCTAACTCCCATCGAGCTGCGGGGCGTGGCAGGTGGAGAACCAGACACGGCGAGCCAAGACGGGCTGTGCGACAGCATCGTCGCTTGCGCCCCGGGGACGCAGAACACCATCGATACGTTGAATACCATCAACACGATTACGCTGAACACCATCGACAACACGATCATCTTCTAGCTTCTGTTCAAGCCTCCAAGGGCGCTGGTCCGCGCGTAGCACCACGGCGATGAGGAGCTACCTCCCGTGCTCCGGTCGGCATTCCATGGGCGCTGGCGACCGCGACACCGTCGTTCGGTCCGAGTCCGACGGCCAAAACCCCAACACCACCTGCAACAGCGCGTTGGGCCCGATTCCCGCCCTGACGACCACCACCAACGACTACAACTTTGCCCTCATCAATTTCGACGACGCGTCGATAGTGCCGTACCCGGGCAAGCCCACCGGCTTCAACTAGAAGTCGCGCTTTTAGAAGTCGCGCTTTTCCGAACCGCCGCTGCGAATTTTTCGTGGCGGCGGTTTCGTATCTTTAAAGGGGGAAGTCCTGCTATGGCGCAGCCATCCAGGTGAATCCACCATACGGCCTGTTCACGTTGAGCGTGAACCTCACTGTGTCGCAGCCAGGCCGGTCGATCAGCAAGGCTCTCGCGCCGATTACGCTCAGGTTCGTTGAGGGCCCACCCCAGTCGGGCAGTAGGTCCAAGCCGGTAATCGTCACTGCGCCGGTGCCATCAACATTTGCGATACCATTCAGGCTCATCGTGACCGTATTCAGCTCAACATGGACGCCATGGGATCCAAAGAGATAAACGTCGCCCGCGGTGTCTACCCTGCTCAGGCCGGGTCTCGCGCCGGTGGCCTGAACCGATCCGGTGACCGGGTCATAGGTGCCGCTCAGGCTTATCGAGAAGTCTCGGCCACGGTTACACGGCACGTCAGGAGCAGGTAAAACCGTGTCGATGCGTATCTGGGTAGGATCCCCATCGATGTCGCTGAGACCGATTTGCAGCCCTGCGAAGTCGTAGTCGAATTGCTGCGGACCGACGAAGTCAACGCTGCCGCCGACCCGGATATGGCCGCTGCCCTGCAAGACCAATCCGCCGAGGTCGGCCGGGGGATCGGCGTGTGCCACCACCGACAGGGCGAGTGCAGCTACGCCGCTAAGGGACAGCAACCGGTGACGGCCGTGCGTCACCACCTTCTCATTTAACTCCGATGCTTTTCGACTCATGATTTCCTCGTTTTGCAGGTAACAGTGCGCTCCTTCCTCCAGTTAAACGACGATTGCGTCCAAGAACTGGCAAGCCGTTCACGGAAGCAAAGGAAGCGGACAGATTTGCACCGACAGTCTTGACTGACTCCGGTGTTGATGCGACCTTCAGTACAGTCCAGCGTCGAGTCGTCCGCCGTCCGGTTAGTTCACCAGCTGTGACATCTGTGGGGTCTAGCTGACTACGGCCGTGTGATGACCCGATCGTCGGAGGTAAGCCAACTCCTCGTCGCCTGGAGCAAGGGGGACCGGGCGGCGCTCGAAAGAGTGATGCCCCTGGTTTATGACGAATTGCGCCGGATGGCGAAGCGATACCTGGGGCGGCATCATTCCATTCAGACGACGGCGTTGATTCACGAAGCCTACGTCCGGCTCGTCGGCCAGACACCCAAGCAGTGGCAGAACCGCGCCCACTTCTTTGCGGTGGGCGCGCAGGCCATGCGCCACATCCTGATTGACTACGCTCGCTCCCGCCTTCGCGCCAAGCGTGGCAAAGGATTGCGCACCGTGTCGCTCGATGAGGCAGCGATGGTCTCGGACGAGCGCGCCGCGGAAATCGTCGCTTTGGATGATGCGCTCACCGAGCTCGCCGCCCTCCATCCCCGGCAGAGCCGCGTGGTGGAATTGCGGTTTTTTGGTGGGCTACAAGTGCAAGAGACTGCGGAGTTGTTGCAAATCTCGCCGGAAACCGTCATGCGCGACTGGCGGATGGCGAAGGCCTGGCTTCAACGGGAGATGACTCGGGGACGGGGGGATGACACCTGAACGATATCGACGCATCGAACAGGTCTATGAGGCGGCACTAGAGCTGTCTGGCCCTGAACGGGCGGAATTCTTGAACTCCGCCTGCGTGGGCGACGAAGACTTGCGCCGGGAAGTGACATCGCTGCTCGATGCGCATCAGGAGGCTCGTGGTTTCCTGGAAGTGCCGCCGGATGACCTCGCCGCGGCAATGGTCAGCGCGGAGCAGGGCCGGTCGCTCCTCGGCCGCAGGGTGGGCCACTACCAGGTGCGCACCATTCTCGGCAGCGGCGGGATGGGCGAGATCTACCTCGCGCAAGATCTGACGCTGGAGCGATCGGTGGCGCTCAAAGTGTTACCCCCGCACCTCGCCCTCGACTCCGATCGGATGCGCCGCTTCGTCCAGGAGGCTAAGGCCGCCTCGGCCTTAAGCCACCCGAACGTGGCGCACATCTATGAAATCGCCAAGTCGGACGGGATCAGTTTCATCGCCCTGGAGTACGTCGAGGGCCAGACACTGGAAGCGCGGATCAAGACCTCGCCGCTGAGCCCCCCGGAGATCGTCGAGATCGCGCTGCAAGTGGGCGACGCGCTGGAGGCGGCCCACGCGAAGGGCATCGTTCACCGGGACGTCAAGCCGGCGAACATCATGGTCACCCCTCGGGGGCGGGTGAAAGTGCTGGACTTCGGACTGGCGAAAATGGGCGCGGCGGGAACGGAGAGATTGGCCGTCAGCGGGGCGGTGCCCGTCAAGACAGAGCCCGGGGTGTTGATGGGGACGGCGGACTACATGAGCCCGGAGCAGGCGCTGGGCCAGGAGGTGGACGCCCGCACCGATATCTTTTCGCTGGGTGCCGCGATGTATGAGATGTCGACCGGCAGGCGGCCTTTCAGCGGACGCACCACCGGCGAGACCCTGGACCGCATCATTCACCAGGAGCCGTCGATCGCCGAGCTGAGCACCAAGATCCCCCCGGATCTGGCGCGGATCATTCGCAAGTGTCTGCAGAAAGATCCCGAGCGCCGATATCGGTCGGCCCGGGAGCTGATCCTGGATTTGAATGAGTTGAAGCAACGGCTGGCGGCGAGCACGGGACCAACGCCGATATCTGCCACGCCGGGTCACCGCCAGTCCATTGCCGCTCGCCGGTCCGCGATCGCCGGCTTGGTCGTGCTGGCAGTGGCGACGCTGGTCTACGCCTGGCTTTCCCGGGGGATGCCCGGCACCCACGCTCGGCCCATTCGCTCGCTGGCGGTGCTTCCGCTCAAATCGTTCAGCGGAGACAGCCGCGACGAGTACCTCGGGTTGGGGATCGCCGATACACTCATTTTCAAGCTGAGCAACGTCCGCAGCCTGGTGGTGAGGTCTACCGCCACCGTGCGCAAGTACAACGGCCCGGATCAAGACCCACTCACTGCCGGGCACGAGCAACAGGTGGACGCCGTGCTGGAGGGAAGCCTCCACCGGGCAGACGATCGACTTCGCGTCACCGTCCGGCTGCTCCGGGTCCAGGACGGATCGACGCTCTGGGCGTCGCAGTACGACGAGCGACAATACACCGACATTTTTGCGGTCCAGGATTCGATATCCGAACGAGTGGCGGAAGCGCTCACCTTGAGCTTGACTGCTCCAGAGAGAAAGTTGCTCGCCAAGCACTACACCGAGAACCCCGATGCGTACCTGTTTTACCTACGGGGGCGCTCCTCCTGGAACAAGCGAACCGGCGAAGGATTCACCAAGGCGATCGATTATTTCAATCAGGCGATAGAAAAAGACTCCGACTACGCTCTGGCCTACGTTGGTCTGGCGGACTGCTACACCATGCTCGCCGATTACGATTGGCTTTCGCCGACGGAGGCGGCAAAAAAGGCGAAAGCGGCGATCACCAAGGCTCTTCAAATCGATGATTCGATCGCCGAAGCTCATGCCTCCCTCGCCGACGTTCGCAGATTCTTCGATTGGGATTGGTCCGGCGCAGAAAGAGAATACAAGCGGGGGATCGAGCTCAACCCGAACTATGTATCGGCTCACCAGTGGTACGCCGAGTACCTGGCGGCAATGGGCCGCCATGACGAAGCGATTCGTGAGATGCGGCGCGCCGAAGAGCTTGACCCGCTCTCGGTGGTGATCAAATCAGCGGCGGGCTGGATCTTCTTTTTTTCGCACAACTATGAGGTGGCGATCGAACGCTGCCAAAGGGTGATCGAGATGGATCCCGGGTATGGCGAGGTCTACTCTCAATTGCGGCGGGCGTACGAGCAGAAGGGAATGTACCGTGAAGCGCTCGCCGCTGACGAGAAGCTGCGAGCCTTCAAGCGAAAGGGATCAGGGGGCCTCGCCGGGATGCGGGATTTCCCGGCAACCGAGAGCCCCGAAGAGTATTGGCGGACCATTCTGCGACTGACCCAGAATGACTTGCAGAGCCCGGACCACAAAAACGCCGCGCAATTTCGGATGGCGGAGATCTTTGCCCAGCTTGGAGAAACGGACCTGGCATTCGAGTGGCTTGACAAAGCATATCAAGAGCACTCCTTCTGGTTGCCATTCCTCAACGTGCACCCACACCTGGATCCGTTGCGAAACGACCCACGCTTTCAGTCCCTGCTCGCCCGGGTCGGCCTCGCCCACTGACCTCCGGTTGGTGCGCGCAGGCTCAGGCGCCGGCGGTGGATTGGACTTTCGATGCGCTCGAGCCTTTGCAGTACCTTTCAGCGGCGCCGAACAGCTCGTCAAGGTTGAGCGGTTTGACCAAGAAGCCATCGGCCCCGAGCGAGGAGGCGTGTTGGCCGACGTCCCCCGCCCCTGAAAGCACGACCACCGGGATCCGGGCTGCCCGCGGATCCTGGAGCTGCTCGCAGCGAAACTCCCACCCATCCATCACCGGCATCATCAGATCGAGCAGGATCAACGAGGCCGAGTTCCCGGTGCGGAGCCACTCGAGCGCTTCCGCTCCGTGGGCAGCAGTGGCCACCTCGTATCCCTCTTCGCGAAGAACTTCAGCGACGCCGGACCGGATGTCCGCGTCATCCTCGACGATCAGTATCGGTGCGATCAAGCGGTGACTCCTACCCGGCCGTTGCCACGGCCGAATGTTCTACTGCGGATGGCAAGATGACCGTGAAGGTGCTTCCCGCGCCGAGCTCCGACTCGAGAAGCACGCGTCCACCGAGCGATACGGTCATTTCTTTCACCAGAGCCAGACCCAGGCCAATCCCGGGCAAGTGCTTGTTCCGCACCGGCTCGACCTGCTCAAACGGCTCGAATACGCGCACCCGATTCTCGGGTGCGATGCCCGCTCCAGTGTCCTTGACCTTGATCTGGTGGGCGCCGGCGAGATGCTCCAGCTCCACTTCCACGAAGCCTCGCTCGGTGAACTTGACCGCGTTCACCAACAGATTCACCACGATCAGCCGCAAGAGAAGAGGATCGGTCTGCAGCGGCGGCAAATCGTATGGAATGGACAGGTGAAGCACGAGCCCCTTCTCCTCGGCTTGCGGCCGGACCTCCTCGAGGGCGGAAGAGGCGATCTCGCCGGCGTCGCAAGTCGCGAGATCGGCGGCGATGCGCCCGCTCTGGATGTTGGTGTAGTGCAGGAGGGATTCCACCAAACCGACCAGCCGGCCGGTTGACGCCGACATCCGCCGGATCAGCTTTTTCTGTTTTTCGGTGAGGCTGACCTGGTGATTGCGCATCAGCTGTTGCATGTGCAGCTGGAGCCCAGTGATCGGCGTGCGCAGCTCGTGCGACACCATTCCGAGGAACTCGCTCTTTGTCTTGCTCGCGCGCTCCGCCTGCTCGCGCGCCACCTCGATCGAGGCGAGGGCGGTCTTCGCCTCGCGGGTTCGCCTCGTGACCTGCCGGGCGAGGCTTTCCAGATCGACGCTCTGCGTCTCCAGCTCCGACTGCAGAACGTCACGAGCGCGCTTCATCGCGATCAGGTTTCCCACCCTCACCCGCAGCTCCTCGAGCGAGAACGGCTTGGTGAGGTAGTCCTGGGCGCCGTCGCGGAGCAGCCTCAGCTTGAGGTCATCGTCGGCCCTCGCGGTGAGTAGAATGATGGGGATGTTTTGCAACTCGGGGTGCTTTCGTATTTCCTGGATCAGCTGCTCTCCGTTCAATCCAGGCATCATCATATCGGTGATGATCAGGTCGGGTTTCTTCTCGAGAGCCTTATTCAGACCCTCGCGCCCGTCGGACGCCGCTTCAACCCGATGGTGCTTCGCGAGCGACTGCCGGAGAAAACAATTCATCTCGGCATTGTCTTCAATTACCAGGACCAATGACTCTCCCCGTCCGATCGTCGGCGAATCGCTCTCCTCTCGAACGAACAGTTCCTGAAGCACTCCCACCGTCGCGTCGGGGGTCGCCGAGGATACTCCGGCCGGTTGCACCGTGATTCCCGAGGGGGCGGTCAAGGGCAGCTGAATCACGAAGAGCGCGCCGCCTTCGGGCGCACTGTCTACGAACACCTTGCCTCCGTGCAGGACTACGAAGTCGCGAACGATGGTCAGCCCGAGGCCGGTCCCGCCGATGTGGTGACCGGCGTCCTCAATATGGACCTGCCGAAACCGTTCGAAGATCGCCTGGCGGTTCTCCGGCCCAACGCCGGGACCACTGTCGCCGATTTCGATGCGAAACTGAGCGTCATCGGTCATCGAGAGCGAGCAGCGAATCTTTCCCAAAGTCGGGGTGAATTTGAAGGCATTGGAGAGCAGGTTCAAGAGGATCCGGTGAAGCTTGTCCTCATCCACCTGGGCCCAAAGGGTACCGGGCGCTTCGACCGACAGCACAATCCGCCGTTCGTTGGCCATCCCATCGAAGTAGCCGGTCACCAGACGAAGGAGAGCTGCCACATTCACGTCCGAGTACTCGATACCCATCTTTCCGGCCTCGAGCTTTGCGACGTCGAGAAGATCGTTGACGTGTTTGAGCAGCGTGCCGGCATTGCGCCGGATGATGTCCAGATCGTGACGCTGATCGCTGCGAAGATCGTCGCATCCCAAGAGCCTATCCACCGGCCCCAGGACCAACGCGAGGGGCGTGCGCAGCTCATGGCTGATGTTGGCGAAAAATCGCGTCTTCAGCTCCTCGAGCGCTTTCGCCTTCTCGTTGGATCCTTCGAGCTCTTCCACCATTGCCTGGAGCGCGGAGTAGAGTCGGCCCTTCTCCTCTTCCGCACGCCGGCGTTCGCTGACGTCCCGGATGGCGGTGATCGCCAGCAGGCCATCTTCCGTGTCCAGAGGGCTCAAGTTGATTTCGACGGGGAACTCGGTCCCGTCGCTGCGCAACCCATTCAGCGGCACTCCGATCCCGCCCATCGGGCGGCAGATCGGTTCGCCAAAGTAGTTGCTCCGGTGCACCGGGTGAACGGAGCGAAAACGCTCGGGGATGAGCATCTCCACTTCCCTTCCCAACAGCTCGTCTCGCCGGTAGCCAAACAGCTTCTCGATCTGGGCGTTGACGAGGACGATGCGCCCCTCGCCATCCGCGATCAGCATTCCCACCGGTGCTGCCTCGAGCAGGGCGCGAAACTTCGATGCCTCCTTCTTTTGCGAGGTCACATCCCGGATGGCGGAGATTGCCAGTCCGCCATAGGCGGTGTGGAGGGGGCGGAGGCTGATCTCCGCCGGAAACTCGGAGCCGTTGCTGCGCAGGCCGAAGGCCTCGAAAACGGTTCCCCTCGGACCGGTCCCCACCTCGGTGAAATGCCGCTCGCGATGCTCCGAATGGAGGGCATGAAAACGCTCCGGAATCAACCTCTCCACCGGTTCGCCGATCAGCTCGCTCATCAAGTAGCCGAACAGCTCCTCGGCCAGGTGATTGACCAGAACCAGGCGGCCGGACCGATCGGTCACCACCATCGCATCCGGCGCCGCTTCGAGCACAGCCCAGAACTGCTCGGGCAGGCTCGAAACTACCGGGAAGGTGGACATACTGTGCCCCCTACTACCGAGGTAGAAGCCTCGTGTTCGATGAAGGATATTCGGCGCCGATCGGGCTCACCAGCAACTGACTGTCCGAGCCATCGATCACACACCAAGTCGAAGAGGAATTCGGGCCCCGAAACTGCCCAATGGGCATGCGGCAATCGCGCCCGGAGCGGATTCGACTGCGCGTGGGGTCATCGCGTGCGACCCGCGCGAGGAGGATGACGATCGCCGGCGACCACCGATCGGTGTCCTGCTTGATCCGGCCGGCCAAAGCCAATCACTTTTGAGATTGCGAACTTCGCGGTGAAATGAAACGCGCTGCCCTTCCGCGCAATGTCGCTTCTCCGGCGCGATGTCCCTACGTAGACCGAGTTCACTGTTGAGCTCAGGGCGCTCAGTGGCAATGCCAAACCTTATTTGATTGCTCGCGGCACGGTTGGCTTCGCGTCACCCGGGCGCTGATTTGTACAATTCTCTCTCTGACCAGAGGTGAAACAGCGTTTCGACTTTGCGTGGTGTGATCTGTCGACAGGCTTAACGCTTACAGCTCTCACAGAGGTCCTGGACCATCCTGCTCCGCGGCTGGTGAAGAATGTTTGGCCTTGAAATACTCAAGCTGCGGGACGGCTTCGAAGTCGAGGACAGTGGAATCGCGATTCGATTGCGTGCCGCTGGCGTACCGATGGGTCAGTCCTGAAGACTGGGCTTCGAGCATGCAACCGGGAATGAAGAGGCACTCGAATGACGATCGATACCAGGCGGCGAGCGATCTATCTCTTCGCGCTCGTCCTACCTCTGTCCGCCGGTGCCGCCGAGTTCCAGGACGGCAAGCTCTCGATCGACGGCTTCGGCGGCTGGGCTTTCGGCGATAGTAATCACAACAACCGTTTTTCCGCCGCGCAGCCAACCGGCAGCTTCGGCAGTGGGGACTTCGCCCTGGCGGTGAC
>WNEZ01004718.1_pt1 | contig 19546 bp, 13 predicted proteins | sample 5400521 | NCBI WGS metagenome assembly WNEZ01 (sample SAMN13153339, study PRJNA577476) | soil metagenome | isolation source: 120 cm saprolite under Douglas fir tree site 2 hole 1 replicate 1 | place: USA:California | collected 2015-04-18 | reverse complement strand
TATAAGCTATGGACAATAGTACTAGAGCTTGAGATGCCAACGGTCTGCTAGACGTTTAGATGGCATCTTGTCAGATACGGCTGCTCTGTCCTGCATGTTTATGGGATCCAAGGGATCAAAGTGAGGCCGGCATTTCCTCGCCACGTGCGGGAAGACTTCGAGCCATTTGTGCCTAATCGCCGGTTATTGATATCTTGTCTGTCGGCTTGTCGGTCCCCCGAAATCAGGCCTGATCCCGACGGTAAACAAAAAGCTAACATCCATCCGGTCAAATCCAGCGTACTAGGAATAGAGAGTCATGCGCGTGTCAGGCACGCAGGTGTCATATCCAAAAGATGAACGGGGCTTGATAGCGCGCATCCATGCTGGGGATGAAAGCGCCATGTCCGATTTGTACGACCGCTACTCCGGAGTTGTTTACGGCGTGGCGTTGCGCGTGCTTGGAAGTACCACGGCCGCTGAAGACGTGCTGCAGGAGGTGTTTCTGCAACTCTGGCGCAACCCACAGGCCTTTGATGCCGACCGCGGACGTCTGGCGCCGTGGCTGGCGGTGATCGCACGGAATCGGGCGATTGACGTGTTGCGCAAACGGCCGATGGAAGAAGACATCGACGAGCTGCCGATCTCAACCGGTGTAAACCTTGAGGACGAGGCTTCTGAACGGATCGCCATCGACAAAATCCGGGGCGTTCTGGCGCAGTTACCCGCTGAACAGCGTAAGGCGCTGGAAATGGCATACTTTGAAGGTTTGACGCATACGGAGATCGCCAGCAAGACTGGCGAGCCCCTGGGCACAGTGAAGACGCGTATACGTTACGGCCTGCTGGCCCTGAGAAAAGCATTTTCATGACGCAACACGCACAATACGCTGACGCTCTGGCGCTGTACGCCATGGGTGCACTGGATGACCAGCGCGAGCTGGCCGAGCTCCAGGCACACCTGGGCACGTGCGGAGAATGCCGTCGTGAACTGGAAGCCCTGCGTGCTGACGCTGCTTTACTCGCACTCTCAGCAGTGGGACCGCAGCCGCCGCAACGTTCGCGTGAACGACTCATGCGCGCCATCGCCGCTGAACCTCGCGGGGCGATCAAGCCGAAAGCCCGCTTTGTGATGGGACGCCTGCGTTCACGCTGGCTGACTTTTGCACCGATTGCCGTGGCATTGCTGCTGGTAATCATCAGCGGTGTTCTGGTGCGCGAGAATTTCCGCTTGCGTAATCGCAATGAACGTCTGGATGCTCAGCTTAGAACCGAGATTGGAAATTCCGCGCACGCTCGGGCCGTGCTGGAAGTATTGAATTCGCAGAACACACAGAAGATGGTGCTGGTGGCGGCGAAAGAAAAGCCGCAGCCCCAGGTGAATACCATCTATCAACCGGAAAAAGGCCGCGTGTTGCTGCTGGCCAGTAATCTTGAAGCTTTGCCGGCGGACAAAGTTTATGAATTGTGGCTGCTCCCCGCTTCCGGCGGCGCGCCCATGCCTGCGGGTATCTTCAAGCCGGATGCGGCGGGCAACTCCGTGATGCTTCAGACCATGGGCAGCGATTCCATCGCCGCCAAAGGATTTGCCATCACCATTGAGAACGCTGGCGGTAGCCCGGTACCTACGTCGCCGATTGTCTTTGCACCTGCGGGATAGTTCCCAGTAGAAGAGCTCGTGTGGCACAGCCGCCCCGGCTGTGGGTAGAAGTAAAGTTCGCATCAGCGCTCTTTCCGATTGAAAATCTGAGTGAAAAATTACCGCTCACCAGCCAGTGAAAGCAGGATATTGAAGACTCTTGCTAAATCACGGAACATTCAGCAATTTGCCCGTAAAAATTCCTTCTTCGCTTTACACAAAAACCACAATTATTCCTTGACATCTTTTTCTTTCGCGATGCATAATTATTCATCGCACTGAATAATTATTCGTTATGACAAAACTGGCCCGTCAACAAACGATCCTGGAGCTTGCGCATGAGTCGCCGCTGCCTAACCAGCAGGAGCTGGTGAAGGTGCTGGTGCGTCGCGGCTTTCAGGTGACGCAGGCCACGTTGTCACGGGACATCAACGAGCTTCGCCTGGTCAAGACGCCGGAAGGCTACGTGATGCCCAACGGCGACGCGTCCACCGAACCGCTCCCGGCGGTCTCGCGTGTGGTGCGTGAGTTCGTGCGTGAAGTGCGTCGCGCGCAGAACCTGCTGGTGATCAAGACCATTCCTGGCAGCGCGCAACCGGTAGCGGTGGCGATTGATGCTGAAGGATGGAGCGAAGTGGTAGGTACCGTTGCCGGCGACGATACGATCCTCATTATCTCTGGAAACAACAAAAAGGCCCGAGAATTACAAACTCGTTTGGAGGCCATGCGAGCCTGATGCCTCTGAACGTTCAACCTGCTGTAGTCGGGGCAACCGGCTACGCCGGCTTTGAGCTGGCGCGTCTGCTTTCCCGCCATCCTGGGGTGAGCCAGCCTGTCCTTTATAAGCGTGAAGGTGAGAGCGCAGGCCCGGTGCAGCTGGATGAGCTTTATCCGCACATCAGCGGCAACGGAGGATTTCCTCTGCAGCCATTTTCGTGGGACAGCCTCCGTGAACGGGGCGTAAATGTTCTGTTCCTTGCCACACCTCATGAGATTTCACGTGAGTATGCGCCGCAAGCCCTGGCAAACGGCATGCACGTGATTGATCTAAGCGGTGCATGGCGGCTGGCCAGCAGTGCGTCACGCGAGGTTTACAAATTCAAAGATGCTGACCCGGCTCTGGCGGACAAGCTGACGGCCAGTGCCGTTTATGGCATTCCGGAGCTCAATCGCGCGCGCCTGAAAGATGCCTCTCTGGTCGCGAACGCCGGCTGCTATGCAACCTCTATCATCCTGGCGCTTACGCCGCTGGTAAGAGCAGGGCTGCTCGATCTGCATCATGGCATCATCTGCGATTCCAAGTCCGGCGTCTCCGGCGCGGGCAAGCAGCCCACGGAAAAAACCCACTTTGTGGAAGTGGCGGAGAACCTCTCCGCATACGCCGTTTTCAACCATCGCCATACCGGCGAAATCATGGAACAGCTTGGCCTCAGCAATGACCAACTGGTCTTTACACCACACCTGCTGCCGATCCCCCGGGGCATTCTATCCACGATTTATGCACGCCTGAACGTACCTGCGCATACGGAAGACGTGGAAGCGTGCCTGCGCAATTTCTACAGCGGCTCGCCCTGGATACGGATCTTCCCTGCCGGCAAGCTGCCGCAGATCCAGTATTCGCTGCATAGCAATTACTGCGACATAGGTTTTGTGCTGGCTCCTGACCGACGACGCCTGGTGATTGTCTCTTGCCTGGACAACCTGATGAAAGGCGCGGCCGGGCAGGCTGTTCAAAACATGAACGTGATGTATGGATGGAATGAAGAGGAGGGGCTGAAATGAAGATCGTGGTGAAGCTCGGTGGGGCGACGATGGAAGACGAAGCGCTGTTGCAGCGCGCTGCGCTGGCGATCAAACAAATGGCCAGCGAGCATCAAGTGGCTGTGGTCCACGGTGGCGGTTCCGCTCTTACCCGCATTCTGAACCAAATGGGAAAGGCGAGCGAATTCATTGACGGTCTCCGCGTAACAGACGCCGAAACCCGCGACTTCGCCGTGATGGTGTTGGCCGGACACATGAACAAAAAGCTGGTGGCATCGCTTTCCAGCATTGGGCAATCGGCGATGGGCATGTGCGGCGGTGATGGCATGGCATTCCGCGCACGGAAGAAAGCGCCCAATGGTCACGATCTGGGCTTTGTGGGCGAAATTTCTGCCGCCGATCCGCGCTGGATTGAAACCATATGGCAGCAGGGCTGCGTGCCGGTGATATCAAGCGTTGCCCTGGGTAGCGATGGACAGTACTACAACGTGAACGCTGACCAGATGGCATCGGCTTGCGCCGTGGCCTGCCATGCAAACGCGCTCATCTTCCTGACTGACGTACCGGGCGTGAAGGATGCTGACGGCCTGGTCATTCGGTGGCTTGATCTGACCATGGCCGCGGATCTCAAGCAGAAGTCGATCATCCACGGAGGCATGCTGCCTAAACTCGATGCATGCCGCAACGCTCTGATGCACGGCGTGAATCGCGTGCGCATTCTACCCGTGGCGGAAGTGGAAGCACTGCCCGGCTTTTACGTGACAAAAATCGAATCTGGAACGGAGGTCCTGGTAGCGTGAACCTGGAGCAAGTAAAGAAACTGGAATCCAAGCTGTTGCTTGCGACTTATGATCGCTATCCGGTACTGCTGCACAAAGGCAGTGGTGTACACGTGTACGACCACAAAGGCCGCCGCTACCTGGATTTCTTGAGCGGGATTGGCGTGAATGCGCTGGGCTACGCGCATCCGGCGATCACCAAGACAATTGCGCGGCAGGCCAAGCTGCTGATACACACGTCAAATCTTTTTTACAACGAATATCAGGGCAAGCTGGCTGCGGTGCTGAGCAAGATTTCCGGGCTGGATCGCGCGTTCTTTACCAATAGCGGCACGGAAGCCTGGGAAGCGGCCATGAAGGTCGCTCGGGCCTATGCAAAAGCCAGCGCTGCTGAAGGCACCACTCCCAAGTGGCGTTTTCTCGTACTGGAACACGCGTTTCACGGTCGCACGTTCGGATCCGTTTCCACCACGCACAAAGAAAAATATCGCTTACCGTTTGAGCCGGTGGTTCCGGGCGTGGAGTTTGTTAACTTCAACGACATTGCCGATCTGGAAAAGAAATTCGACTCCAGCGTTTGTGCCATTGGCTTTGAGTTTGTGCAAGGTGAAGGCGGTATTCGTCCGGTGAGCCGGGAGTTTGCGCAGAAAGCGCGCGAGCTGGCCACCAAACACAATGCCCTGCTGATCGCCGACGAAATCCAGAGCGGGCTGGGTCGCACGGGAAAATGGTTTGGCTATCAGCATTACGGCATCAAGCCTGACATGGTAACCCTGGCCAAGCCGCTGGCTGGCGGCCTGCCTTTGGGCGCATTGATGGTGACAGAAAACGTTGCCGGCTGCATACACCCCGGCATGCATGGCACCACGTTTGGCGGTGGACCTTTGGCCTGCGCAGTGGCGTTGCAAGTGATCAACGTGCTGGAGCGGCAGAAACTTTTGAAACACGCGCAGCAGACCGGAGGGTACATAGTGACCAAACTCCGGCAGATGCAGCGTTACAACCCGGCCATTAAGGAAGTGCGCGGCATGGGGCTGATGCTTGGGCTGGAGCTTGAGTCGGCGGAACTGGCCAAGTCAACGTTTCAATTTCTACTTGATCACGGGGTCATTACCAATCGCACGGATGAAACGGTGATTCGTATGCTTCCGCCGCTCATCATTAAAAAGAAACATGCAGACGAGGTGCTGAAGCTGCTTGGCCAGGCATTGGGCAAGCGCGAAGTTGCATTGGCCACTGCGGCCCAGGGGAGGAATAAATGATGTCCGCCAGAATTTTTGATTACGCAACGACAGTCGCGCCCATGCAGGAGCCCGCGGACTGCCGCGATCTGGTTTCAGTGCAGGATTTTTCTCCGGAAGAGACAAAGTCTCTCTTTGAGCTGACGCACATCATCAAACGCCGCCCTGCAGATTTTCGTGGCGCACTCGCGGGCAAACAACTGGTGCTCTTCTTTGAGAAAGCATCTCTGCGCACTCGTTTGACCTTTGAAGCCGGCATGGCCAGTCTGGGCGGCACTTCCCTCTTCATGGACCAGACGACTTCTCGCCTGGGCGAACGCGAACCGGTGGCTGACATCGCGCGCAACGTGGAGCGCTGGGTGGACGCCGTAGTGCTCCGCACGTACGCGCATTCGACGATCCTGGACATGGCTTCGAACTCCTGCATTCCGGTGATCAACGCCCTCAGTGACGTGGAACATCCCTGCCAGGCCTATGCCGATTTCTTCACTTTGCAGGAAAAGTTTGGCGATCTGCGGCCCATCCACACAGCCTATGTTGGCGATGGCAACAATGTCGCCCATTCACTCATGCTGGCTGCGGCGACGCTGGGAACAAGCATCTCCATTGCGACGCCGAACGGCTACGAGCCTGACGCCGGAATCACGGCTCAGGCGAAAGCGATTGGTCGCAGTACCGGCGCGATCATTGAGATCACCAATGATCCCGAAAAAGCCGCCACTGGCGCCAATGCCATTTACCCGGATGTGTGGGCGAGCATGGGACAGGAGACAGAAGCCAAAGAACGCGCCCGCATCTTCGCGCCTTATCAGGTCAATCAGCAGCTCTTTGACCTGGCCGCGCCGGACGCATTCTTCATGCATTGTCTGCCTGCGCATCGTGGCGAGGAAGTCACGGCGGATGTGATCGACTCTCCGCGCTCCATTGTGTTTGATCAGGCGGAGAACCGCATGCACGTACAGAAAGCAATCTTATTAATGTTATTGGGCAGCGGCATGGGCCGTGGGTCCGCAAGGAGCAATCATGCGTGAGAAGGTAGTGCTGGCATATTCCGGAGGACTTGATACCTCCATCATTATTCCGTGGCTGAAGGAAAACTATAACTGTGACGTAATCGCCATGATCGCCGACGTGGGCCAGGCTGATGACATTGACTCCGTCGTTGAAAAAGCCCACAAAACCGGCGCGGCCAAGGTCATCGTAAAAGACCTGCGGGAAGAGTTTCTCAATGACTACGTCTTCCCTGCGCTCCGTGCCGGCGCCGTGTATGAGCACAAGTATCTGCTGGGCACGTCACTGGCGCGTCCTGTGATTGCCAAACATCAGGTGGAAGTCGCGTTGAAAGAAAACGCCACTGCGCTGGCTCACGGCTGCACCGGCAAGGGCAATGATCAGGTCCGGTTTGAGCATGCATTTCAAGCGCTGGCTCCGGAACTGAAAGTGATTGCGCCGTGGCGCGAGTGGACATTGAAATCGCGTGAAGATTGCCTTGACTACGCCGAAGCTCGGGGAATCTCTGTGACGGCCAGCCGAGAGAAGATCCATAGTCGCGATCGCAACATATGGCACTTGAGCCATGAAGGCGGTGAACTGGAAGATCCAGCCAACGCTCCGTTTGAAAGCACGTGGCAGCTCACCAAGTCACCGCAGGATGCGCCCGACCGCGAAGAGACCGTGAGTATCGGCTTTGTTGCCGGTACACCTGTCTCCGTGAACGGCCAGAAGCTGGACCCGATCCAACTGGTCGAACTTCTAAACGAAATTGGCGGACGCAACGCGATTGGCCGCGTTGATCTGGTGGAAAACCGCTTTGTGGGAATCAAGTCGCGCGGCTGCTATGAAACACCCGGCGGCACGCTGATTCTTACCGCGCATCGTGAACTGGAAGCACTGTGCCTGGAACGCGAGCTTACGCATTTCAAGCAGGAGATCGCACTCAAGTACGCTGAGCTGGTTTATTTCGGCCTGTGGTTCACGCCGCTGCGGGAAGCGCTGGACGCATTTGTCGCGCAGACACAGAAAGACATCACCGGCACGGTCATGCTCAAGCTCTACAAGGGCAATGTGAGTATTGGCAGCCGTGCGTCAGAAAATTCGCTCTACCGGACGGACCTCTCGTCGTTCACCATGGGCGATAGCTATGACCAGAAAGATGCGGAAGGCTTTATCCGCATCCTGGGCTTGCCGGCGCGGTCACGCGCTCGGTTGAAACAGCAACAGGAGTTGACGAAGTGAAGATGTGGTCAGGCAGATTCCGGATCCACGGTTTGAACAGTGGCAAAGGTCATTTCCATTTGACCGCAAGCTGCTGCAATTCGAACTGGCGGCTAGCCGCGCTCACGCAGAGACATTGCGGGCTGCCGGAGTTCTGTCCCCCGAAGAACATAAACAGGTGCTCTCCGGATTGACGCAGATCTCTGCTTCAGAGCAGGACGCCGGCTATCTGGACGACCCCGAAGCGGAAGACGTTCATCACTTTGTGGAAAAGAAGCTGGTTGCCCTGATCGGCGAAACCGGCAAGAAACTCCACAGCGGCCGCAGCCGTAATGAGCAGATCGCCACCGATCTGCGGCTGTTCGTCCGTGAAAGCATTACTAACCTCCGCGTGTCTCTGGGCGATTTTCTCAGCGTGCTGCTGGCGCGCGCGGAAGAAAATCAAACTACCGTCATGCCGGCGTATACGCATTTGCAGCGGGCAGAACCGGTGTTGCTCGCACACTGGCTTCTGGCTTATTTCCAGATGTTCTGGCGGGACAGTGAACGCCTGCTCGATTGTGCTCAGCGGGTGAACCAATGCCCGCTTGGTTCGGGCGCGATTGCTGGAGCGCCGCTGGCGCTTGACCGTACCATCGCCAGTCACGAGCTTGGCTTTGATCAACCCACGGCCAACAGCATGGACGCAACCAGTGATCGCGACTTCATTCTGGAGTTCGTGAACACGCTCTCCGTGTTGGGCATACATCTCAGCCGCTGGGCGGAGGAGTTCATCCTCTTCGCCACGCAGGAATATGGCTTCATTCGTCTGCCGGAAGCATACGCCACCGGCAGCAGCGCCATGCCGCAGAAGCAGAATCCAGATGCGCTGGAACTGATCCGAGGAAAGTCCGCGCGTTTGCTGGGCAGCCAGATGACACTGCTCACTATCATCAAAGGCCTGCCGCTGGCCTACAACAAAGACATGCAGGAAACCCAGGAGCCGCTGTTTGACGCCGCCGCAACTGCCGCTGCCTGCGTCGAAATTGCAACCGGATTCATGCGGCTGGTGCAGTTCAATCACGATCGCATGCAGAAGGCCTGCGAAACCGGCTTCATGAATGCCCTGGCCGCCGCTACCTATCTTGTGCAGCACGGGGTGCCGTTTCGGCAGGCGCATGAAGTGGTGGCGCATGCGGTGCAGGCCTGCGTGGAGAAGAACTGCGAATTGCAGGACCTGTCGGTGGCCGAGCTGCAAGTTTTCTCTCCGGCTTTTGGCGCTGACGTTCACCAACATTTAACGCTCGACGCTGTCCTGGCCTGCCATGATGTGGTTGGCGGCACAGCACCTGCACGCGTACGGGCATCACTGAAAGCTGCGCATGAACTGCTGGCCGCATTGCAGGAGGCCCATGCTATCCACGCGTAGTGCATCGCTGCCGGACGTGGAACAGATCCACGGCATCATCCGTTCCTATTCAGGGAACGGCACACTGCTGCCGCGGACGGTGGCGGAGCTGTGTGAAAACGTGCGTGACTTTGTGGTGGCCGAGCATAACGGCCAGATCATCGGCTGCGGCGCGCTTCATTTATATGGACCGCATCTTGCGGAAATACGCTCCATCGCCGTGGTCCCCTCCGCCAAAGGCCTTGGCGCCGGGGCAAAGCTGGTCAAGTCGCTCATGCAGGAAGCGGAACGCCATCACGTCAGCTGCGTATGTCTGTTCACCCGCGTGCCGGAATTCTTCGCTCACATGGGATTTAGCGTGGCCACTCGGGAAGAGCTCCCCGACAAGATATACAAAGACTGCATACACTGCCCCAACCTGCACGCGTGCGACGAGATCGCCATGTATCGCGGTGAGATGCCAAAACAAATTGGCGCGCGTGATTTACAAATTCCCTTTCCACTGGTTAAGCTGCAAGTGTGAGTACAATTCTTCCCCGGGGTTTTCTTTTTTCCGCATGCATTGCCGGCCTGAAGGCCAGCGGCAAGCCTGATCTGGCATGCGCAATCATTCCAGATGGCGCCACGGCGGCCGTCATGTTCACCCGCAACCAGATTGTGGCTGCTCCGGTCACGGTGGGTCGCAATAATCTCAGCAAGTCCAAAGGCATAGTCCATGCGCTGATCGTGAATGCAGGCAATGCCAATTGCGCCACGGGAAAGCCAGGCATCAAGGCGGCCAAACTGGTTTGCCTGCAAGCTTCACGCCAACTGAATAAAGTCCGCCCGGAACAAGTCTTCCCTTCTTCCACTGGGATCATTGGCGTGCCATTGCCGGTAGAGAAAATTACAGACGCGCTTCCGCAGCTTATCGCCGTCGCCACCGCTACACCGGAGGGTCTGGACGCATTTGCGAATGCCATCATCACCACGGACACGCACAAGAAGGTCGCCTGCCAGTCCGTGATCCACAATGGCAACACGGTAACGCTTTGCGGCGTGGCCAAAGGCGCCGGCATGATCCATCCCAATATGGCCACGATGCTGGTCTATCTTTTTACTGATGTGGCGGCGACGGCGCGCGAACTGCAAATCAGCCTGGAAGCCGCTGTGGATTACAGCTTCAACAACATCTCCATTGACGGCGACACTTCCACCAATGACACAGCGCTGCTGCTGGGCAGCGGCAAGAGCGGTGTTGAGCTGAAGGCAATCCGCCAGGAATTTGACGCTGCACTGGTGAAAATCTGCCGGTCACTGGCGGCGCAGATCGTTGCTGATGGCGAAGGCGTGAAGCACGTGGTCCGGCTCAAGATTGAGCAGGCCCGCACACGTGGTGACGCGCGCCGTATTGGCCGAGCCATCGCGAACTCGCCCCTGGTTAAAACGGCCTGGGCCGGCTCTGATCCCAACTGGGGACGCATGCTAGCGGCCATCGGATACTCTGGCGTGAAGATCAATCCCGACCGCATCAGTATTTACCTGGGCGACCAGCAAATCTGCCGCAACGGCGCGGCGTCAACGTTTGACCGCAATCAGGCGCATCTATATATGTCCGAGCCTGCGTACGAGATCCGCATCACGTTGGGGTCAGGCGATGAGAGTCTTGATTTCCTGTCCTGCGATCTCACCGAGGAATACGTGAGATTTAACGCGGAGTACAGTACGTAAGGCGCCTGATCGAAAATGAATCATGCGCTGCGCCAGAACAAAGTTTTCCCTCGGCTGTACCGATGATTGTGTATTAGGTGAAGCCCCTAACCGTGTCATCCCGAGCAAGCGCGAGCCGCTTTGCGGTGAGCGCGAAGAGAGGGACCCCGGGGATGCAAGGAACGTTCATGCAGATTCAAGGCATTCTCTCGCGAACGGTGGGTGCTGAGTTCCTCGGGGTTCCTCTCTTCGCCGTCGTTCCGCGCCGCGGAACTCCGACTCGCTCGGAATGACAGGGTAAAGAATATCGCTCGCGCAATGCCCTCACTTCTAACTCGCTATTGCGCACCTGACAATTGTGGGATCGCATCCACCGCAGGTGGAACCTGCAAATCAGGCATCGGGCGTCCGGCGAACAGGCGGCGGGTCGGAATTGCCAGCCAGCGAGCCCATCGCGTTGACCACGCAACGCGAGCGCTGTCCGTAGCAATGCCGGTATCAGCATACATACGACGATACAACTTGGAGATCAGGATGAAAGCCAGACGACCCTTCATCGATCGTAAAAATCCTGAGCGTTTCCAGATCACGTTGATGCTGTAGAAGCGGTCCCAGACTTCCTGCGTACGTTGTCTGATCTCGTCTGCGCCCATGGCTGGATGCGTCCAGAAGAGTTTTGGCCGTTTCGCCTGCGGGATCAGCCAGCCACGCGTGAGTGGAACTCCGCCGACGTTTCTCTCGTCTCCTGCCATGGTCTTTTCCCAGCGCTCGAAATCTACTGTGCCGGGAAATGGAGTGAGCATCACGAACTGTGCGAATGTCAGCTCGGCTTGCTCGGCAACTGCTGCTGTAGCCGCAAAGGTATGCGGACGGTCGCTGGGAAGTCCGAAGATAAACGAACCAAGAATATGTATGTCATGCCGACGGAACTTCTTTAAACGGTCCACCAGGTTTTGTCCGGCGAGGTTGAAGTCTTTGTAAACATCCTTCAATCCTTCCGGGGTTACCGCTTCCACTCCTACCAGCGCGCCATGGATGTGGGCAGCCTTCATGGCAGCCAAAAACTCTGAATCTTCCGCCGCCTCCATCGTGATCTGAGTAAAGAAGACAGTATCTGAAGGAAGCTTGGCCAGGCGCGACATCAATTCAAAACGTTCCGCTCGGATCGACTTCAACTCTGCGAGTCGTGGCGCATTGTTTTGCCGCGCCGCCAGATCCAAATCCGTCAGGGTGACGGGATAAAAGTTATCGTCGGCCAAAGCGATGAAACGGAATCCACGCCGCCGAAGATCAACGATCTCTCCAATCACGGAATCCGATGATCTCTGCCGCGGTTTCTGACCGTCAGTCCGCCACACCGAGCAGAACGAACAATGTTTAGGACAGCCACGCACCGTCTGCACAGAAGCCCACATGTAACTGTCCGGTGGTAAAAGGTCCCAGCGCGCGGGAAGAAACTCTGTGCCTTCAATGCGGCCACCAGCATACAACTCTTGCAGATTGCCATTGGCGCAGTCTCTTAAAACGCGGGCCCAGGCCACGTCACCATCACCTTTTACCACTGCATGAGCACCGCCCAGTTCGGCGGCCTCTTCCGGATACAGCGTTGCATGTATGCCGCCATAAACAACATATGCGCCGCGTTCGCGGGCCATCTTCCCCAGTTCGTATCCGCGCAAGGCATTGCCGGTGTGCACGCTAATACCCACAACATCACCAGCTTCAATAGTGGAGGGGTCGGTGGTGGCAAGCGTTTCATCCACCAGAATCGGTGTGCCAAAAGCTGCGGGCGTGGCGGCAGCCAGTACGTAAAGCCATCGCGGTGTGATCACCGCAGTCCCAAAAGACACGTTGCTAGGGTTGATCAGGTGGACCTTCATGCGTAGTGTTCTCCTTAGGACTGCTTGAACAAGAGATTCAAAGGCAGATGAAAACATCAATTTGGCCGAGTGGTTCTGTTATGTATGATGCCAGACAGTAGACAAAACTCGAAACTTCAGCGAGCTATTTTCTAATTTTCGAACTCTTCCGGCTGTGTAACCGGAAGATCAAGCTTGTAACGGGTGGAACATTGTGCACGATCGGGATTGACTTTATCGCTGTATTCGCGGGACCTTGAATCCGATTGGGCTGGATTGCGATTACCGATCATGACACAAGCTTTGCGTCCGGCGTGCTAACCCGCCAATCATACGCTCTTGGAGCTATTCGTGTTGTAAAAGTACGAAGGGGGGAATGGAAATCTTTGCCTGTGGTCCTGAAAGTTTCATTCTTGCATCTCTGCTGGTATAACGTGAAGCGGAGAAATTGATGCCGACCTTCTGTTGCCGTTCACGGTTCCTTCACCTTCGTGCACTCCTTACATTGTTCATTGCTATAACGCCTTTGCTTTGCGGCGTGGCGCAAGAACCTGATTCCAGACAGTTCGCGGGACTCAAATGGCGGCTGATTGGCCCCTTTCGGGCCGGTAGAGTTACCGCAGTAGCCGGGGTACCAGGCGATCCCAACACTTATTATTTCGGGACGCCCGGAGGCGGAGTCTGGAAGACCAATGACGGCGGGCAGGTATGGCAGCCGATCTTTGATAAGGAGCGCGTCGCTTCCATTGGAGCGTTAGCCGTGGCTCCGTCTAATCCGAAAATTTTGTACGTCGGCACCGGTGAGCAAACGCGCGGTCGTGGACTCTACAGATCGTCCGACGGCGGCGCTACGTGGCAGAGTGCCGGACTGCAGGACCTCTTGTTCATACAGGCAATCGTGGTGGACGCACAAAATCCCGACACGGTCATTGTTGCGGGAAATTCCATCGGCTTCGGAATCTTGTGGCAGCCACTGCCGAGCTGGGCAAACACTGCGAATCGCGGCATCTTCAAGACCACGGATGGCGGAAAAACCTGGAAGAAGGTTTTTGGGAATAACGACAATCTGGGCATTGTTGATATGTGCGCTGATGGCACGGATGCTCGCACACTTTTCGCCGTGGTATATCACGGGCCAACGGAGAAGGGAGATTCCAAAGCCGAGGCGACTTCAGAGATCGTCAAGTCCAGCGATGAAGGTTCGACCTGGACGCTTCTGAAGACAAAAGGCCTGCCAGAGAAGGCACGCAAGAGAATGGGAATTGTGGTGGCGGCAGGAACTCGAGGGCAGCGGCTGTACGCCATCATGGACCAGGGGTTCTTCCGCTCGGATGATGGCGGCGCAAGCTGGCAGCAATCGACTAAAGACCCCCGCATTGTTGGCAGCGAATATTTCAGCCGCGTGTTTGTGAATCCCAACCATCCAGACGTGCTCTACGTAGCCCAGACATCGCTATACCGGTCAGTGGATGGCGGAAAAACTTTTGCCGCTTATGTGGGAGCGCCCAGCGGAGATGACTTCCATGTCCTGTGGATTGACCCTAAATTGTCAGACCGCATGATTCTGGGAGTGGATCAGGGCGCGATCATCAGCGTGAATGGCGGACAGACGTGGAGTTCCTGGTACAACCAGCCAACCGGGCAGTTTTACCACGTGTCCACCGACAATGCGTTTCCGTATCGCGTGTATGCAGCGCAGCAGGACAGCGGCACGGCCGGCGTTCTGAGCCGCAGCGACAATGGTGAAATCCTGCAACAGGACTGGTATTCCGTGGGCGGCTTTGAATACGCCTATATCACGCCTGATCCGACGAATCCTAACCTGATTTATAGCGGTGGCTGGTATGGCTCCGTGGTGCGTCTGGACAAAGCTACCAACCAGGTAGCCACACTCTTTGAACACGGAGAGAAATATCGCACGTCACAAATGCCGCCGCTGGTCTTCTCGCCGCAAAATCCGTCTGTTCTTTACCTGGGAACGCAATATGTCATGAAGACGACGGATGCTGGATCCATCTGGCAGGAAATCAGCCCCGATCTAACGGGATTCGTGGTGAAGGAAGAACCGGAAGGCAAAGCCGGGACTGATCGGCGTCCGCCACCGGCCATTACTGCGTTGGCGCCATCTCCGGTGCTGGCGGGAGAAATGTGGGCCGGTACCAGCAATCGTCTGGTGTATCTGCAGCGTGACGCGGGAGCAACATGGCAAAATGTTTCGCCCCCGGGCGTACCTGAGAGCACGCAAATTCTCTACGTTGAAGCCTCACACCACGATGCAGCCACAGCCTACGTGACCATTGGCGGCACGCGTGAATCGACCCCGCCTCTTATCATGCGCACGCATGACTTTGGGCACACATGGGAAAAGATTGTGACCGGAATTTCCGGTGAAATGGTCCGCGTGGTCCGTGAAGATCCCAGGAGAAAAGGTTTGCTGTATGCCGGAACTGACACCAGCGTCTTCGTTTCCTGGGATGACGGTAATCATTGGCAGCCGCTGTCACTGAACCTGCCTGCTACGCCCGTTACCGATCTGCAAGTTCATGGCAACGATCTAGTGATTTCAACTTTTGGACGCAGCTTGTGGATACTCGATGATGTAAGCCCGTTGCGCGAGATCACACCGGAGATCAGCGCCGCTGATGCACATCTTCTGCCGCCCGCAACGGCGATGCGTGTACGCTGGGACACTTATCAGGACACACCTTATCCAATTGAAACCCCGGCGGGAGAGAATCCGCCCGATGGCGCCGCGATTGACTACTTTCTCAAGAACGCAGCCAATTACGCCGTCACGCTGACGGTGCGTGACGAGAAAGGCATGGAGATTGCTTCATTCTCAAGTGAGACAAAAGCCAAGAGCTATCCACCGGCTAATGTCCCGAGCTACTGGTTTGAACCAACCGTGGCGCCGACGAAATCCGCGGGCGTAAACCGTTTCTTCTGGGACCTGCGCTATCTGGCGCCGGCCGCGCTGCCCTATAGCTATTACGGCGAGCTGCTTGAATATACCGAATACACGCTGGCTGACCACGCCATTCCGGGATTAACACCGCGCCAGCAGCCACGTGGTCCGCTGGTTGTGCCGGGAAAATATACGGTGGAACTTACATCGGGAGGTTAAAACACTGCGACAGCCGCTGACGGTGGAGCTTGACCCTCGCGTGCACGTGTCACAGGATGACCTGGTGCAGCAACGCGATCTGGCACTCCAGATTGTGCGGGGGATGAAGTCAAGCTCTGACGCTTTTGAGAAAGTGGCCGCCCTACATGCGGCTTTGACGGAGCGCAAGAAAGCGACAAAAGCACCTGACAAACTGGACGCGCTGGAAAAGAAGGTGGAGTCTTTGCAAAAAGGAACGAAGAGGTGGCCGGGATTTGGACCGATCAATCGTGACCTGGGGCGACTGATCTCCAGCGTTGAGAGCGCAGATATACGTCCCTCGCAGGCGGTAAGGGCGGCGGTGCAACAGTTGTGTGATCAACTGGACAAGAACCTGCAGCAATTTCAGAATGTCAACAATCAGGATGTTCCTGCTTTGAACATCAAGTCGGCGGGAACAACTCTACCCAAGAGCGGATGCGGAGAATGAGGTTGGAGACGCGGCATGCCGTCGGCATGTCGCGTCTCTACGTGGAAATCGTCCGTCGCCGGGAACGTTCGTGCCGAACCGTAGGGGTCCCTCGTTGCACTCGGGATAAAAAACAATAAAACAGGGATGGCCGGTGTCATCCCTGTTTTGCTTGCTATGAAGCTGAGCGCCTTAGCGGGAGAGAGCCCAGTCTCCGGTTAACGGCTAACTTATGAATGAACTAGTTCATCGAGAACTGGAAGGCAATCGATGTACCGTCATTTAGTCCGATCTGGTAGACGTACGTGGAACCGGCTGCCAAATTGGTTGGAGTGCTGGTGCTCAGGGTCGCGGTCCAATCCTGCGCGCCACCGTTGAAGGTGAACGCAGCGGTCTGGGCCTGATTGACGTTTGTGGTCACCCCGCTAGTGATCTTCTGGAGGAGAGTGAAGCTGCTGACGACGGTTGAGCTGATGGAGGTGCCCTTTGCGTCACACACACGGAACTGCACCGGGATGCTGGTGGTAGTTGCGCGGGTGAACGTGGTGGTACCGGCCGTACTGATAGGAGCCAGGATCTGGTGACCAGGACCATTCGTGCAGCTGCCAACTGAGGCGTAATCAACGGTCGCGGTGCCGCCAACAAAGGTGATGGTGTAGTTGTTGGACGACTGGCCGGAACAGGTGATTGGGTGTGTGCCAACCGTGCCGACGGAAGCCGAGCAGCTCAGAGTTCCGCCAAGAACTGCCGGCGTTTCATTGTTCGCGAATCCGGCGTAGGTCGCCGTAAAGCCGGGCGTGGAGGTGTTAAGAACCACGGTGGCATTGGCAGCGGTAATCGTCAGCGGCACTTTGGTGATGGTGAGTGTTCCGTTGCTGGCGGTAATGCTGTAGTTGCCGATCACGCCAGTCGGATCGTTTACACCCGCAGTGATCACAGCGGTTCCGGCGGTCGTGCTGGCGGTTGCCGTGGTGGTCGGGTTCGGGGTGAGGTTGTCACCGTTCTTGATGCCGCTGATGGTGCCGCTAAAGGTCGGGTTTGGCGATCCATAGGCGCGCGTGGCATTGGCAGCCGTCACGGTAAGAGGCGCTTTGTTGATGGTCAACACTGCGGTCTTAATGGTGACGGTGTAGTTACCCAGCTTGTTATCCGGATCAACCGGTGCCGGAGTGAGCGTGTAATTACCCACAGGGCTGGCAGCCGTCGCGCCGCTGACTGTGGCGGTGATTACGTCACCGTTCTTCAGTCCGGCAACTGTCGGGGTCGCGTTGGGGTCGCCATAGAGGCGGCTGCCACCCACCGCGGTCACTGTCAGCGGAGCAGGCGTGATAGTGAGCACTCCACCGGTGGTGATGACGGTGTAGTTGCCCAGCTTAGCGCCCGGATCGTTGAAGGTTGGCGTGATGGGGAACGTTCCCACGGGGCTGGTGACGCCTACGCTGGAGTAGGTGGCGGTGATCACGTCACCATTCAGCAGTCCAGTAATGGAGCCATTCAGTGTTGGGTTGGTGCTGCCATACACGCGGCTTGCGTTATTGATGGCAACGTTGAGTGGCGCAGGCGTGATGGTCAAGACTCCGTTCACGATGCTGACCACATAATTGCCTAGCTTAGCCGCCGGATCAACGAAAGCAGGGACGATTGGGTATGTTCCCACCGGGCTGGCGATGGTTGCGGTGCTGGAGTACGTAGCGGTGATAGCGTCAGCGTTCTTCAGGCCAATGATGGAACCACTGAAGGCCGGGTTCGCGCTGCCGTACAAACGGGTCGCACTGTTGACGGTTACGTTGAGCGGCGCTGCAGTAATAGTAAGAGTTCCATTGCTGAAGGTCACAGAGTAATTCGCCAGAAACCCAAAAGGATCAACCAGTGTGGGCGTGATGAGGTATGTGCCCACATTGCTGGCTGGTGTAGCTACGGTGGAGTAAGTGGCGGTGATGACTTGTCCGTTTTTCAAACCGATGATTGTGCCGGAGAAAGCGGGGTTCGGGTCACCATACACACGCGTGGCGCTATTCACATTAACGGTGAGCGGCGCCGGAGTGATGGTGAGCGTGCCATTCACAGCAGTGATGCTGTAGTTTCCGGACGCGGGGCCTGCATTCACAACCGGCAAAATGGAATACGTACCCACCGGGCTGGTTTGAGTTGCCGCGGTCACATAGGTTGCGGTAACCACATCACCATTTCTCAGGCCAGTGATAGTGCCGGTGAATGCCGGGTTGGGGTCGCCATAAACGCGGCTGATGCTGTCTGCCACTATTCTGAGCGGCGCAGGAGTTATGGTGAGAAGAGCAGTTGCGCTGGTGAACGTGTAATTCGCCGCTGCAAGACCAGAAACGTCACAGCTGATCAGGTATTGGCCGACGGCGCTGGCAGGAGTTGCGGTGGTGGAACATGCCGCGGTTCCACTCACGACAGCCGCTGTATCACTGTTCAGGAATCCCGTGAGGGTGTAAGTAAATGCCGGGTTGGGATCTCCATACGTTCTGTTAGCGGCAAGAGGAAACACAGTCAGCACGGTTTGACCGATGGTCAGGTCGCCGGTGGCGCTGCTGGCCGCAAAAACATTATCGCCGGCAAAGCTGGCAGTGACAGCTCCAGGATAGAAGCCTATCGCCAGATTTGGATTGAAATGCAGAATCGCCTGTCCAATGGAGTTGGTAACGGCGGTGCCTACGGGCAATCCATTCACGCTAAATGAAACAGACTTCCCGCTAACGCCCATGCCATTGATCTTCTTGATCAGCGTGGCGGTAGCCGTAGCAAAGCTGCCGAAGGTTCCGGTAGACGGCGAGAGGGTGAGAGTGGTGGGGCCAGGCTGCGCGGTAATGGTAACCGTCGCCGTGGCCGAATCGTTAGCCGGGTTGGTGTCAATGACCGATTTATTGCTGATGGTAGCAGTGTTGGTCAGGATTGATCCGTTGATGAGATCAGTGCTGGTCTGGGCCACCAGAGTGGCAATTTCAGTGTTGCCTCCGGGAATGCCAGGGAAGGAAAACTTGTGCGGATTGCCAAAGTTCCTGGTGCAACTGCCGCTGCCACTGGTGGAACAGGAAACAAAGCTTGCGCCGGCTGGGAGATTGTCAGTGATGATCGCGTCCGCCGGGCTGGCTCCATTATTGGTGATGCTGATGGTATAGGTAACGTTGGAGCCGGATTCAACCGGGTCCGGTGCGGCAGTCATGGTCAGGGACAAATCAGATGTCGCACAGCTGCGGCCGGGATAGGCGGCTACGCTCTGCATTTCCTGTCCGGAAATGGTCGCGATATCGTTGGGGTTGCCGAGCGAACCGTCAGCATTGATGGTGAATACGGCGATACCGAAACCATCATCGGCCACGAAAAGGAACTGGCCGGCAGCATCGGTGGCAAGTCCTGTGGGCAGGTGGATTGAAACCGGACTTCCAAAAGAACCAATGCGAGT
>WNEZ01002238.1_pt1 | contig 19553 bp, 18 predicted proteins | sample 5400521 | NCBI WGS metagenome assembly WNEZ01 (sample SAMN13153339, study PRJNA577476) | soil metagenome | isolation source: 120 cm saprolite under Douglas fir tree site 2 hole 1 replicate 1 | place: USA:California | collected 2015-04-18 | reverse complement strand
TTCGACCTTGCTGGCCCGCCCGTCGAGCAGCAGGGTGGCGCCGTCTTTGCGCCCCGCTTCCACGTACGACAGCACCTTCTCCTTGTGTTTGGCCGAGACGACGGGCCCCATGCTCACGCCGGGCTCGAGGCCGTAGCCCAGGCGCAGATCCTTCGCTGCGCTCAGGAGCCGCTCACGGAACGGCTCGTAGGCCTTGCCTGCGGCGACCACGACGCTGCCCGCGAGACAGCGCTGGCCCGCGCAGCCGAACAGCGATTCGCTGATGTTCGCCACCGCGCGGTCCATGTCGGCATCGGGCATCACGATGACGTGATTCTTCGCGCCGCCCAGGGCCTGCACACGCTTGCCGTACTTGGCGGCTTCCTGGTAGACGTATTTCGCGACGGGGGATGATCCGACAAACGAGACGCCGGCGATGCCGGGGTGCGCGAGGATCGCGTTGACCGCGTCTTTCCCGCCATGAACCAGGTTCAGGACGCCGGGCGGAATCCCCGCCTCGTGTGCCAGCTCGATCATTCGGGTCGGCGAAAACGGCACCTGCTCGCTCGGCTTGAGAATGAACGTGTTGCCGGTGGCGATCGCGTACGGCCAGAACCAGCACGGCACCATCGCTGGAAAATTGAAGGGCGTGATCGCCGCGAAAACGCCGAGCGGTTGGCGGACGTATTCGCAGTCGATGCCCGCCGCGACGTCTTCCAGTGTCTTGCCCATCATCAGGGTCGGAATGCCGCAGGCGTGCTCGACGTTTTCGATGCCGCGGCGCACAGACCCCCGTGCCTCGTCCAGTGTCTTGCCGTTCTCGCGTGTCACGGTCGCCGCGAGATCGTCGAAATGCTCTTCCATCAGGGACTTGAGCTTGAAGAGATAGCGGGCCCGCACCACCGGCGGGACCTCACGCCACTTGAGGAATGCGGCCTGCGCCGCCGCGACCGCTTCGCTGACGGCGCGCGCGCCCGACAGCGGCACCTTGCCGAGCGTCTCGGCGGTTGCCGGGTTTGTGAGGTCGAGATAATCGACGCCACCGGGGGCGATCCACTCGCCCCCGATGTAGTTACGAAGGGTTCTCATACCCGTAGCCTAGGGACGGCTAGGGCATTGTCAACTGACGAACTGCGCCTTTTCGGTCGAGCCTTCCAGCGCGACGGTCGAGCTGTGGCCGCCGTGCACGATCTGCGTGATTTCGTCGAAGTAGCCGACGCCCACGAACTCCTGATGTTTGACGGCCTCGTAGCCATCGCGCTCGCCGGCGAATTCCCGCGACTGCAAATCGGCGTACGCCGCCATCCCGCGCTCCTTATAATCCTGCGCCAGCGTGAACATGGCGTGGTTGAGCGCATGGAAGCCGGACAAGGTGACGAACTGGAACCTGTAGCCCATCGCGCCTAGCTCCTTCTGGAAACTCGCGAGCTGTGATTCGCTGAGATGGCGCTTCCAGTTGAAGGACGGCGAGCAATTGTAGGCGAGCAGCTTGGCCGGATACTCCTGGTGGATCGCCTCGGCGAACTGCCGGGCTTCGGCGAGGTCCGGCTTCGCGGTCTCGAACCACAGCATGTCGGCGTACGGTGCGTAGGCGCGGGCGCGCGCGACCGCCGCCGCGACGCCATCCTTAATGACGAAGAAACCCTCGGGTGAGCGGTCGCCGGTGCACCAGCGCCGATCGTACTCGTCGATGTCGCTCGTCAACAGGCCGGCGCTGTTCGCGTCGGTGCGCGCGATGAGGATTGTCTCGACGTCGCACACATCGGCAGCGAGCCGCGCCGCGATCAGTTTGGCGATGAACTCGCTCGTGGGCACGAGCACCTTCCCGCCCAGATGCCCACATTTTTTGACCGAGGAGAGCTGGTCCTCGAAATGCACGCCGGCCGCGCCCGCCGCGATCATCAGCTTCATCAATTCGTACGCATTCAGGACCCCGCCAAATCCCGCTTCGGCATCCGCGACGAGCGGCACGTACCAGTCGATCGTGTGGTCGCCGTTCATGTGGTGGATCTCGTCGGCACGCCGTAGCGCATTCTGAATGCGAACCAACAGGTTCGGTACGCTGTCGGACGGATACAGGCTCTGGTCGGGGTACATCGTCATCGCCTCGTTGGCGTCGGCGGCGACCTGCCAGCCGCTGATGTAGATCGCCTTGAGCCCCGCTTTTACTTCCTGCACGGCCTGGTTGCCGGTAAGCGCTGAGAGCACCGCCACGTAGGGTTCGTCGCGCATCAGCGTCCAGAGACGCGCGGCCCCGTGACTCGCGAGCGTATGCTGCAGCGGCAGTGTCCCTCGCAGCCGATAGACGTCTTCGGGCGTGTAGGTCCGCGTGATGCCTTCCCACCGCTGGTCGCGGCGCCAGCGCCGATCCACCTCGGACACAAATGAGTGTTTGTTCATGCTCTACTCCAGATGCTCGTAGGCGAGCAGGGTGAGGAACTCCGGGAATTCGGCGCCCGTCATCAGCTGACCAAACAACTCGGCGGCGAGCTCGAACTTGCCGCCTTTCAGATTCTTCTTGTCCATCTCCTCGGTGATGATCGATTCGACCAGGCCGTGCGTCACGGTGCGGCCGTTGGAGAGACGCACTTCGTGACGGACCCACTGCCACACTTGCGACCGCGAGATTTCGGCGGTCGCGGCGTCCTCCATCAGGTTGTAGATCGGCACGCAGCCCACGCCGCGCAGCCACGACTCGAGGTATTGAATCCCGACGTCCACGTTGGTGCGGAGGCCGGCCTCGGTGATTTCCCCGTCGGGGACCGTGAGCAGATCGCGCGGCGCGACGTGCACGTCCTCGCGCATCACGGAGAGCTGGTGGGAAGCGGCCAGTGAGGCGAATGCCCCACTGGCGACCGGCACGAGGCCCGGATGTGCGACCCAGGTGCCGTCATGTCCGGCATGCACCTCCCGTATCTTGTCCTGCAAAACTTTGCCGAGCGCCTTGGCGTTCGCCGCGGCGTCGCCCTTGATCGGAATCTGCGCAGCCATGCCGCCCATCGCGTGGATACCGCGGCGGTGGCAGGTGTGGATCAGCAGGTCGACATAGGACTTCAGGAAGATCGCGCAGCTCGTAGAGGATTTCGTCCATTTCGAAGGCGGCGGGAATCGTCTCGATCAATACCGTCGCGCGGATCGTACCGCGCGGAATCCCCAACGCATCCTGCGCCGCGACGAAGACGTCGTTCCACAGCCGCGCCTCGAGGTGGCTCTCGAGCTTCGGCAGGTAGAAGTACGGCCCCCCCCCCGATCCTCTTGCGATCAGCGCCTTCGCGTTGTGGAAGAAGAACAGGCCGAAGTCGAACAACGACGCCGACACGGGCTCACCGTCTACCAGCACATGCCGCTCGACGAGATGCCAGCCCCGCGGCCGCACCATCAGCGTCGCCACCGTGGGATTCAGCGTGTAGTGCTTCTCGGCAGTCTTGAATTCGATGGTGCCCGCGACCGCGTCGCGCAGATTGATCTGCCCTTCGATCGTCCCGCGCCACGTGGGCGAATGCGAGTCCTCGAAGTCCGCCATGTAGACTTGCGCGCCCGAGTTGAGCGCATTGATCACCATCTTGCGGTCCACGGGTCCCGTGATCTCGACGCGTCGATCGAGCAGGTCGTGCGGAATGGGGGCGACGCGCCAGTCCGCGTCACGAACCTGAGCAGTGCGCTCGAGGAACGTGGGGAACGCGCCGGCATCGAAATCCCGCTGCCGGTCGGCACGGCGGCGCAGCAGCTCCCGGCGCTGCGCCTCGAACCGGCGCGCGAGTCGCGCGACAAATTCCAGCGCCTCGGACGTCAGAATCTCGTCGAAGCGCGCGTCGCGCGGAGCCCGGACTTCTACGTCGCGGCCGACGGAGGGGGTTGGCATGGCGGCAAACATGAGGGGAAAAGTGGAAGTGGGGAGCGGTCGAGGCTTGGACGGCTCAAGCTCTCATACGACCAACTCCCCCCTTCCTATGTCCCGCGATGGGGATGGGGGGACCTGAGGCGGACGGTGCACTCATCCGGTCTCGTGGCCGGCGCGACACCCACGGCGTGTGGGCATCGCCTTGCGCGGCTGGACCCCCCAAAGTCGGTTGTCGACTTTGCTGCGAACATGATTAGCAAGGCTCGTGCCGCGCAGCTTGTGGCGGGGCCGGTATCGCCACGACACATTTTGTAGCATGAGTGACACGACCGTGACCGTCGGACGCTCCGTCCCGCGGCGGGAGGGGGGCGACAAGGTCACCGGGCGCGCCTGCTACACCGACGACCTCGCCGTCCCGTACGCGTTGTACGGCAAGACCATCCGCTCGACCGTCCCAAAGGGCAGGATCCGGTCCATCACGCTCGATCCTGCCTTTGAATGGGGCCGGGTGACGGTTGTGACAGCGGACGATATCCCGGGGGAGAATGTCGTGCAGCTCATCCGAGACGATCAGCCCGTCCTGGCCCGGAAAGACGGAGAGATCAGGCACCGGGAGGAGCCCATTCTACTTCTGGCGGCCGCCGACCGCGCTACACTCGAGGAGGCCGCCAGCCATATCCGGATCGAGTACGACACTGCCCCGCCGGTCTTTGACTTGGACAAGGCCACCGAACTCTTGAGCAGCGTCGAGATTAGCAAAGGCAAGGTTTTGGAGGATCTGGAAGATCTGGAGGGTGTGGAGGTTGTTGAGCGCTCGTTCCGGGTCGGTCTCCAGGAGCAGCTCTACATCGAGCCCCAGGGAGCCATTGCGTTCCCAGAACCGGGCGGCGCGATCAGAATCATTGGCTCGCTCCAGTGCCCTTACTATGTCCATCGGGCCCTGAAGCGGGCTCTCAAGCTTACCGACGAGCAAGCCATCGTCATCCAAGCGGAAACGGGTGGCGGGTTCGGCGGCAAAGAGGAGTACCCGTCCATCGTCGCGATTCACGCGGCGCTCCTCGCCCGCAAGGCAGGCCGGCCGGTGCGGCTGATCTACGACCGCCATGAAGATCTCGCCGCGACCACCAAGCGTCATCCGGGCGTCATCACACACCGCACCGCGGTCAGGAAAGATGGAACACTGCTGTCCCAGGACATCGAGATCGTGCTCGACGGCGGCGCGTACTGCACCCTGACGCCCGTGGTGCTGTCGCGGGCGGCGATCCATGCCGCGGGTACGTATGCCTGCCCCAATGTCCGCATTCGCGCACGGGCGGTGGCGACCAACACGCCGCCCAATGGCGCCTTCCGTGGCTTCGGCGCGCCGCAGTCGCTGTTCGCCGCCGAGCTGATGGTCGAGCACGTCGCCGAGCGCCTGGGTGTGTCGAGTGTGGATCTCAGGCGCCGGTGGATGTTGCGCCTCGGCGACACCACGGCGACCGGCCAGAAACTCACCGAAAGCGTTAGCTCTGAGCTCGTCTTGGACGCAGCGCTCGAGAATGCGCCGGCCGTCCGACCGTCCGACCGTCCGACCGTCCGACGCGGTCGAGGCCTATCACTCGTTTTCCATGGATCTGGCTTCACGGGGAGTGGCGAGAAGAAACTCCAGGGCACGATCGGATTCGAGGCTCTTGCCGACGGGACCTTCCGCATCCTCACGGCCTCGACGGAAATCGGACAGGGCACGAAGACCATTTTTTGTCAGCTGGCCGCCGATGCGTTGGGGGTCGGGTTGGACAAGGTCGTCCTGGCGCCGCAGGACACCTCGCTCGTTCCCGATTCCGGGCCGACGGTTGCATCGCGCACGGCGATGATCGTGGGACGCCTGGTGCAGGAAGCCGCCACGGAGGTCAAGGAACGGCTGAAGCGGGAGAAGGCGCCGCTCCGGGTCGAGAAGTCGTACATCCAGCCTGACGCGATTCACTGGGACGAGACCACTTACCGTGGGGACGCGTATCCCGTGTACGCGTGGGCGTGCACGATTGCCGACGTCGATGTCGACATGACCACGGGGGAAGTACGCGTCATCGACCTCGTCACGGCCGTCGATTGCGGGAAGGCCATCCACCCGGTGATGGCGGAGGGGCAGATCGAAGGCGGCAGCCTGCAGGCGGTCGGCTGGGCGACGATCGAAGAGATCAAGATGAAAGACGGGGGCTACCAGAACGACCGGCTGGCCACCTACCTCATTCCCACCGCGCTCGATGCGCCGCGGATTCGCACCGTCCTCGTCGAGAATCCGTACTCCCGCGGCCCATTCGGAGCCAAAGGGATCGGCGAGCTCCCGATGGATGGACCAGCGCCCGCCATTATCGCCGCCATCCACGACGCGACCGGCGTCTGGCTGGACGAAATTCCCGCCACTCCGGAGAAGGTGCTGTCGGCATGCGCTTCACGCTAAACGGGACAGCGGTTTCGCTCGACGTCGTTGGTACCCGCCGTTTGCTCGACGTATTGCGAGAGGACCTCCACCTCACCGGCACCAAGGAGGGCTGTGGGGAAGGCGAATGTGGCGCGTGCTCGGTTTTGATCGATGGCGAGGTCGTCGATAGCTGCCTGGTGGCTGTCGGTCAGGCCGAAGGACACAACGTCGTAACGGTGGAAGGGCTGGCGACGAACGGCGAGTTGTCGCGCTTGCAGAAGGAGTTCATCGAGCACGGGGCGGCGCAGTGCGGGATTTGCACTCCGGGAATGTTGCTCGCCGCGCACGTCTTGCTGCAGCAGGCAAAACGCCTGAGCGCCGCTGACGTTCGCGAAGGGCTCGCCGGCAATCTGTGTCGCTGCACCGGCTACACGAAAATTATCGACGCGGTGCTGGCATGCACGAAGTGAACTACCTGCGTCCCAAGAATCTCGCGGACGCGGTACAGCTGTACCGGACCACGCCTGGATGTCGACTGCTCGCTGGCGGCACGGATCTCATGGTGATACTGCACGCGCGCACCCTGCGTCCTGAACCGCGGGCGCTGCTCGATGTATGGTCGCTGCCAGAGCTCAAAGGCGTGCGTCGCGTGAATGAAGCACTGGAGATCGGTGCCGCGGAGTCGTACACGGCGATCATTCGCTCCCCTGAGGTGCAACGGGATCTGCCCGCGCTCGTCGCTGCGGCACGGACGATTGGGGCCGCGCAGATCCAGAACCGCGGCACGCTCGGCGGCAACCTGGCGAATGCGTCGCCCGCGGGGGATGCGCTGCCCGTGTTGCTCGCCTACGACGCCGTGGTAGTGACCGACCGGCGATCGATCCCGATCGACGAGTTCTTCACGGGTTACCGCAGGACTGCTCTGCAGTCCGACGAGTTGATCACGGCGGTGCGCTTCCCCCTGGGGCGGCGCGTGGCGTTCCGCAAAGTCGGCACCCGCGCAGCGCAGGCGATCTCGAAGATCGTCATGGCGGTGAGCCGGCATCCCGCGCGGATCGCGATCGGATCGGTGGCCGAAGTGCCGTTGCGGGCGCGCCGTGCGGAAGCGGCGCTCGAGCGCGACGATCTCGAAGGCGCTATTGCGGCGGTCGCGGACGACATCCGGCCGATCGATGACGTGCGATCTACGGCGGCGTATCGTCGCGCGGTCACGCAGAACGTGCTGCGGGAGCTCACCCAGGAATGAACGCGCTCAGAATGGGACAGACAATCCCACTCCTACTCGGCACCGATGGCCGTGCAGAGGATGCCCAAGGTCACTGACCAGCTGCGGACGTGAGGCGATCAGAAATGGACGGTGAGCCCCAGGCCCATACTGCCCGCCGGCAGCGATCGCACCGAAACCGTCGTGCGCCGCGTGGGGATCTCGTCCCAGCGCTCGGCACGCGTAAGGATCCCGATGAGTCCTCCGACGACCCCGCCCACCGCGCCGCCTACCATTGCTCCCAGGAGACCTTGGCCCTCGGCAGACGCCGGTATGCACAGTTGCTGCCCGCAGTCCTTGTACGTCGCGACTCCAAGCAAAAAGCCGATCGTCACGCCCGAGGCAAGCCCGATTCTGATACCGGGGCGCATACGGCGCCCGGCGTAGTGGCCAATCTCCAAACGATCGAGGTCGGAGAGCGCGAGAGCCACCGTGTCTCGTCGGGCACCCTGATCCAGGCCGATCGTCACGGTGTCGTTCGCCGCGGAAACGACGCGGCCGATCATTCGCTGCATACCGTGCTGGGCGGACGTGATGTGTACGCGCTGGCCGATGGGGAGGGACATTTGCGCCGCAAGCGGCTGCATGCAGCACACGAGTCCGATCGGAATGAGCGCCCTGCAACGCATAACAACCTCCAGTTTTGTCTCCAGCCAAGGTTCGCGATCGGGCGTCAAGGGCCCGTCAAGATGGCCGATGCAGGCACGCGGGGCCGGATCTGACGAGATTTATCTGAGAGGGTGCTTGTCGGGATTTGTATATCCGTGGGCTGAAGCCCCGGCTCGGCCAAATCGCACGTCCTTAAGGACGCGTGTCGTCGCTGAGTCGGCCTCTCAAGGCACGGACAAACGCAACGCCCGTTCATCTACTCCATGCAGTAGTACTAGAACCGGATTGCGACGCCGACCCCAAACCTGTCATTCGGCAATGGTACAACCGCACCCTGAGCCCTCGGTACGTCTTCCCAGTGATCCCAGCGCCGGTGTGACCCCGCGATCGCGCCGATGATCGCGCCCAACGCTCCCACTGTTATGACTCCGTAGCCGGCGGCATCGGCTGGTGGTATGTAGCAGCTGTGACAGTTGCTGGATCCGAGCGCGTAGCCGATCACGCCGCCGAGCAGTGCTCCGACCCCGAAGCCGATCGCGGCACCGCGTCCGGTCGCTCGTCCGCTGAACGCGCTCACCTCGAGGCGATCGACGCTGGCAAGCAGGAGGGTGAGGGTGTCTGTGGTGTGTACGCGCTTGACGCGAATGATCAATGTGTCGGCGCTCGTGGCGATCACGTCGCCAGTTTGACGGAGGAGCCCGTGCTCTTTGGAAGTCACGCGAACACGCTGACCGGCGACGACTGAGACTTGGGCGACGAGGTTCGGGACGTAGAGTGACAAGCTGAGCAGCGCGACGGCGAGGAATGGCTTCATGGTTGCCTCCTGCCACGACGCTGCGTTCCTGCCGTCAAGACTCCGTCAAGAGCTCCAGCGCGCGCGCCAGGACGGTTGTGCCGAGCAGTAGATGCTCGGGACGCGTTGCTTCTTCGGGGCAGTGCGACCGTCCGCCGATACTCGGGACAAACAGCATTCCGACTCTACACCGCGCCGCCAGAATCTGCGCGTCATGCCCCGCGCCGCTTACCAGATCCGTTGCCTGAACGCCGCACTCCTGCGCCGCGCGCGCGAGCAGCGCCCGCACGTCGGGGTGCATCGCCACCGGCGGTTTTTCCTGCAGGGTGCGAATCGCCAGGCCGAGTCGTCGCTCCTGAGAGATCGTCGTGCAGAGCGATCGAATGCGCTCCTCGAGCGCACGCCGGCCCACCAGGTCGGAGTGCCGAAGGTCTAGGGTGAAGACCACCTTGCCCGGGACCACGTTGATCTGATCGGGCTCGACCGCGAGCTTGCCGACCGTCGCAACGGCGGGCTTCCCGAGGGATTTCGCGATCGACTCGATCGCCTGTACCATCGCGGCCGCCCCGGTAAGCGCGTCGACCCGTAGGTCCATCGGGGTCGTCCCGGCATGGTCGGGCTGACCGGTCACCGTCACCTCGAGCTGCGCCGTGCCCACGATCGCGCTTACGACGGCGAGTGGCGTTCCCGTGGACTCGAGAACCGCGCCCTGCTCGACGTGCAGCTCGACGAATGTGTCGATATCGTCGCGCGTGGCCGTGGCGATCCGCGCGGGATCGAGACCGCGCTCACGCATTGCGGCGGCGATTTCGGGGTCTACGGGATCGGTTGTGCCTGTGATCGCTCGAGACCCCCAGAAGTTCGTCGCGAAGCGAGAGCCTTCTTCCTCGCAGATCGCGACGACCTCGAGCGGGCGCCGCGGTTTCCCCTTGGCTTTGAGCAGCGACTCGACGGCCGTGAGCCCAGCGACGATGCCGAGGGCGCCGTCGAGCCGGCCGCCGTGGCGGACCGTATCGATGTGGGATCCGGTAACGATGCTCTTTCCTTTATCAGTGCCTTCCGCTCGACCCCACAGATTCCCGACCGCATCCCGTCGAGTCTTGAGTCCGGCGTCTTTCAACCAGCGTTCAACGCGTTCGACCGCGGTCGCCCACGCGGCGCCATACAGAGGCCGGTAGGTGCCACCATCGGGCTCGGCGCCGATCGCGAAGAGCTCGTCGAGCCGTCGCTCGAGCAACGCGCGGTCAATGCCCATTCGACATATCCATAATTATCGATATGTGGCTATGGGGCCGGGGGGCCGGAGGGGGGCCGGAGGGGGGCCGGGGGGGGCCGCACGAATTGCCCCCAGCCGGGCTGGCCGATCACTTGGCCATCGACGAAGACGGTTTTTCCCCGCACGATCGTCCACATGACCTTTCCGGTGAATTCGCGGCCGAGATATGCGCTTACGCCGCCCCGAGTCTGGAGGTCGCCTGCGCCGAACGTCCAGTGCCGCTCGGGATCCAGGATCGCAAGGTCGGCATCGGCTCCGACGGCGATCGCGCCTTTGCGCGGGTACAGGCCGAAAAGTTGGGCGGGGGCGGTGGCGGTGAGATGTGCGACCCGCTCGAACGACAGCCCGCGGGCGCGCACGCCGTCGGTCATGAGGACCGGTAGCGTGGCCTGAATGCCCGCGACACCGCCCCAGGCCTGCCAGATATCGTGCTCGCCCTTTTGCTTGGCGGCGGCAGGGCAGGGTGAATGATCGGAGCCAATCGAGTCCACTCTTCCAGCCAGCACCTCGTGCCACAACGCCTCACGCGTCTCTGCGTCGCGGATCGGTGGCGCACACTTCAGCGGCGGGCCGATCCGCTCGAAATCTTCCTCGGTGAACGCGAGATAATGTGGACACGTCTCTGCGGTGATCGCCACGCCTCTGCCGCGTGCCCCGTCCACCTCCGCCAATCCTTCGGCGCAGCTGACGTGGACGACGTGCGCGCGCACACCCTTGCCGGCGCCGCGCATGCAGACGAGCAACCGGCGGATCGCGTCGACCTCGGCGGCAGCCGGCCGGGCGTGGCACCACGCAAGAGGATTCGGCGCGCCCTGGGCGGCGAGCATCTCCTGGCTTTCGGCGTGTACACCCACGATCGCGTTCAGACGTGCAGCCACCTTGAGCCCAATCGCGAGCACGCCGTCGGGCACGCGAGGAAAGTCGTCGATGCCGCTGTGACTCATGAAGGCCTTGAAGCCGACGACGCCGCAGTGGTGGAGGGGTTCGAGGTCTCCGAGGTTTTCGGGGACCAGACCTCCCCACAGGCCAAAGTCCACAAGCGCATTCCGCGACGCGACGGCGAGCTTTTGATCAAACGCCGCAGGTGTCGTGGTCGGCGGGTGTGCGTTGAGCGGCATCTCGAGCACCGTCGTGACGCCGCCAGCCGCCGCGCCGCGCGTGCCGGCTTCCCAGCCTTCCCAGTCCGCTCGACCCGGCTCGTTGAAGTGGACGTGGGCATCCACGACGCCCGGAAGCACGACGAGATCGCGCGCGTCGATCACCTCGGCGCCTTCGTACACTTCGCTACCGATTGCTGTGATGACGCCATTAGTGATGGCGATGTCCGCGGGTCGCTGGCCGGTCGGGACGACGACGTCGCCGCCGCGGATGACCAGATCGGCGGAACTCACACCTCTTCGATCACGATGTCCTGCGCGCCATGCCAGAGGGTCAGTCTTCCGATTTCAGGCAATTGTTCCTGGCCCTGGGTGAGGGTTGCGAAATGATTGCCTGCCAGTTGCCCAACCTTGCTTGCGAACATGGTCGAGCCGTACGGGAACAGAACCTCCGTCTCGCTGATACCGCCCGGGTATAGGAGCAACATCCCTGGAGCAGGATGGCTGGTGTGATTCTCGAAATCGAGTCCGAGTTTGCGGTCGCCCATCGGAATCCAAGTCGACTCGCCGCTCCAACGGCAGTGGACTATCTTGGACTTGAGCGGCAGCATCTTGCGAATCACAGCCACCGTTTTGGGCGCGGCTTGTTCTTCCAACCGCGCCGTAAACGTCAGGGTTCCCACGCGGATCTTGAGCATGCCCAACACTAACCGTCCAACGATTTCGACGCACGTCCTCGATACCACGCGCGGCGAGCCCGCCGCGGGCGTCGCGGTGACGCTCTGGCGCCTCGACGGCACAGCGCACGTATCGCTGGGGACCCGCGAGACCGATGCAGACGGCCGCATCGGTGACCTGGGGGATGGTGCGCCATCGGCTGGGACCTACCGGCTGTCATTCGAGGTGGGCGCATACTATAAGAAGAACGGGACCGCCGCGTTCCTGCAGCGCGCGACCCTCGACTTCGAGATCACCGAACCCAACCGTCGCTATCACATCCCGTTGTTGATGTCGCCGTTCTCGTGCGCCAGCTATCGGGGCAGCTGAACCTCTTTGAACATGCCGGACCGTTGCTGGAGCGGCTCCGTGCTGAGGAGCCGTTCCCGAGTGGCGCCGCGCTGCTCGCGCGCGCGCGTGCGATCCTGAACGACCTGTCGGAGGCCGAGCAAATCGCTGTGATCAACGCGCATCCTCGGATCGGCGAGCGCCCGGACCAGGTGTCGGCGGCGTCGTTCCGGGAGCAGGGCTATCACCATGACACGACGCCACCCGAGGTCTTGCTGCGACTTGCCAGTCTGAACGATGAGTACGAACAGAAGTTCGGATTCCGCTTCGTCGTCTTCGTGAATCGGCGACCCAAGGAGGCAATCGTGCCCCTGCTGGAGGCGCGGCTGCATGGCTCACGCGACGAAGAACGGCGCACCGCGGTGCGGGAGATTCTGGCGATCGCCGAGGACCGGCTCAAGCGGGAGGAAGTCGACTAGTCCATGTTCGCCCTGATCAAGCTGATTCAGTCGCTGTTCGGCGCGCTGCATTCCGAGGGCACGCCGGGACAGCTCGCCGCCGGGATCGTGCTGGGCTCATTTCTCGGACTGACGCCGCTCTTCAACCTCCACAACGCCCTCATTTTCGCGGCGCTCGTGCTGCTGAACATCTCCTTCGCGGGAGGCATGCTGGGCTGGGCGCTCTTTGTCCCGATCGGATTCCTGCTCGACCCGCTGTTCGACTGGCTCGGGCACGGTCTGCTGCTCGCGCCGTCGTTGCGGGGACTGTGGACGTCGCTCTACAACACGCCGATCGTCCCGCTGAGCAACTTCAATAACACCGTGGTCCTCGGCAGCCTCGTTTTCGCGCTGCTCTTTTCGCTGCCGCTCTTCTTCGCCACGCGCTGGGCAGTGGCGCGCTATCGCGTGACCGTAGGCGAGCGCGTGCGACAGTCGAAGTTCTACCGCGCGGTCACGGCCTCCAAGGTCTACAACGTTTACAAGATGTTCCGTCCATGAGCCGCCTCAAGATCTTCCGCTGGCGCGCGGTCGCGCCGCTGCTCCTGCTCTTCTTCATCGGGTGTGCACTCTGGTGGCTCTTCGCCGACACGATCGCGCGGCGCGAGTCGCAGAAGGTCGGCACGCAGCTGCTGGGCGCCAAGGTCGAGATCCAGGATCTGCACCTCGATCTCAAGCGGGGCGACGTCACGATCCGCGGCCTCACGATCGCCAGCCCCCATGAGGCGTTCAAGAACCTGCTCCAAGCGGACGAGCTCGTCGCCGATATCGACATGATCCCGCTCACGGAGAAGAAACTCGTCGTCGACCGCATCGTCGCCAAAGGGCTGCGCTTCGGCACGCCGCGCACCACCGACGGTCGAGTCGCCGCGCAGTCGGGCGATGGGATCGCGGGGCGCGTGCTCGCCGAAACGCGCGAGTGGGCCAGCCAATTCCAGATCCCGGTGCTGCAGCTCGCCACCGGCAAGATCAGCATCGACTCGCTCGATCCACGGCGGCTTTCCACCATTCCCGCCGCCGCAGCGCTGAGCGCGCGGGCCGACTCGAGCCGCCGTGCCTGGCAGGCGTCGTTCGATTCGCTGCGCCTTGGCCCGACCCTCGATTCGGCGAGCGCCGCGCTCGAGCGGCTGCGGCATGCGCGCGCCACCGATCTCGCCGCGCTGAACGACGGTCGGCAGGCGATCGATCGTCTGAAGCGCGCGCGCGATCGCGTCACCGCGGTCGACCGCACTGTGACGAGTGGTATTACGCAGCTCCAAACCGGACTTGCGGGTTTGGATAGTGCGCGCCGGCGAGACTATGCCTTCGGGCGCAGCCTGCTCAAGTTGCCGAGCCTCGATGCGCCGGAGATTGGGGCCGCGTTGTTCGCGCCGGGCGCCATCAAGCCGTTCGAGCGCGCCCTCTACTATGCGCAGCTGGCGCGCCGCTACATGCCCGCCGGGCTGCTGCCGCGAGCCACAACCGGGCCGAGCCGCGTGCGGCGCGCGGGGGAAAACGTGCGCTTCCCCAAGGAGCGCGCGTTGCCCGCCTTCCTGCTCCGCAGCGCCGAGCTGTCGTTCCTGTTGCATCCGACGTCCGACCAGCCGCAGCAATACGCCGGCCGGTTGACCGGCCTGACGAGCGAACCGGCGCTGTACGGCCGCGCCACGACCTTCCGGGCCAGCGGACCACAGCTCGCCGCCGGCGCACTGCTCGATCACGTGCGCGACATCCCGGTCGATACGGGTGGTGCGACGGTCGGTGGAATCACGCTGCCGGCGTTCCAAGTCCCCGGCGTGCCCTTACGGGTCGACCCGGGCGCGGCCACGACGCAGTTCGGCCTCAATCTGAACGGCGACACGATCCATGCGCGCTTCGCGATCCGCTCGACACACGCGCGTTGGATGCGCGACTCAGGATTCGCTAACAGCACGATCGGCGATCTGATCTGGCAGGCCGTGTCCGGCATCTCGAATCTCGACGTCGAAGCGCGCCTCTCGGGGGCGCTACACCACCCGGATCTCGCCGTGCGGTCGAATCTCGACGAGGCCGTTGCGTCTCGGCTGCGCGCGGTCCTCGGCGAACAGGTCGCCGCGGCGGAGAAACAGATGCGCGACCGCGTCGACGCATTGATCAACGACAAGGTTGGGCCGGCGCGCGCGCGCGTGAACGAAGTGGAGACCCAGGGGCAGGCCCAGATCGCGCAGCAACGGGCTCGATTGGATGATCTCCAAAAACAGCTCGAGCAGCGTTTGCGCGACCTAACCCGTATCCGTCTGCCATGACCCTCCAAACGCTGCCGCACCCGACGGCGTCTTAGTTCTGTGCCTCAGCCGGATGATCTGGTCGCGCGCGCCCAGGCCGGCGACCAGACTGCCTTCCGGGAGCTATATCGCCAGCACGCAGGTCGTGTCTATGCGCTCTGCCTCCGTCTGACGGGCGACGACGGCGACGCCGAGGACCGCACCCAGGACGTCTTCGTGCGGCTCTGGGACAAGCTGCGCTCCTTCCGGGGCGACAGCGCGTTCAGCTCGTGGCTGCACCGGCTGGCCGTGAATGTGGTGCTGAACGAGCGGCGCACGACGAGCAGGCGGGAGCGGCGAGTCATGCCGGCGGAGGATCCGGCGGCGCTGGAGAAGCATCGCGGGAACCCGACCGAGGGCCTGAGCATCGATCTCGAGCGGGCGATCGCGGAGCTGCCGGACGGAGCACGGGAGGTCTTCGTGCTGTATGACATCGAGGGCTACGGTCACGGCGAGATCGCGCAGCTCGTGGGCATAGCGGAAGGGACGTCCAAGGCACAGCTGTTTCGCGCGCGGCGACTGCTACGGGAGAAGCTGGAGCGATGAACGAACGCGAGCTGCAAGACGCCGTCAACCGGCTCCCGAAGAGCATCGATCCGCCACGCGATCTGTGGCCGGGAATCGAAGCTCGGCTCGGCACGGGTGCGGGGGGCGGCTTCGCCTCGTGGCGGCGGCGCTGGTACTGGGTCCCGCTCGCGGCCGCGGCCGTGTTCGCGTTCCTGCTGATCGCGCGGGCCGAGCGCAGCGCTTGGGACGTAACGGCGCTCGCGGGCCGCCCCCTCATCGGCACCAGGCGGCTCGCCGCGTCGGGCCGGTTGCGCGTCGGCGACTGGTTGCAGACCGACGACTCCTCGCGCGCGCTCATCGCCGTCGGACGGATCGGGCAAGTGGAAGTGCGGCCGGACACGCGCCTGCAGCTCGTCGTCGCCAAGGCGAACGAGCACCGTCTTTCGCTCGCGCGCGGCACGATCGACGCCAAGGTCGACGCGGTGCCGCGCCTCTTTTTCGTCGAGACGCCAGCCGGAACTGCCATTGACCTCGGCTGTGCCTACACGCTCGAGACCGATTCCCTCGGCAAAGGACTGTTGCGTGTCACCGCGGGGGAAGTGGAGTTTCAGACCGGGTCGCGCTCGTCGCGGGTACCACTTGGCGCGTTGATGCAGATCCAACCCGCCACGGGACCCGGCGTTCCGTACGTCGAGGAGGCGCCGGCGCCGTTTGTGCGCGCGTTAATTGCGTTCGATCTCGAGCGGCGTGGCACCCGAGCCCGCGCGGTTCGCACCGTACTCGCGCTGGCGCGTCCACAGGATGCCATCTCGCTCTGGCACGTCCTCCAGCGCGTCGATCCGCCGCTGCGCGGTGTGGTGTACGACCGCCTCGCGGCGCTCGTGCCGCCGCCGCCGGGTGTCACGCGACGCGGCGCCCTCGCGCTCGAGTCGCGCGCGCTGGAAGGCTATTGGACGAAGATCCAGCGGATTCATTTCCGCATCATGGTGTTGCGGGGCGTGCGGGAGATCGATCCCCGCACCGGCCTCGCGAAACCTTGACGCACGCTTGACGGGTTCCGGCAATCCTGCTACGTCGTCAATCACGACGTTCAGTCTTCAACCCGGAGTCCGCTTCATGACGAACCGCCTGTATCCACTCACGCTCGCGCTGCTTCTTGTTGGTGCGGCCTGCAAGGACACGCCGGTTGAAGTCTCCCCAGGGTCGTTGAACGTGCTGACGGAACAGCGCGTGAGAGCCTCATCCGAAATCTCGGTGATGACGCAAAATCTTTACGTCGGCGCCGATGTCGATCTCGTGATCCGCGCGCTGGGTACGCCCGATCCCGGCGACGACTTCCCGGCGCTGCAGCTCGCGATCGAAACCGTGGCCAAAACGGATTTTCCCGCGCGCGCGCAAGCCATCGCCGCTGAAATCGCGCGCCGGCTGCCGGACGCCGTGGGACTGCAGGAGGTGTCGCGGATCAACATCGATCTGCGCCCGCTCGGCGCCCCGTTCGTCGTGGACCAGGACTTTCTGGCGCTGATCCAGGCCGCGCTGGCCGACCGTGGGCTGAATTACCAGGTGGCGGCGACGTCAGACAACGTCAACGTCAGCCTCGTGGGAGGCCTGGTCCGTCTCGTGGATCATGACGCGCTGCTCGTCAACGCCGATCGCGTGAGCGTCAATGCGGCGAGCGGTCAGGACTTCTCCGTGAACCTCGGGCAGGTTGCTCAAGGCGTCGTGCTGATTCGGGGTTGGGTGTTCGCCCGCACGACGATCGATGGCCGCGCCGTCACGTTCGCCAGCGCGCACACCGAAGCGAACCTCGTGGGTGCGCCGCCGGGATTGCTCGAGCAGATTCGCGCCGCCCAGGTCGGCGAAATGGTGGCGACGCTCGGCGCGGGTGAGCCGATCGTGCTGATGGGTGACTTGAACGACACCCCAGGCTCGTCGATGTATGGCGTGCTGGCGGGCGCCGGCTTCACGGACACGTGGACCGCGATGCATCCTGGAGCCGGTGCCGAAGGCTTGACCTGTTGCCATGTCGCTGACCTGTCGGACCAGCTCGCCAACTTCGATCAGCGCATCGACTACGTCTGGACACGCGGGTTCGCGCGGGACGACGGCAAAGTGCAGGGCAGCATCGATCGCTTCGGCGACGTGCCGGCGGATCGGCTACCTGGGCCCGCGTACCCAATCTGGCCGTCGGATCACGCGGGGTTGGTTGCGGCGCTGCGCTAGCTAACTCAGTTTCCCAATCGGGAGGCGGCGGATTCGCTTTCCCGTCGCGGCGAAGATCGCATTGCAGACCGCGGGGGCGATTGGTGGGGTCCCGGGCTCCCCCACGCCTCCCGGAGCCTCGTTGCTCGGCACGATGTGCACCTCCACCACCGGCATCTCGGCAATCCGTAGCATCTGATAGTCGTGGAAGTTGCTTTGCATCACGCGTCCGTTCTCGATTGTGATCGCACCCTTCAGCGCCGCGGTAAGACCGAACACGATGCCGCTCTGCATCTGCGCTTCGATCGTACTCGGATTCACGTGCATACCGCAGTCGATAGCACAGACGACGCGATGCACGCGCACGTCTCCCGCCGGCGACACCGATACCTCCGCGACCTGGGCCGCATACGACTCGAACGATTTGTACACGGCGATGCCGCGCGCGCGTCCCGCGGGGAGTGGTGTGCCCCATCCGGCCTTGGTCGCCGCCAACTCGAGCACACCGCGATCGCGCGGGGCGTTCGCGAGGAGCGTGCGGCGATACTCGTAGGGGTCCTGCTTCGCCGCCGCCGCGAGCTCGTCGATGAACCCCTCCACGGCGAACGCATTGAAGGAGTTGTTCACCGAGCGCCAGAAGCCGACCGGGATGCCCGTGTCGGTGAGCTGATAGTCGACATGCACGTTGGGGACGGCGTACGGCAATCCAACGCCGCCCTCGACCGCTTCCCCATCGAGACCGTTCTTGACGGTCTGCGGAAACATCCGAGCCATTATAGATGGCGCGACGATGCGATGCGTCCATGCGACTGGTCGGCCGCTCGTATCGAGGCCCGCGCGCAATTGGTGATAGTTCGCGGGCCGGTACTGCGCGTGCTGGATGTCGTCCTCGCGCGACCAGATCACCTTGACCGGCGCGCCGGCCGCTTTGGATGTCTCGAGGGCTTCCATGATAAAGTCGAGCTCGAAGCGCCGGCCGAAACCGCCGCCAAGATAGGTCGTGTGTACCGCGACTTTCTCGGGTGCAAGCCCGCCGATCTGCCCGCCGATCATTTGCACGCCCGTCTGGAACTGCGTCGGCGCCCAGATGTCCACGCCGTCGGCACGCACGTGCGCGGTGCAATTCATCGGCTCCATCGTGGCGTGCGCGAGGAACGGCATTTCGTACACGGCCTCGACGCGTTGTGCTGCTCCGGCGAGCGCCGCAACCGCGTCACCGTCGTGGCGAGCGACGGCGCCGTCCTGCGTGGCGCGCTGAGCGAAGAGGCTGGAGATGCTCGCACTGGAAACCTGCGCAACCGGGCCCTCATCCCACGAGACCTTCAGAGCATCGCGACCCTGTTTCGCCGGCCAATAGCCATCGCCGACCACGGCGACGCCACTCGAGATCTGCACGACGTGCCGGACACCGGGGATGGCTTTCGCGGCGGTCGCATCAAAGCTGCGGACCTTGCCGCCGAACACCGGGCTGCGTGCCACTACCGCGGTCAGCATCCCGGGTACGCGGACATCGATGCCGAACTGCGCCGTGCCGTTCACCTTGAAGCGCGTATCGAGGCGTTTCGTCGGTTTGCCGGCGAGGTGCCAGTCCTTCGGGTCTTTGAGCTGCACCTCGGCGGGGATGGGCAGTGCCGCCGCCCGCTGCGCCAGCGCCCCATACGTGAGCCGCCGGTTGCTGGGCGCGTGGATCACCGCTCCCGCTTCGGCGCGGCAGCTCATGGGCTCGACACCCCACGTTTGCGCCGCCGCGGCGATCAAGACGCTCCTCGCGCGCGCACCCGCCTCGCGCAGTGGCTTCCA
>WNEZ01004029.1_pt1 | contig 19556 bp, 12 predicted proteins | sample 5400521 | NCBI WGS metagenome assembly WNEZ01 (sample SAMN13153339, study PRJNA577476) | soil metagenome | isolation source: 120 cm saprolite under Douglas fir tree site 2 hole 1 replicate 1 | place: USA:California | collected 2015-04-18 | reverse complement strand
TTCTTCGCCCGCGTCGCCGAGACTATCGGCCCCGATAAGGCCGGGCATCGGTTCATCGCGGTGACCGATCCCGGCTCGTCGCTGGAGAAGGTCGCAACCAAACAGGGTTTTGCGCGCATCTTCCACGGCGACCCCAGCATCGGCGGGCGGTATTCGGTGCTGTCGCCGGTCGGGCTGGTGCCGGCGGCAACGGCGGGCATCGACATTGCCACCCTGCTGAAGCATACGCTGGCGATGGTACGCTCGTGCGGGCCGGATGTGCCGCCGCACGAAAATCCGGGCGTGCAGCTCGGCCTCGCCATGGGCCTTGCGGGTCTCGAAGGCCGCGACAAGGTGACGCTACTCTCGTCAAAAAAGATCGCCGACTTCGGCGCCTGGGCCGAGCAGTTGATCGCCGAATCCACCGGCAAGGATGGCAAGGGCTTGATCCCGATCGACAGCGAACCCTTGGGCGACGTTGCGATTTACGGCAACGATCGCTTCTTCATCGACATCAGAACCGAGGGCGAGAACGACCTGGCGCATGACGACAGACTGGCGGCACTGGAAAAGGCCGGCCATCCCCTGGTCCGGATTGTCATGAAATCGATCGAGCATATCGGTCAGGAATTCTTTCGGTTTGAGCTGGCGACCGCGGTCGCGGGCGCCGTGCTCGGCATCAATCCGTTCAACCAGCCCGACGTCGAGGACGCCAAGATCAAGACCCGGGAATTGACCGCGGCGTTCGAAAAATCCGGCGCGCTGCCCGCGGAACAGCCCGTGATATCCACCGCGCAGGCCGATCTCTATACCGACGATAAGAATGCCGCGGCCTTGCGCAAGGCCGGCGCCGATGGCGATATTGGCTCCTGGCTGAAGGCCCATCTCGCCCGCGCCGGTGCGGACGATTACGTGGCGCTGCTCGCCTATATCGAACGCGATTCCGCGCATATCGACGCCTTGCAGCAAATGCGGCTTGAGGTGCGCGACAAGCGTCATGTCGCAACCTGCGCCGAATTCGGACCGCGTTTCCTGCATTCCACCGGGCAGGCCTACAAGGGCGGCCCTGACAGCGGCGTGTTTCTGCAGATCACCGCCGATGACGACAAGGATCTCTCGGTGCCCGGTCAAAAGGCCAGTTTTGGCGTGATCAAGGCTGCCCAAGCCCGCGGCGATTTCGATGTGCTGACCGAGCGCGGCCGCCGCGCTTTGCGCGTGCATCTCAAGGGCGACCTCGATACCGGACTAAAGCTGCTCGATACCGCGATTCAGGATGCGTTGAACTAGGGTCTTGGTCATGACGACGGGATCGGAAAACCCGAGCTCGATCACCTCTCGCATAGGGAGAGGTCGGCGCATAGCGCCGGGTGAGGGGTTACGCTCCATCGTTAGACCGAACCCCCTCACCCCAACCCTCTCCCCACGGGAGAGGGAGCCCACCTCCACTGCGGAAACATTGACGCGAAACCTCAACGTGATCTGAATCGAATTCTAGGGAACTTCAAAATGCAGCTCGGCATGATCGGCCTGGGGCGGATGGGCGGCAATATCGTCCGCCGGCTGATGAAGCACGGACACACCACCGTGGTGTATGACAAGGATCCGAAGGCCGTGGCAGCGCTCGCGGCCGACGGTGCTGCCGGCTCAGGCGCGCTGGAAGATTTCGTCAGCAAGCTTGAGAAGCCGCGAACCGCCTGGGTGATGCTGCCGGCGGGCAAGATCACCGAAGCGACCATCGACGCGCTGTCGAAACTGATGCAGGCCGGCGACGTCATCATCGATGGCGGCAACACGTTCTGGCAGGACGACGTCCGCCGTGGCAAGGCGCTGAAGGAGCATGGCATCCACTACATCGACGTCGGCACGTCAGGCGGCGTGTGGGGTATCGACCGCGGCTATTGCATGATGATCGGCGGCGACAAGGCGGTGGTGGATCGCCTCGATCCGATCTTCGCAAGCCTGGCGCCGGGCATCGGCGATATCGAGCGCACCGGCGGGCGCGAGGGACGCGATCCGCGTATCGAGCAAGGCTATATCCATGCCGGCCCGGTCGGCGCCGGGCACTTCGTCAAGATGGTTCATAACGGTATCGAATATGGCCTGATGCAGGCCTATGCCGAGGGATTCGACATTCTCAAGAATGCCAATATCAACGCGCTGCCCGCGGAGCATCGCTTCGATCTCGACATTGCCGATATCGCCGAAGTCTGGCGGCGCGGCAGCGTGATCCCGTCATGGCTGCTCGATCTCACCGCTTCCGCGCTCGCAAGGAACGATTTGCTGGATAATTACTCCGGTTTCGTCGAGGATTCCGGCGAAGGCCGCTGGACCGTCAACGCCGCCATCGACGAGGCCGTGCCCGCCGAGGTGCTCACTGCTGCGCTGTTCGCACGCTTCCGCTCGCGCAAAGAACATACCTTCGCCGAAAAGATTCTTTCGGCGATGCGCGATGGTTTTGGCGGCCATAAGGAACCGCAGCAGCACCCCGATCCGGCGCGGCAGAATGCGCCCGATATCGTCAAGCCAAAGGCCGACCGTCCGTGACCGACGTCTCTTCAAATCAGAATCGACGCACAAATCAGAAGAAGCCTGATCCCTGCTCCTTCGTCATTTTCGGCGTCACCGGCGACCTGACGCACCGGCTGGTCATTCCTTCGCTTTATAATCTGGCGGCCACCGATCTACTGCCCGACAAGTTCTGTGTGGTCGGCATCGCTCGCAAGGGCACGTCGAACGACGCCCTTCGCGACAGCCTGATGAAGGGCCTCCGCACCTACGCCACCCGCCCGGTCGACGATACGGTCGCCCAACGTCTGCTGGAATGCGTCACCAGCATTGAAGCCGACCCGAGGGACCCGGCCTCGTTCGATGCCATGCGGGAGCGACTGGAGAAACTGGAAGCAAACCGATCGACCGGCGGCAACCGTCTGTTTTATCTGGCGACACCGCCCGATGCCTTCGCGCCGATCAGCCGGGAACTCGGCCGCACCGGCCTGCTCAGGGAAGAAAACGGCGCGTGGCGGCGGCTGGTGATCGAAAAACCGTTCGGAACCGATCTCGCCTCGGCGAAAGCGCTGAACGGCGAATTGCTCAAAATTGTCGACGAGCACCAGCTCTATCGCATCGATCATTATCTCGGCAAGGAGACGGTGCAGAACATCCTGGTGCTGCGCTTTGCCAACGGCATGTTTGAACCGATCTGGAACCGCAATCACATCGATCACGTGCAGATCACCGTCGACGAGAAGCTCGGCGTCGGCCACCGCGGCAGTTTCTACGACTCGACCGGCGCGCTGCGCGACATGGTGCCGAACCACTTGTTTCAACTGCTGTCATTGGTCGCGATGGAGCCGCCGATCCGGTTCGACGCGCATTCGGTGCGCTCCGAAAAGGCCGATGTGCTGGCGGCGATCCAGACCCAGAGCGAAGCGGACGCTCTGAAGAATTCGGTGCGCGGCCAGTATCAGGGCGGCAAGATCGGCGACACCGAGATCGAGGATTATTGCAAGACCGAGGACGTCAAGCCCGGCAGCACTACGGAAACCTATGCCGCGCTGAAACTGACCATCGACAATTGGCGCTGGGCCGGGGTTCCCTTTTATCTGCGAACCGGCAAGGCGCTCGGCATCAAGCGCACCGAAGTGGCGATCAAGTTCAAGCAGGCGCCGTTCGCGATGTTCAGTTGCACCGAGGTAGATCGCCTGTCGCAGAACTACCTTGTCATCAGCATCGAGCCGACCGAAGGCATTACGCTGCAGTTCAACACCAAGGTGCCGGGGCCGACCATCAACATCGACGGCGTCGAGATGAAATTCCGCTACAAGGACTACTTCAAGGCCGAGCCGGCCACCGGCTATGAGACGCTGATCTATGACTGCATGATCGGCGACAACATCCTGTTTCAGCGCGCCGACAGCGTCGAAGCCGGCTGGCAGGCGGTGCAGCCGTTCCTCGATGCGTGGAAGGAGGCGGGCGCCAACGGCCTGCAAAGTTACAAGGCCGGCAGCGAAGGTCCGGCGGACGCCGACGCGCTGCTGGCGCGCGACGGCCGCAGCTGGCGCAAGCTCGGTTAGTCGGATGGCAGCGAACGATCCTCACCATGTGATCACGGTGTCCGATGCCGCAGCGCTTGCCAAAGCCGCCGCGGAACGTGTCATGGCAAGGATTGCCGCCAATAGCGGTCGCGTGGCGATTTGCCTGACCGGCGGATCGAGCCCGAAACAGCTCTATCATTTGCTCGCGACCGACGCCTATCGAAGCCGGATCCCGTGGGAACGCGTGCACTGGTTCATCGGCGATGAGCGTTTTGTCCCGGCGGACGATCCGCTCCATAACATGGCCGTGGCGCGGCGGATCTTTCTGGATCGCTGGGCGCCGGATTCCAACATCCACCCAATTCCGACCGACACCGCCGACCCCCGGGAGGCCGCACGGCGTTACGAAAGCGAGTTGAAATCGTTCTACGGCGCGAACGAGCTGGTTTCTTCCCGGCCGTTGTTCGATCTGGTGCTGATGGGGGTCGGTCCCGACGGCCATACCGCATCGCTGTTTCCGGATTATCCGGCCGTCGAGGAAATCGAGCGCTGGGTGGTCGGCGTCCCCCAAGCACATGTCGAGCCATTCGTGCCGCGGGTGACGCTGACCTTGCCGGCGCTCGACTCCTGCCGCGAGATGCTGTTCGAGGTGTCTGGCCCCGATAAGCGCGCGATCTTGACGCGCGTGCTGGACGGCGAGAACCTGCCCGCCAACCGTGTGCGAGCCACCGGCGAGACGATTTGGTTGGCGGATGAGGCTGCGCTGCCGGAGAATTTCCGTGAGCGATGAGACAGGCGAAAGCCCCTGCGCGCTGGTCGTGATGGGCGTGTCCGGCTCGGGCAAGAGCACCATCGCGGACAAGCTCGCCGAACGGCTCGGCTGGACCTACGAGGATGGCGACAAGTTTCACCCCGCGAGCAACGTCGCCAAGATGAGCGCCGGCCATCCCTTGACCGATGAAGACCGCTGGCCGTGGCTGCAGGCGATTGCCGGCGAGATCGACCGGGTCTGCAAGGCCGGCCAGCATGTGGTGATCGCCTGCTCCGCGCTGAAGCACGCCTATCGGGACATCCTCGTGCATGGACGGGACGATGTCCGGATCGTCTATCTCAAGGGTACGCCAAAATTGATCGGCGACCGCCTCGCCCAACGGAAGGGCCATTTCATGCCGCCGGGACTGCTGGCCAGCCAGTTCAAGACGCTCGAGCCGCCAGACGCCAGCGAAAATCCTGTGACCGTGTCGATTGACGCGTCGGTCGAGACTATCGTCGATGATATCGTTCGCCAACTGAATCCAGATCCCGCTGACAGCGCCGCGCCGCGCAGGAACCGCTCATGACCCGCATCGCCCTGGTCGTCTCCGATGTCGACGGCACGCTATTGACCAAGGACAAGACCTTGACCGATGGCGCCAGGCGCGCTGTGCGGCGGCTGCATGAGGCCGGCATCGGTTTCACCATTACCTCCAGCCGTCCGACCATCGGCATGGGGTTTTTGATCGAACCGCTGCAGATTACCTTGCCGGTCGGGCCCTTCAATGGAAGTTCGATCGTCGACCCGCAACTCAACCCGCTCGAACAACATCTGATCCCCGCGGCCGCGGCGCAAACCAGTCTCGATCTGCTCAACCAATTCGGTGTCGATATCTGGCTGTTTACCAACGAAAAATGGCTCACGCGCCGGCCCGACGGTGAATACGTTCCGCATGAGAAACTTGCGATCAGGGCCGATCCGACCATCGTTACGGATTTCACGCCCTATTTGGCGGCCGCCTGCAAAATCGTCGGCGCCAGCTCTGACGCTGACCTGCTGAAACGCTGCGAAGCCGCGATGCAGCGGGCCGTGGGGACGCAGGCCACGGCCATCCGGTCGCAAAGCTATTATCTCGACGTCACGCCACCGGGCTTCGACAAAGGCACCTTCGTGCAGGCGATGGCCAAGCGTCAGGGCATGTCGACCGATGCGGTCGCCACCATCGGCGACATGCAGAACGATCTGGCGATGTTCGCAAAGAGCGGCATGTCGATCGCGATGGGCAACGCCACCGAGGACGTCAAGAAACGGGCGACGCATGTGACGACATCAAACCAGGACGAAGGCTTTGCCGGCGCGATCGATCTTATTTTGAAAAACAACGCGAGCTAGTCCGGATCGCCGCCCAAGGACAGAAAGCGAACATGAGCGTCCCTCACATCCCCGGCATGACCGACGAAGAGCTGATGGTCTACGCGATGCGCGAAGCCCAATCGGTTCTTGCCCAGCACATCGAGCGGAGCCCGCAAGACGCTGAGGAAACGATCGCGCGGCTTCTGGAAATTCTCGATCGTCAGGACGTCGTTAACGCGACCGACCGCCTGTGCCGTGGCTATGGGCTGCGGCCGATACGTTGATTTTGCTCAGAGGTACCGGCCACAAGATAACTGCGTGATCATTCGCCCTCGTCTGCGCGCGCCTGCGTCGGTCAGCTCTTTCGGCCGCCTTGCGGTTCGTCGATGAACGCCACCGGCGTTCCCCTTTTGGTGCTGCGGCCCAACAAACCGACGTCCCAATTCGTCAGCCGAATGCAGCCGTGCGATTCGGATTTGCTGACCCTGGAAGGGTCAGCCGTGCCATGGATGCCATATCCTTCCGCCGAGAGCCCGATCCAATAGGATCCGGCCGGGTTATTCGGCCCCGGCTTGATGGTGAAAGCCTCTTTGGATTTGACGCCTTTGAATTTGTAATCAGGATTATAGCGATAGTTCGGATTGGCGTCGGATGAGACGACCTTGAGCGTGCCGCCCGGGGTCGGCCTCTCCTCGCTAGAGCCGCAAGCAGATCTTCACTCATATGAAACTTCTCGGCGATGGCTTCGCGAGGACTGGTATAGCTGAGGGCCTTGAGATCTTTCATCTGCTCCATTTTCACGGGCAGCTTTTCCAAAAACGGTCCTGCGACATCGCTTTTGGAGATCTTGTATTCGGTGATGGCGGGGTCGGTGCTCGTTCCCACGAGCGTCTTCCAGATCTCCGGCGTGAGGGTTTTGTCAGACGGCAAACCCTTGGCGTCCGCGAAGGCTTTCAGAGCCTTTTGCGCGTTTTCACCGAGCTTGCCGTCGATTTCTCCCGGCGAGAATCGAGCCCGGTCCAACAGAACCTGAAGCTTGACGACGGCGGCATCCGTTCTGTCATCGGGGGGAAGCTTGGCGCGGTATTCGGCGTTATTGATGGTGGCGGCATCCAGGCCGGCAGCCATCGCGGGCAACACCAGCCAGGCCGATACAATCGTCGCGGCCAAGAAGCGGATCATCAGGCACCCTCCAGCAATATCGTGACGACAAGAAGTTGGAGGCTCGCGAGTTCCGCACCACGTTGAAATGAAGGCGCCCCCTGCGCACGGCCGGTCCGTCGCTACTTCGACCGCTGCATCGCCGGCTTCTCCAGCGGTTCTTTGGCGGCGCTGAGATTATGAGCTGTATTGATCAGTGCGATGTGGGTGAGGGCCTGCGGGAAATTGCCGGTCTGACGCCCTTCGCCGGAATCAAATTCCTCCGCCAACAGGCCGAGATCGTTGGCAGTCCCGACCACGCGATCGAACAGCGCCTGCGCCTTGGCGATCTCGCCGGCCAGTACATGGGCATCGGCGAGCCAAAGGCTGCAGGCGAGAAATGCGCCTTCGATCGGTTGCCGTTCGTCCGAAATCTCCCGCGGGTCGTGCCGCAGCACGAATCCGTCGCGCATCATATATTTCTCGATGGCCTCGATGGTGCCGCGAACGCGCGGGTCCGAGGCGGGGAGAAAACCGACCGCGGGCAGCAGCAGGATGCTGGCATCGAGCAACTGCGACCCATAGGATTCGACGAACGCATTTTGCGTGGCGTTGAAACCCTTTTCGCAGACATCGCGACAGATGGTATCACGCAACGTCCGCCAGCGATCGAGCGGCGCATCAAAGCCGAATTTTTCCGCGCTTTTGATACCGCGATCGAACGCCACCCACGTCATCACCTTCGACGAAACATAATGCTTGCCGTCGCCGCGCCGTTCCCAGATGCCGTGATCCGGCTGGTCCCACACTTCCGCCAGATGCTCCAGCACCGCGCATTCCAGCGCCCAGGATCCTGCGTCGAGCTCCAGCTCGGCCACGCGCGACTGGTGAAATGCGTCGATCAGTTCGCCATAGACATCAAGCTGCAGCTGGGCATGCGCCGCGTTGCCGATCCGAACCGGCTGCGCGCCTTCGTAGCCGGGCAACCAGTCCGCCTCCCATTCCAGCAGGCGTCGCTGCCCCATGATGCCGTACATGATCTGCATATTGGCCGGCGCGCCTGCAACCGCGCGCAGCAGCCAGTTGTGCCAGGCGGAGGCTTCTTCGGTATAGCCGGAGTTCATCAGCGCCAGCAGCGTAAAGGTGGCGTCGCGCAACCAGCAAAACCGGTAATCCCAGTTTCTCGCGCCCCCGAGCTTTTCCGGCAGCGAGGTCGTGGGTGCTGCGACAATGCCGCCGGTCGGTCCATAGGTCAGTGCCTTCAGCGTGATCAGCGATCGAATCACCAGATCACGGTTGTCGCCTTCGTGGGTGCAATGGCTGCACCATTCGGTCCAGAAATTCTCGGTATCCTGCAAGGCCTGCGCCGGATTGATCGGCGCTGGGACCGGTAGATGCGACGGCCCGTAGGTGAGCACAAAGGGTATGGTTTCGCCTTCGCCCACCTCAAAATCGGCCACCGTCGTCAGGTCCTCGCCGCGGGTCTCGACCGGCGTTCGCAGCACCGTCATGTCCTGCCCGCAAATCGCCAGCAGCGCGCCATCCTCGGTTCGCTTGACCCAGGGGATATCGGTGCCGAACCCGAACCGGATCACCAGTTCCATCCGCAGTTTTACCTGGCCGCGCACGCCACGCACCAGCCGGACGACGTCGGAAGCATTGCCCCGCGGCGGCATGAAGTCGATCAACGCGACCACGCCGCTTGCCGTCTCGAAGCGGGTTTCCAGGATCAGGGTGTTGTCCCAGTACCGGCGCCAGGATTTTGCGACCGGTTCGGCCGGCGCGATGCGCCATCGACCATGCTTGCTGGTGCCGAGCAGTGCCGCAAAACAGGCATCGGAATCGAACGCGGGCCAGCATAGCCAGTCGATCGATCCGTCGCGGCCGACCAATGCCGCAGTCTCGCAATCGCCGATCAGCCCATAATCTTCAATCCTGCAAGACAATTTCTTTCGCTCGCTGAAAGTGTTGTGCGTCAGACCGCGGCTCGGGTCCGCTCCGCCGTCGCGCTTCGGAGCGCGGGAATGTCAATCGCCGCGGCGATCCCGTCGATCGCAAGCGGCAGCCGCCGCCGCCAATTCGGATGCTCGTTCACGGTGCCGGGAATGTTGGGCTGGTCGATCAGGCCCAACAGGTCCTCGAGCGAGATCGCCAGCAGGCGGGATTTGGTCCGCGCCAGAAAGCCCACCACGGCATAAAGATCGTGGCGGTCGATGGCGTGATGACGCAACACCTCGCTCAGCATGGTCAATGCATGCCACCGCGCGTCGTCGCTTTCGCCGGGATCGATCCCGAGCGACCGTTTCAGCTTAAGATCGCTGAAAGAGCGCCAGCCCGCATAAGTCGACAGATCGTGGGTGTTGAAGGTGACAAGAGCGTTCGCCGCATAATAGTCGATGTCGCGAAACGAGCCGTGATCGTCGCGCTCGAACATCATCACCTGATACGACCAGATGCCCCAATCGGCCATTTGCTCGCGAAAGCCTTTCGGCACGGTGCCGAGATCTTCGCCGATCACCACGCATCGATGCTTCATGCTTTCCTGTGCGGTCGCCGCCAGCAGCGCCTCGAAAGGCATTTGCACATAGACGCCGTCGTCGGCGGCAAAGCCGTACGGCACCAGATAAAGCCGCTTCAGACCAAGGACATGATCGAGCCGGATCGCGCCGGCGTAGCGCATCGAAGCCCGCAGCATTTCCCGATACGGCCGGAAGGACTGGATTTCGAGTCCGGCGGCGTTGAAGCCGGCGAGGCCCCAATTCTGACCGGCGGTATTAAGTGCATCCGGTGGCGCGCCAACCGCGAGATGGCGGGAAATCGCGACCTGCTCGTTCCAGGCATCGAACCCGTCGGATTGCACGCCGACCGCCAGATCGAGGTAGAGACCGACCTTCATGCCCAGCCTGGCGGCGAGATCCCGGCAAGCCTGCAACTGCTGATCGGCAGACCATTGCACGAATTTGACGAACTCAATCTCGATCGAATCAGGGCCCGCGTGAAGGGCAGCGCATCTGGCATCGTTCGGCTGCTGCCACTCCGTCGGCCATTCCCACCACGGTTTGTTGAATTTATGCCGCAGGACCTCGAAGCAGGCGTACCTCGAAAGCGTTGCCCCGCGCTCGGTGCGAAACCTTGAGAACGCCGCATGACGATCCGTCCTGGGACCAGCCTTGAAGGCGTCAAACGCCGATCGCAGCGCGCGCCACTTCAGTTCGGCGACGGCGACATAATCGACGATATCGCTCGCTCTCAGTCTGGCGATGGTGTCACAGCTTTCAGCGAAAGCACTGCGCTGCAATTCCGGCAATCTCTCAACGTCGATATAGAGCGCATTCAAAAACAGCCGGCTGTTCGGAGAATACGGGCTGCAATCGGCAGGACGGTCATCGAATAGCGCATGCAACGGATTAAGGCCGACGCCATCCGCTCCCAATCGGCTGGCGAGTTCGATCAACGCTCCGAGGTCGGTGAAATCCCCGATCCCCCAATTGCGCGCCGACCGGACGCCGTAGAGCTGTACCGCCAATAACCAGCAGCGGTCGAAATCGCCGCCGAAAGCCCTTGGCGGCGCCACAATCAACGGCGTCTTTTCGGTAATCGAGGCGGCATCGGTCAAATACAGCCGGTACGAACCCACAGCCAAATCTGACGGCCAGACGATGACGCGATCGGTGGTCTCGCCTTGCGCGATAACCTCAAGGCCCGCCATGATTTTCCAGCGCAGCGGCAAGGCAGCGGCTTGGCTGAGCTTAGTCGGCGATGGCTGACCGGACCGAACCACCACCGCCTGGTCGAGAAACCGGTGCGGTACTCGAACCGGCAACGCATCGACGATGATTTTCAGCGCCGCGGCACTCGTCACACGGCGGTGACCCTGACCGTCGATAAATTCGGTCTGGATTCCGAGGTGTTTAGCTTTGGTGATAAGGTCCATTCGGCACGCGGTTTGCACGCAACGCCGAGAGACGTCGCGAAATTCTCTAGATGCAGGAATAGGATAGCCGTGTTTAACTCTCCGGCGTCGCCGCCGTTCCCGGGGAACCAATACCCGATGAGCGGCTTTGGTATATAGGTCTGGAGCGTCTCCTTTCCCGCAAACGAAACGGGACGTCTTTTCCATGTCAATGGCATCACCGTGAACAAAACAACTCAAACTGTCGAGAGCGCTGCAACCGGCGGCCCCTTCCATATTGAAGATATCTATCCGCTGATCGACGGCGGCCGCTTTGCTGTGAAGCGTATCGTCGGGGAGCGTGTCGAAGTCTGGGCAGACATCTATCGCGACGGCCATGATGTGACGGCCGCGTCGCTGGTCTGGCGCCGCGAACAGGATCGGGAGTGGCGTCGCGAGCCGATGGTCGACCGCGGCAATGACCGCTGGAGCGGTTCGTTCGTCCCGGACGCACCCGGACGCTATGTCTATGCGATCGAGGCATGGACCGATGAATTTGCGACCTGGCGGCACGGATTTGAGCTCAAACAAAAAGCCGGCTCCGACCTGGCCCTCGACGCGATCGAGGGCGCGGGCCTGCTCACCAGGGCGCCGGCCGGCGGACCGGCCGCGGCCGCCATCATCTTGAAGCAATGCGAGGAATACCTTCAGACCGGCGACGCCGCGTCGCTGCTGACGGCCGAATTGAAGGACGCCATGGCCGAGAGCCAGTTTCGGCCCGACCTGACGCGATCGCCGTTGTTTCCATTTGTCGCGGATCGGCCTCTGGCGCGGGCCGGTGCCTGGTACGAGATGGTGCCGCGCAGCCAGGGCCGCATACCGGGCCAGCGCGGCACCTTCCAGGATTGCATCGCGCGCTTGCCGGATATCGCGGCGATGGGATTCAACGTGGTCTATCTCACGCCGATCCACCCCATCGGCCACACTAACCGCAAGGGCCGCAACAATGCGGTCACGGCCGCCAACAGCGATCCCGGGAGTCCCTACGCCATCGGCGCCGCCGAGGGCGGCCACGATGCGGTGCATCCGGAATTGGGCACGCTGGAGGATTTCCGTGCGTTCGTTGCGGCATGCAAGCGTCTGGAGATGGAAGTCGCGCTCGACTTCGCGGTTCAGTGTTCGCCCGATCATCCCTGGCTCAAACAGCATCCGCAATGGTTCAAGCGCCGGCCGGACGGCTCGATGCGCTATGCGGAAAATCCGCCCAAGAAATACCAGGATATCGTCAACCCCGATTTTTCGTCGGAAGACGCCGGCGCGCTGTGGAATGCCCTGCGCGATGTGGCGCTGTTCTGGATCGCGCAAGGCGTCAAAATTTTTCGGGTCGACAACCCCCACACCAAGCCGTTTCGGTTCTGGGAATGGCTGATTCATGACATTCAGCTTCGCCATCCCGATGTCATCTTCCTCGCCGAAGCCTTTACCCGGCCGAAACTGATGAAGGGCCTTGCGAAACTCGGCTTTACGCAATCCTACACCTACTTTACCTGGCGTACGCAGAAGTGGGAGCTGGAGCAGTATCTGAACGAGTTGACGGCCTATCCGGAGCACGATTTCTATCGCCCGAACTTCTTCGTCAATACGCCCGATATCCTGCCCTATCATTTGCAAAGCGGCGAGACCTGGATGTTCAAGTCCCGCGTCGCGCTTGCAGCCACCTTGTCGAGCACTTATGGCATCTACAACGGATTCGAGCTGCTCGAACACGATCCGATCCCCGGCAAGGAAGAATATCTTGATTCCGAAAAATACGAGATCAAGGTGCGCGACTGGGACATGACGGGTAATATCAAGCCCTACATCCGCGATCTCAATCGGGTCCGGCACGAAAACGCAGCGCTGCAGCAGACCAGCCAACTGCGCTTCATTCCGATCGATGACGGCAACGTCATCGGCTTTGTCAAGGAATCGGTCGATATGACCAACACTGTTGTGGGAACAATCGCGCTGTCACGCGATGTACATGAATTCTGGCTTCCGCTGGTCGACGTCCAGGTCTTCGTCGGCGGAGAACGCCGCCATGTCGCCGCAGTTGAGAACCTGATCACCGGCGAGCGATTCCCCCTCGAGTGGGGCGGCATTCGCCTGCGGATCGACCCGGCGCGCGATCCCGCGCTGCTGTTTCGCTGTCTGGCGTGAGGGTCCCATGAACCTCATGTCATCGATCGACGAAAACGAATTGCCGGTCACCGACCTCGACGGTGACGAGCTTTGGTACAAAGATGCCATCATCTACCAGCTTCACGTCAAGGCCTTTGCCGACAGCAACAATGACGGCATCGGCGATTTCGCAGGATTGACCGAGAAGCTAGGCTATCTGCAGGACCTTGGCGTCACCGCGCTGTGGCTGCTGCCGTTCTATCCGTCGCCCGGCCGCGACGACGGCTATGACATCGCCGACTACGGCGCCATCAACCCCGATTTCGGGACCATGAAGGATTTCCGCCGCTTCATCGTCGAAGCCAAGCGGCGGGGCTTGCGGGTCATCACCGAACTCGTCATCAATCACACCTCCGACCAGCACGACTGGTTCAAGCGCGCCCGCCGCAGCGATCCGGATTCGAGCGCGCGCAACTGGTATGTATGGAGCGACACCGACCAGAAATACGCGGACACGCGGATCATCTTTACCGATACCGAAAAGTCGAACTGGACCTGGGATCCCGAAGCCGGCCAGTTTTACTGGCACCGCTTCTTCTCGCATCAGCCGGATCTGAATTTCGACAATCCGCGCGTGGTCAGCGCGCTGGTGCAGGTCATGAAGCGCTGGCTCGACACCGGGGTCGATGGTTTCCGTCTCGACGCCATCCCCTATCTTTGCGAGCGCGACGGTACCAATAACGAGAACCTGCCGGAAACCCACGCCATCATCAGGAAGCTGCGCGCCGAGCTCGACACCTATGCCAAGGGCAAGGTGCTGCTCGCGGAGGCCAATCAATGGCCGGAGGACGTGCAGGAATATTTCGGCCGCGGCGACGAATGCCATATGGCCTATCATTTCCCGCTGATGCCGCGGATCTACATGGCGCTCGCCCAGGAAGATCGGTTTCCGATTACCGACATCCTGCGCCAGACGCCGGACATCCCGAGCAATTGCCAGTGGGCGCTGTTTCTGCGCAACCACGACGAACTGACGCTCGAAATGGTCACCGACGTCGAGCGCGACTATCTGTGGTCGACCTACGCCAACGATCCGCGCGCGCGCATCAATGTCGGCATCCGCCGCCGGCTGGCGCCGCTGATGGACAACGACCGGCGCAAGATCGAGCTGATGAACTCGCTGCTGCTGTCGTTTCCGGGCACGCCGATCATCTATTACGGCGACGAGATCGGCATGGGCGACAACATCTATCTCGGCGATCGCAACGGCGTGCGCACGCCGATGCAATGGACGCCGGACCGCAACGGCGGCTTCTCCCGCGCCGATCCGGCGCGGCTTTACGCCCCGACCATCATGGATCCGGTCTACGGCTATGAGTCGGTCAATGTCGAAGCCCAGTCGCGCAGCCTGTCTTCGCTGCTCAGTGCGACCAAGCGGCTGATCTCGGTGCGAAAGTCGACGCTTGCGTTCGGCCGCGGCACCATGGCCTTCATCCGCCCGGTCAATCGATCGGTGCTCGCCTATGTCAGGCAGCATGGCGACGAGGTGATCCTCTGCGTCGCCAACCTGTCTCGATCGGCGCAAGCCACCGAACTCAACCTTTCGGCCTGGAAGGATCGCATTCCCCTGGAAATGCTCGGCCGCACCCGTTTCCCGCCGATCGGCGAATTGCCCTACATGATCACGCTGGCGCCATACGGCTTCTACTGGTTCCAGCTCAAGGAGCGCGACAAGTCAGAGCACACCGAACCGTCGGTGGTTCCGGAATTCGAGACCCTCGTCGTGCCGCTGGGCGCGACATGGATGTCGCTGGCCCGCACCCGCGGCGTATTCGAACGCGATGTCTTGCCGGGACAGCTGGCACGAACCCGCTGGTATCCGGAGCGTTCGGCAGAGGCTATTCATCCGACACTGACCTCGGCGATCCCTTTTTGCATTATTGGCGACAACCGGCCCTGGCTCATCTTCTTTGAAGCGACGCAGCGCGGCGCGACCGCGCGTTACGTATTGCCGATGCAGATCGAGTGGGTGCGGTTCGATCGCGAGCGCTATAACCCCCGCGCATTTGCCGCGGTGCGTCAGGGTGCGCGGGAAGGAACATTGCTGGACGTTGCGACCGACCAGATCTTCATCGCGCTTCTGCTGCGCAACCTGGGCGAAGCCTTGACTGTCGAGGAAGAGGGCTTGCGCCTCGAATTCAGACCTACCAGCAAGTTCTCGGACACGCCGATCAAACCGCCCGAATATATCCGCGCCGTCGAAACCGAACAATCCAACAGCACCGCGCTGGTGGATAGCGACTATGTGGTCAAGGTCTATCGAAAACTCGAAACCGGCATCAATCCCGAGATCGAGATCGGCCGGTTTCTGACCGAGGTTGCGGGCTTTGCCAACACGCCCGCGCTGCTCGGCAGCGTCGAACTGGTCGAAGGCGACAACCGAAGCGCGGTCGCGATCGTTCATGCCTTTGTCCAAAATCAGGGCGACGCCTGGACGGTGACATCGGCCTATCTCGATCGTTTTGTCGATGAACAGCGTCTGCTGGCGGCGAGCGAGCATCCCGGCGAAAGCGAGGAGCAGGTCCCCTATCTGCGTTACATGTCGCAAATCGGAAGACGCGTCGCCGAGATGCACCTTGCACTCGCTGCCCGTGACGAATTTGCCGATTTTGCGCCGCAACCGAGCACTCCTGCGGACGTGCAGCTCTGGACCGAGGGTGTGATGACCCGCGCCGAACGTGTCTTCGACGCATTGAAGCAACGGCGCGAAACCATCAAGGAAGCCGACCGGCTGCTGGTCGATCAAATCCTGGCACAGCGCGCCAACCTGCATGAGCGCTTGAGCGCGCTGCTTCCGCCAGATGTCGACGGCCTGAATATCCGTCACCATGGCGACTTCCATCTCGGACAGATACTGATCGTGAAGGACGATATCTTCATCATCGATTTCGAGGGCGAGCCGCGCCGGCCGCTGAGCGAACGGCGGCGCAAGGCGCCGGCGGCGCGCGATGTCGCCGGCCTGATCCGTTCGATCGACTATTCGGCGACCGCCGCGCTGGAGCGCGCGCTCAAGGTCGCGCCGGACGAGAATGGCAAGCTTGGCGCGGCGCTCGCGGAATGGCGCGAACGCGCGGCCGCGGCGTTTCTTGCCGCCTATCGGGAGATCGTGACAAACCAGCGTCTGTGGCCGGCCGATCCGCTGGCCGCCGAGCAGATGCTGAATTTCTTTCTGCTTGAAAAAGCCATGTACGAGATCGAATACGAGCTGGCCCACAGGCCTGAATGGCTGCGCGTCCCGCTGACCGGGATGATTAGAATATTGTCTCAGCAGCAGACCGAAGAGGCCTCATGACTAAACTTTCCGCGGAGGCCTATGCGATCGTCGAAGGCCGGCACTCCGATCCCTTTCATTATCTCGGCCTTCACACCGAGGGCGACCGGACCGTGGTGCGCGCGTTCCTGCCGGAGGCGTCGAAGGTCGATGCGATCGGCGAACATGGCGAAACAGCCACGCTGGCTCGGATTCATGACGCCGGGCTGTTCGCCGGCGCGCTGCCGAACGGATCCAGGCGTTACCAGCTGCGCGCCCGCTTCGGTGAGAACGTGGTCGATCTCGACGACCCCTACCGCTTTCCGCCGGTGCTGACAGACTTCGACCTGTATCTGCTCGGCGAAGGCACCCATCAGCGGATCTACGACAAGCTGGGCGCGCACCCGATGACGCTCGAGGGCGTCGACGGCGTGGCGTTCGTGGTACTCGCGCCCAACGCACGGCGGGTCAGCGTTGTCGGCGATTTCAATTTCTGGAATGCACGGCGGCATCCGATGCGCAGGCGTGGCGTTGGCTATTGGGAGCTGTTCGTGCCCCACGCCACGTCAGGCGATCATTATAAATTCGATATAATCGGCTCGCAGGGCCAGCACCTGCCGCTGAAGTCCGACCCGATGGCGTTCGCTGCGGAAATACGCCCCAAAACCGCGTCGATTGTTCTCGACGAGACCAGGCTGCCGCATCCGCGCCCCTCTCCTGCCAATATCAACGCGCTGAGCGCGCCGATGTCGATCTACGAGGTCCACCTCGGTTCGTGGCGGCGCAAGGGCAACAACGAGTGGCTGACCTATCGCGATCTCGCCGAGCAGCTTCCGCGCTACGCCCGCGATCTCGGCTTTACCCACATAGAATTTCTGCCGGTCAGCGAGCATCCGTTTGACGGCTCCTGGGGCTATCAGCCGACCGGCATGTACGCGCCGACCAGCCGGTTCGGCAGCCCCGCGGATTTTTCCGCGTTGGTCGATGCCTGTCACCGCGAAGGTCTCGGCGTGATGCTGGACTGGGTGCCCGGACATTTTCCCGACGATCCCCATGGTCTCGGCAATTTCGACGGCACAGCACTTTACGAGCACGCCAACCCGCTGCAGGGCCGGCATCTCGACTGGGGCACGCTGATCTACAATTACGGCCGCACCGAAGTCGTCAATTTCCTGGTGTCGAACGCGCTGTTTTGGCTGGAGCGTTATGGCATCGACGGCTTGCGCGTCGATGCGGTCGCCTCGATGCTTTATCTGGATTATAGCCGACCCGGCGGAGGCTGGATTCCGAACAAATATGGCGGCCGCGAAAACCTCGAGGCCATCGATTTCCTGCGCCGCTTCAATACCGAACTGTTCGCCCGTTTTCCGCAGGCCACCACGGCCGCGGAAGAATCGACCTCATGGCCGCAGGTGTCGCGCCCGGTCGAATATGGCGGGCTCGGCTTTGGCTACAAATGGAACATGGGCTGGATGCACGATACGCTGAACTACATCGGCAAGGATCCGATCCACCGCAAGCATCATCACGGCGACATCCTGTTCGGCCTGCACTATGCGTTTTCGGAAAATTTCATCCTGCCGCTGTCGCATGATGAAGTCGTCCACGGCAAGCGCTCGCTGCTGGGCCGGATGCCCGGCGACGACTGGCAACGCTTTGCCAATCTGCGCGCTTACTACGCCTTCATGTTCGGACATCCCGGCAAGAAGCTGATGTTCATGGGCTGCGAATTCGGTCAGGAGCGCGAGTGGAACCACGACCGCTCGCTGGACTGGCATCTGCTCGAGCAAAAAAAATACGCCGGCATCCAGTCCCTGATCCGCGATCTCAACGGGCTCTATCGAACGTTGCCGGCGCTGCATGAGATGGATTGCGATCAATCCGGTTTTGAGTGGGTCGTGACCGACGACGCCGGCGGCAACGTGTTCGCCTGGATCCGCAAAGGCAACGATGCCCGCGCGCGATGCCTCGTGGTCGTGAATTTTTCGCCGAATGTTTATTATAACTACCGCGTCCGCGTGCCGTTCGCCGGCAAGTGGCGCGAAGTTTTCAATTCGGATTCCGCGCATTACGGCGGCAGCAATGTCGGGAACGTCGGCGAGGTCCGGACGTTGGATGGCATTGTGCCCGAACTCAATCTCACGGTCCCGCCTCTCGCCGCAATATTTCTTATACCGGAAAGCTAACGCATGCGATTGTCTGCCGGAACGTCCTCACGGCTCGGCGCAAGCTGGGACGGCCGGGGTACTAATTTCGCGCTGTTCTCTGCCAACGCGCACAAGGTCGAACTTTGCCTGTTCGACGGCCAGGGCCGTCGCGAACTCGAACGCATCAAATTGCCCGAGCGTACCGAAGACGTCTGGCACGGTTATATGAATGACGTTTCGCCCGGGCAGCTCTATGGCTATCGGGTTCATGGGCCCTATGAGCCCGAACACGGCCACCGCTTCAACGCCAACAAGCTGCTGCTCGATCCCTATGCCAGACGCCTTGCCGGACGGCTGGTATGGAGCGATGCCCATTTCGCCTATCGTACCGGCAGCGCGCGCGAGGACCTCTCGTTCGATCGGCGCGACAATGCACGCGGCATGCCGAAGGCCGTTGTCGTCGACGAAACCTTCAACTGGGGGCGTCGCGAAATGCGCCCCAACATTCCCTGGGAAGACACCATCATCTATGAGGCGCACGTCAAGGGCCTGACCCAGAAGCGCCTGGACGTGCCGCCAAATCTGCGCGGCACCTATGGCGGGTTGTCGTCGCCTGCGATGATCGAGCATCTCAAGCGCCTTGGCGTTACCACCATCGACCTGTTGCCGATCCACGGTCTCGTCGACGACAGAATGCTGGTCGAAAAGAAGCTGTCGAATTACTGGGGTTACAATACCCTTTCATTTTTCGCGCCGGAGCCGCGCTATTCGCAGGACAACCCGCTCG
>WNEZ01001509.1_pt1 | contig 19557 bp, 17 predicted proteins | sample 5400521 | NCBI WGS metagenome assembly WNEZ01 (sample SAMN13153339, study PRJNA577476) | soil metagenome | isolation source: 120 cm saprolite under Douglas fir tree site 2 hole 1 replicate 1 | place: USA:California | collected 2015-04-18 | reverse complement strand
CCGTATTACTCACCACCACGGCGAACGTCGATCCGCTATCCCCTATCACCGTCACCGGTGTCGTGTAGCTCGCCGCCGTGGCTCCCGCGATGTTCGCTCCGTTCTTCTGCCATTGGTAGCCGAGCGGTGCTGTTCCTCCAGCCACCACCGTGAACGTCGCCGTCGCTCCCGCCGTCACCGTCTGATTCGCCGGTGGTGTCGTGATCGTCGGCGCCACCGGTGCCGCATTATCTGTGAAGTTCACTCCGGTAACGTTGCCCGCGCTCACAGTCACATTCTGGCTCAGTGGAGCAAAGGTGTAGCCCGTGTTGTTCGGAGTTACAATGTAAGCTCCGCTCGCCAACCCAGTGAACGTGTACGCTCCTAAGCTGTTGGCCGTTGCCGTGGAACTCGCGGCTCCACTCAATGTCACCGTTGCTCCGCTCCCTCCCGCCACAGGGCTAATGGTTCCAGAAATACTGAAGGTCTGCGCCGTTGCCGTGAAGTTTACTCCTGTGACGTTCGCTCCGTTCAGCGTCGTGCTTTGATTGGCGGGCGTGAAACCATAGCCGGTGTGCGTCGGCGCAACCATGTAAGACCCATTCGGCAGTCCGGCAAATGCGTAATTGCCCGAGTTGTCCGCCGTGGTAGTGGCGCTCGCCGCTCCGCTCAGCGCCACTGTCGCTCCATTGCCAGCCGCCGTCGGATTGATCGTGCCGGACATACTGAAACCTGCAGTCTTGAGCTTGTTGCCACCGTGCCCGTTGTTACCCTTGGAGTCGGTCGAATTAACTTGGTAATAGTAGGTCGTGCCAGCAGCCAGACCGGAAAGCGTCATCTGGTGACTCGTAACCATCGCTGAATCCACCGGCGTGCTATTTCCAAAGGCAGTTGTGGTTCCGTAATCAATCGAGGAGTTGGCGAGTACGTTTGTTGTCCAAACCACCTGAGAGCTAGAGGTTGTGACCGACCCGGTTTGTATGTTCGTAATGACCAGCGTCGATGGCGGGGGCGGAGTAGTGTTGGCGCCACTAACCAAGCCTGTACAGCCGCTCAGGAACGCTGCGGCCGTACTCAAGATCATCACACTTACCGCACACACCCATCCTCTTGCGCTCGTTTTCACTTTTCTCACTTCCTCTGGGCTTGGGTCAGCTCGTTAGCTGGGGCGGGGGGTGGGGGCCCGCGAAATGGCTGTTCTGTCTTGCCCGAACTCCACGTGAAGGATAAAAAAGAAACCAGTCCCATTACTACTGGCATGGAGAACAGTTTTGGTGCAGGAGTCAGAGCATTCCATGCACGGCGTGCGTACTGCCGCAGGGTCAGGGACTAATTGGCCGGTAGGACAAGATTAGGATTCCGCCCTGCACTTATTTTGTGGGGCAATCTTTTTCGATCCGCTTCTCGGCGACCTGGCAGTCGCACAATCAAATCGTGGGAAAATTTATTGGAATGGTACAGGTTATGGGGTAGGGTGCTGCAGTCCTGCAGTCGTCCAATTCTCATCGAAAAAAACGGCCCGCGCACAAAAAAAGACCCAGCACCGAAGACGAGGCGCCGGGTCTCAAACGTGTTGACTTCGAACAAACTTTAGGACGGAATCAGCTTTCGACCAGCCAAGCCAACGACTCCTAACAGTCCGACTCCAAGCAGAACCATACTTGACGGTTCAGGAACACTAGTATTACCAGCATTAATGAGGCTTGAACTCCATGGAGTAACTGCAACGAGGTTGCCGCTGGCATCAAGAACGTACGCCATGTAGATTGTGCCGACAGCACCTGCTGGCAGTATAACTGTTGCTGTGCCGTTCCAGAGGCCCGTGCCTTGACTAATGCTCAAGACGTCGAAACTGCCCGCCACCATGCCGGTACCGATCTGTTCTTGGCTTATTGCACTGGCAAGTGTGGGATAAGTCTGGGACGGGTTCACACTCAGAACATTCCAAAGATTGTTACTGCTGTTCCAGTTGCCAGAATTACCCGAAGTGGGAGTCATAACAAGCAGAAAGAGAGTACCGTTCGTGTAGGAGGTACCATTCACAAAAACAGTTGCAGGCGTACCAAAAACCGAGATCACACTACCTGAGTTGCAGACAGTGTTTACATCACAGAGGTGCAGGTTATCAGCCTTAGCGACCCCTGTGTAAATGAAACACAAAACCAACATTACGGCTGCGCTAATCAATTTTCGCTTCACAATTCCTCCGAGTTCACACGTCTGCGGGACGCTATATCGGCGTAGACAAGTGCAATCAGCATTCCAAATCCATAGAACCCGAGCAAATAATTCCTGCCGCTATCTTATTGATATTGAAATAGTTATTGTAAATTCAGGAGAAGCGGCTGCCCTTCTGTAATTCCTGCATGCAAATGTTTTCCACTCTTCTGCGCCACTTTGCCTTAACTTAGCCTGATGGCCACGCGTCTCAATGGGCGCCATTACTCGCTCGCAACCCTTCTCAAAACATTCGCCTTCGTCGAACGGCACAAGGTGCCGAGGCAAAGGAATGCGTCCGCATGGCACGCGAAGCTTTGCTGAGATTTGTTTTGTTCTGAAAATGGGATTTCAGAGATCTAGGAGGTAAGCAGCTTTCGACCAGCCAAGCTGGCGAATCCTAACAGTCCAACTCCGAGCAGAAGCAGGCTTGACGGCTCGGGAACAGAAACCCCGACATTGATTAGGCTTGAGCTCCACGGAGTGACCGCAACCAAGTTGCCGCCCGCATCAAGAACGTATGCCATATAGATAGTGCCGACCGGACCTCCTGGTAGTGTGACCGTCGCTGACCCATTCCACAGGCCCGCGCCTTGACTGATGCTTGAGACATTGAAGCTGCCCGGCGTCAAGCCTGTTGCCCCAGTTTCTTGAGATATTGCGCTAGCCAAGGTGGGATAAGTTTGGGACGGATTCACGCTTAGAACATTCCAAAGGTTATTGGTGCTGTTCCAGTTGCCTGACTTGCCGCCAGCCGGAGTCAGAACGAGTAGAAAAAGCGTACCATTTGTGTATGACGTGCCATTCACAAAAACTGTTGCGGGCGTGCCAAAAACCGAAATCACACTGCCTGCGTTGCAGACAGTATTCACATCACAGAGGTGCAAGTTGTCCGCTTTAGCGACCCCTGCGCAGAGGAGAAACAAGACCGACATTGCCGCCGCACCAACCAGTTTTCTCTTCACGATTCCCCCCGAATTCACACCTCTAGCGGCACTACTCGAACCTATACATGGTGCAATCAGCATTCCAAATCCTCGAAATCCGAGGAAGTAATTCAAGCCACTATCTTATTGGTATTGAAGGAATTATCTGACATCCAAGAGAAGAAGTTTTCTTTCTCTCATTCTTGTGTGCAAATGTTTTCCACTATTTTGCGTTGCTTTGCCTAAGCTTGGCTTGATGACCGAATTTGAATGGGTACTATTACTGCCTCAAAAACAGCTTCCAAACTTCATTCCAGTGTCGACCGCCATCTGCCCGACTCAGCGTAAACTTGCGCGCGAATTGCCAAGAACTTAGAGCCTCAGCAACTCGCACCCTTGGCAGCAAGATTATCGGCGGACAAACAATCTGCAAACCGACCTGAATAAACCTCAACGCCGTCGCGCTCGCGACTTTGCGGCTGGAGGAAATGTCTGCAAGTGTTTCGTTAGTCTGCGGATGATTGGGAAGAACCTACTGCGTTTTCTTGCCTCGACGCCAAATTCTCGACGCCCCGTGCAATCAGGCCTACATTGCGGATTTTGTATATCAGCGCCCGATAACTGATTTTCAAAGCTTTCGCGGTCCTGCGGCGATTCCACTGGTTGGCCTGCAACGCTTCTAGAATGTAGCTTTTTTCCCTTTCCCGAATGGCTTCCCTGGCGATCTGTTTTAGAGGAATCATACCTGCGGCAGGGTGATTCGCAGAGTTTGTGCCGGGCTGCCGAACTACTGGTTCCTGAGTAATGCTAGCTTCCGGGCCGATAAGCACATAGCGCGCAATTCCATTGGAAAGCTCACGGATGTTTCCAGGCCAATCCAGGTTTTGCAGGTATCGCATCATCCCTTTGGTCAGTGGCTCCGCTTTTTTCTCAAATTTATTCTCAAACTGCTTGAGAAAATACTCGGCCAACAGTGGAATGTCTTCCCCGCGCTCACGGAGCCGCGGCAACTTTAAACACACTACGTTGATCCTGTAAAACAAATCGGCCCGAAACTTTCCCGTTTCGATTTCCTGTTCAAGGTCCTTATTCGTCGCGCAGAGCAGGCGCGTCTCCACCACTCGTTCTGCCTCGTCTCCAATTCGTGAGAAGCGCCCGTCTTGAAGAAAATGCAGGAGCTTGCTTTGCAGCGCTAAATCCAAGTCTGCAATTTCATCGAGAAATAAGGTTCCTTGGTGAGCAAGCTCCACTCGGCCTGGCTTCACTGCTTGCGCTCCCGTAAACGCACCCTTCTCATAGCCAAATAATTCACTCTCTAGCAGAGTCCCAGGTATGGCTGCACAGTTGACCTTGACGAACTGGCCTGTGCCATAAGTAGAGTGTTTATGGATCCACCGCGCCAGCACTTCCTTGCCTGTTCCTCCGCCACCCTGCAAGAGCACCGGTACGTTCGTGCCGCAGACTTTTGCGGCCCGTTGCTGCAGCTCCATCATTTTCGTCGAGCAGCCAAATACGACTTCATCCGGAGGAAGGAAGTCGATTGGTTCGGTATGTGTGCTCTTTCTGGGTCTGGGCTCAGGCATAATCCAATGGCCGTTTTGGCAGTGCCTAAACTGCATCCCGCGGGCCAATGATGACGAACAGATTAAGGCATCTTCAATCCCCCATCATTTCCCTAACTCATTTGTTTTATATGATTTAAAGCCAGGTTCGCCACGACAGTTATAGTACTAGCTCGTCAAATCAACTCGAGTCGGTAGGAACGGATGACCAAATATTCTCCCCGGAGCGCAAAAGATTTTCTCTACTTAGACCCTGGGGGGACTAAAGGAACAAGAACAAGTCCCATTCAGTATTTACCACTCAGGAAGAAATCTACCTTTGCGGAAATATGAAAGACTCCAGCAGGTCGGCGCGGGCCTTTTCATCGGAAGCCACAACTCGCAGAATGTCGCTGACTGATAGCATCCCGCGGAATACTTGTCCCGCATCCAGCACGATTAAATGAAATATGGTGTTCTCATCCATCAAGCGCAGGCAGTCCTCAAGGGTCATCTCCGGCGTCACCGTGACCAGCTCGCGCGTCATAATATCCGACGCCTTCATCCACGCAGGGCACTTGTTTTCCGCCGCTACTTTGTCAGAAACATCGCTGTGGGAGATCACCCCAACAACCTGGCCGGCGGCATTCACGACTCCTACCGCACGAACCTGCTTCTCGCGCAAATATTGCGCCGTCTGGTGAACGCTGGTCTCTTCAGTGATGGAAAATATTTCCTTGCGAGACCCGATTAGATCCGCCACTTTCATTGGACCCTCCGGGAGACAGAATGGCGCGATAGTAGGCCCAACTCCTCCGGGAATGCAACATGAAAATCACGGCACGACAACTGACAATTGTTATCGGAATGAAAGTCCGGAGCGTAGCAAGCAGAATTGCCGACGCCGACGTCAGGCATGAGAATTCTTCAGCAAACCCAATTCACGCCCGGGCCGCTTGCCCACGAATGATGTCATACCGCTCGATGACGGCAGCCACACCCATGCGCGGATCCCCGTCCTCCGACCGTTGCTCCACTCGAATCACTTTGCCAAGCGCACGCACAAACACTTCTGTGCCTTGCGTTATTTCTGCTGGCAACGTCAGCGTAATGTCCAACTCAGAGCCCGCTTGCAGCATCCGAGCGACCACAAAATACAGCCCGCGGGTGGAAATATCTCGGGTCTTGCCTTGTTGCGAATCGATGTCCCGCTTGGCTGGAACTCGGATGATGATCGGCAAAGATAAGTCATAGCGTCGAACTGTTCGACGTTCCGCCATTCTCCCCATCCTCCTGTACTCTCCGCGGAGATTCTGACCCGCCCGCGTCCCCTTCTGTGTGGAAAGCCTACTTGAAGTCCCAACGCTAGGCGGCTTCGCGATCTTGGCAGCACTGTTCGACCCACCAGGTCGGCTATTCGTTCCGGGTACCCACTGCCGAAGCCGGATCTTCAGCGGCTGTCGCCGAGGCCGTTCGGCGCGTCCGCGGGGTATCCAGGTTGAACTGCCTCATTTTGTAAAGCAGCGCCTTGTAACTGATTCCCAGCATCTTTGCTGCGTCTTTCCGGCACCACCGCGTTTTCTCCAGCGCGTCCGCAATCGCTTCCATCTCGGCCTCATCCTTCAAGCCCCGAACCAGCGCTTTCAGTCCTTGCTCTTTCTGCACCGTCGGCTCTTCGCGCGGTGAGGTCCGCCGCCGCGTCGCCGACATCTCCACTAGCTCCCGCAGACTGCCTTCGTCATCCTCGAGAATGACGTAACGCTTCACGAAATTCTCCAATTCTCGCAGGTTGCCCGGCCACGGATAATTTATCGCCGCATCCAGGAGATATTGCGAAGGTCCTGGCGCTACCTTGCCGAATTTCTCGCTGTATTTGTGGAGAAAATGACGGAACAGGAGCGGAATTTCGGCAGTTCGTTCGCGAAGGGGTGGAACATTGATCGACAAAACATTCAACCGGTAATACAGATCCTCTCGAAAACGCCCTGTTTTCATCGCTTCGTGAACGTCCATGTTCGTTGCAGCCAGCACACGCACGTCCGTTTCCACCAAGTGCCGCCCGCCCAGCCGCGAATATTGATGATCCTGCAGCACATGCAGCAGTTTCGCCTGCAGGTGCGTGCTCATTTCCGCTATTTCATCCAGGAAAATCGTTCCCTTGTTCGCCAATTCAAACTTTCCTGGCTTGCTGCGCACCGCACCCGTAAACGCTCCTTGCTCGAAACCAAACAACTCCGATTCCAGAAGTTCTCCCGGCAACGCTGCGCAATTTACTTTCACGAACGGCTGGTTGCGCCGCTTCGAGCGTAGATGGATCATTCGCGACACGACTTCCTTGCCCACTCCGCTCTCCCCGCAGATAAATACAGGCACGTCCACAGGTGCGATCTGCAGAATTTGCTGCCGGATCCGTACCATTTGCGGGCTGGCAGCCAGAAAGCTCAAGTCTTCGGTCACCTGGTCGCAGTAGTCGCGCAATGCCTGATTCTCCGTAGCCAGTTCTTTCTTCTGCCGCGATTTCAGCATCGCTGCGTCCAGCTCCGATTTCTCGAATGGCTTGGTCAGATAATCGTGCGCACCAATCCGAATGGCCTCCACAACCGTTCCTACTTCATTCGAGCAGGAGAGCATAATCACGTTCAGGCTGCGGTCGATCTGCATCAATTCCTTCAGCGTTTCGATGCCATTCATCTCCGGCATCAAAACGTCCAGGATGACGAAATCGGGCCGCGGGCCTTTGTTCACCCGTTCGAGCGCATCTTTCCCCGAACTCACGGCTTCCACATCGAATCCGTCCACTTCCAGCAGTGTCTGCAAATACTTTCGAATGCTGGGTTCGTCATCCACGACAAGAATTTTTTCTTTCGCAGCCATTGTCTTTTACCTCTCCACGATCAAAATTCGAATGCCTTAGCCCTGATCCATCGGCAATAAAAACGCAAATCTGCTTCCCGTACGCGACTCGCTTTCCACCCAGATCTTTCCCCGATGCGCTTGGATCAGCCGCTTGGCGATCGCCAGTCCCAGCCCCATTCCCGACGTGTTCCGGTCGACGCGGACAAAGTCTTCAAAAATCTCCTGATGGTGTTCCGCCGCAATCCCTGGCCCGGAGTCCGCCACACTTACTTCCACACTGTTCGGTCTTGGCAACCGGAACCTGCGCCGCTCTTCCACCGGAGCCATCGCCGCCACGCGCCGTTCCCAGAAATGCGGCGCGGCTCGTAGCGTGACGCTCCCCCCGCTTGGCGTATGTTTCAACGCGTTGTCGAGCAGATTCGCCGCCGCCTGCTGCACTTTCTGATAATCGAATCGGAATGTCGGGATGGACGGGTCAAAGCTCGCATCGAGTTTGACTCCCTTCCGCTGAAACGCTTCCGACCACCGTTTCGAAAGCTCATCCAGACAATCCCGCAGATCGTTTTCTCGCAGTTGCAGTACCAGCTTCCCGCTCTCCAGCGCCGAGTAATTCAGGAACATGGACACCAGGCGTACCAGGCGCTCGCAACTGTCCTTTGACTCTTCAAGGATGTCCCGCTGCTTGTCCGTCAACCGCCCGAGTGAACCGGCCAGAAGGAGATCGTAGTAACCCTTGATCACCGCCAGCGGCGTTTTCAACTCGTGTGCTGCCGAAGCTAGAAACACGGTCTTCTGGCGGTTTACTTCCTGCAATTTCAAATAAGCGGCCAGCAAATTCCGATAGGTGATCTCTCGTTCCTGCAGAAGCTCTTGCACCGTGAGTTGTGTTGCTGGATCCGGCCCCGGCACTTCCGCTTTGCTCCCAATCTCCACCACCAGCCAGTCCGGCTCTGGCATCCACTGAACCCGCGCGGTGGATTTCTCTCTTGAGCCCTTTATCTGCAAGTCGACTTCGTGTTCCCCCTTTTCTACCTTGGCGAAGATCTCCGTTGCATCTACTTGCAGGACATCCTTGAACAGATCCAGCCCTTGGATTGTCGGATATCCGCGAGATTCCAAACATTGTCTCGCTCGCCTGTTCACCAGGAGCAAATTGCCGCTCCGCTCTGCCACGATCAGCGGTTTCTCAATCTTGTCCAGGAGCGTATTCACAAAACCGAGGGGGAGACTCCCACGATTCCGCTCTTCCGACATGGGAGGTATTACAATCCGTCCCGCCATCAGCTCTTCACGCCCCTTAAATAAAAGTGGTAAAAATTTTCCCTAGCACGCATACTTGCAGAGCGAATTAGAAGAGTCAATGGTAAAAGCGTTCCATTTGCACATTTGAGGAAAGGAAGTGCATCCCCCGAGCTATATAATTGGTTCAACGAATCGTTCCCCTTGATATAGCCTTGTAACCTATTCATTAGACAATATTTAGCGATTCACAGCTTCGTATTCTCTGGCACTCCAGATGCAAGTATCCGTACTAGTTCCTTAGTACTAACCAGGGATGGGCTCGTGGAGACTCACATTCTCAAGAAAAGGCAGAGCGTGGATACTCCTTCAACTCGAAGCTCGCCACGCATCCGCTTGCAGGTGCCCGTCTTCCTCAGGGGAACCGACGTTTCCGGAACCGAATTCATTGAACTCACAAAAACCCTGAATATCAGCGCAACCGGAGCCTGTATCGCTTCCACGCACATACTTCGACCAGATCAGACGGTTCATTTGACCATCCCCGCGCCTTCTCCTGCCTCCTCTGGCCTCGTTCCAAGCGAAACCCCTCCCATTGTTGCCAAGGTCCGCAGGCAGGACTCAGCCGGACAGATGCGCCTCTTCGGATTGGAATTCGTGCACCCTCTTGACTAGTTTCCGGCACTTTCTTATCTGCCTCAGCCGTTCATGGGTAGTTTTGTTACGCATGCCGTATCCTTGCCCTCCCCCCTGTACTTTTCCGTACCATAATTCCCTTCGTTTGTAATAGGATACGCGCGTATTTTTGGGGGTAGAATTCCCAGGATGAATTACCGGGTCCAGTACCAATGGACTCTTGGTTGCTACACATTTATATAGAAAACTAGATTAGCTTTCCCCAAACCCCGCGGGGATAGGCAGAGGTTAGGTCTATACCGGATATGCCCAGCCCCGGCGCCTCGGCGTCTCCGCGCTTGCCGATTGAGGATACGTATTTCGAGTTGTTGGCAGACACGCTCGAGAGCCTTGATTTGCCCGCGCGTGGTCAGTTTCTTCAGCGCTATTTCCGCGCGATCGCTCACCTCGATCTGCGCGAAACCCAAAGTGTACAAATTTGGGATGAGATGATTTCGCGACGTCGCGAGCTCACTGATCTCCTGGGACGTCAAGTTTCCCTGAAAACCGCGTTAACTGATGTCCTTTCCTCCTCCGGTCTCCTTCGCGTTCCCATCCTCATCGAGTATGAAGAGCTGAAGCGCCTGGAGCTCAATGCCGTTACCGACCCATTGACCGGTTTATACAACCGCAGGCTCTTCGCTGAAACATTCGAGAAAGAACTCAATCGCGCTCGCCGCTATACGCAGCCTCTCGGATTGGTTACCCTCGACCTTCACCGCTTCAAGGAAGTGAACGACCAGCACGGCCACCCGCGCGGTGATGACGTATTGCGCGCTGCTGCAGCGACTCTAAAGAAGGCCTTGCGTACCTCCGACTCCGCCTTCCGGATCGGCGGCGATGAGTTCGCCTTATTGCTCCCGCAAACGGACTCCGTGCAAGCGCTCGCGTTGAGCCGTCGCGTGCAACAAGTTTTTGCCGAGATGCTCCAACCGCTGCAGCTGGCCGTTACCGTAGGCATGGATCACGGCGTCGCAATTTTCCCCCAGGACGGCGAACAGGCGGATCAACTGATTCGCGTCGCCGATGAGCGTCTCTATCAGTTAAAACACGCAAACCACAAGGCTGGCAACGGCTCCTCGCGAACCGACCCCGCACCGGCTCCCGTCGCGCCTCCCGCTCCTGAGCGCGCCGCCCCAGCGTCACAACCGATTTCAATCGAAACCAGGCGCGCACCGGAAAAAACCGAATCAACTATCGAGGCAGCTGCCTCCGCAAGCTCCGCCGCAATTTCCAGAGATCTCACCCCGGCCTCTCCGCAGGTTTTCGCGGTCCAGCGCAAGGCCGAGCGCGTTTCCATGACCGGTACCAATGCGTACGCTGTTCTAGGTGACCAAGGCGCCCGGCGCGCCCGCGTCCTCGATCTTGGATTTGGCGGCGTCGCGATCGAACTGGATTCAGCTGAGGATTTGCCGGAGAATCTTCTCGCCGTTCTGCACGTGCCCATTCTTCCTCCCGTCCGCGTCAATCTGAAGCCCGTGTGGAAACAGCACACCGCTCAAGGCGGTTTTCGAGTCGGATGCGCCTTCGTTTCCTGAACTTCTCTGCAAATTCCGCTGAAAGCTCGACCAGTCTTCGACAAAACTTTGAACTTCCCGCCTCAGCCCTTCCGTCCTGATACAATTCCGCTGCATTTGCCTGCTTCCAACGGAGACGCCATGAACGAACCTAAAGCCAGCCGTCCCCATTGGCCCGATGCTGTTCAAAATCCCTCCAAAGACCTAAGTGGTCTCAAGCCCTGGGCCTGGGCTCTCGAGCGCCTGGAAAAATCCCACAACTACTGGATTTCCACCACGTGTCCCGATGGCCGCCCCCATCTCATGCTTGTCTGGGGAATCTGGTGGCAAGATGCTTTTTGGTTCAGCACTGGCCCGCGAACTCGCAAAGCAAAGAACATCGCCGCCGACCCTCACGTTGTCATCGGCACGGAGAAAGCCGACGAAGCCGTAATGCTCGAAGGCATCGTCGAAGAAATCAAAGACCGTTCTGTGTGGAAGCAACTTGCTCAAATCTACAACAGCAAATACGGCGGGGACGTCGAACCACTTCTCATGGCCTCCAACGGCTGCGTCTTTCGCGTCACCCCGCAAATCGCCTTTGGCCAGGACGAACACGCCAAAAATTTCATCGACGCCGTCACTCGTTGGCGCTTCTAACCCGCCGCGTTTCTCTGCGCAGCTCTCAGGGTTTCGGCGCCGCGTTCCACATTTCTTGCTGAACCTTCCACTCCCCGTTCGCCTCGCGATGCAGCATCAGCGCCATCTTTCCGTAGCTCTCAATCGCCGGCTTCCCTTCCGGCGGCTGCACCACCTGGTGCTCCGTCGCCCACTCCGAAGCCCATTCCCCGCATACGTGAATGTCATGGAATTCCATCTCCTGCTTCATCACTTTATATCCCGGCATCTTCGCCAAAATGTCTTCCACCCAAGCAGAAATCTTCCTCCGCCCGATTATCGGCGCGTTCCCCGGCATCAAATCGACCCCGTCCTCCGCCCACAGCGCCAAAATCCCCTCCGTATCCATCTTCTCGTGCAGCTCCACGTACTTCTTGTTGAATGCCTCGATTTCCTTCTTTCCATCGGCCAGTGGACGTGCTCCCGCCGTTCGAATCATCCATCCCGCCAAAAGCGCCAAACCTGCCGCCAAAATTAGCTTCCGAGGAATCACAATGCCCACCCTTTTTTTTCCTGCTAAGAATCCGCTTTAATCTATCGAATCCGGTCGATTCATCAAAGCCGAACATGCAACGGCTGCATCCCCTATTCCCTGGTCTGGATTTTGCAGGACTTGACACTTCGCGTATGATTAAGAATTGCCTCGCGACCTAGCGACGCGGCTGTAGTCCCCGACTTTGTCGGAACGCCGTGCAGACCGGACGCGACAGAATGGAGCCTCACATGAAACCCGGTATTCATCCCGACTATCACACCGTAACGGTGCACTGCGCCTGCGGCCACAATTTCACGACTCGCTCGACCATCAAGGGCGAAAAGCTGAATGTCGAAATCTGCTCGAATTGCCATCCCTTTTTCACCGGCAAGCAAAAGCTGATTGACACCGCCGGCCGCGTCGAACGCTTCACCAAGAAGTACGCCGACGCTGCTGCCAAAGTTGAAGCCGCCAAGAAGTAATCTTTGGAGTGCGGCAGCTTTCCGTCGTCTAGCTCAGCCGCAATCTTCATCGGCTTGCTATTGGCTAGCTCAGATAATCGCGTTCCTGTAGTGGGACAGCCAATCCTGGCTGTCCCTTGTTTTTCCGCTCCGCTCCCCAAGCTAGCGAATTTTCCCTGTACCTCTCTGCGTCCCTCCGCGTCCTCAGCGTCTCTGCGTATCTCTATCTTTTCCCAGACTTTTAACTTTCGACTTTCAACTTTCTTAACTCTTCCGCCCGTGTACAATGAACTTCCATCGTGGCTACCCAATCTCGCATGTTTGATGGCTCTCGCCCCGGCGAACAAATCGAATCCGCCCCGCCGCGTGTCACTCTCCGCAACGCCTTCGCTCACCCCTTCGATTCCGCCATCGCCGCTGCCCGCACCTGCTACGCCCCGCGCCTCATCGGCCCCGAAGAAATCACCGACAAGCAGCGCCTCAACATCGGCGCCGCCACTTTCTACAGCGGCCATCACACCGTCTACCAGCACGCCCATTTCGAATTCGGCCTCGAAAACGTCAGCCGCCAATTCGTCTGGTCCTTCCTCCACGCCCATCCCTTCTACAATTCCGAGCAGCAAAGCCAGCGTTACGTCCGCCTCGACCGCGCTCAAGCCTACGTCCCGCCCACCTCGCTCTTCTTCGACGAAAAAAGTAAGGAACTCTACGAAGCCGCTATCGCTCGCGCCTGGAATTACTACCGCGAACTCTCTTCTCTCCTCATTGCCGACGCCCGCACCATTCTCAACGACATCTGGCACATCGGCCCCCTGTCCCATCCCAAGCGCCTCCAGAAAATCGAGCGCTCCGCCGAAAAGCGCGCCATCGAAATCGCCCGTTACGTCCTGCCCGTTGCCGCCTTCACCACCATGGTGCACACCATCTCCGGCATCGTCCTCCATCGCCTCTGGCGCATGAGTTCCGCTTCGGACACCCCCAGCGAAGCTCGCGCCGTCATCGGCGCCATGGTCGCCCACGTCAAAGAAATCGACGCCCAATTTTTCGATCGCTTCGGAACAGAACCGCTCGAAGAACTCCCCGAATGGAAAAACGCGGTAGGGCAATCATCCGCTGGGGAACCCTTCGCGCGCGAATTCGACGCCAAGCTCAACGGCAAGACTTCCCGCCTGGTCGACTACTCCCCCAACGCCGTCCGCGTCATGGCCGAATCCTACCGCGCCGTCACCGGCCTCACCGAATCCCAATGCAGCGACCTCGAAGCCATCGATCGCCTTTTAAATCCCGCGCGCAATCTCTACCGCCTCGAAACGCTAAACGTCGGCGTCCACGCGCCCATCATGCGCGCTCTCCAGCACGCCAATTACACCTTCGCAAAAAAAATCAGCCACACCGCCGACAGCCAGGACCAGCGCCATCGCATGGTCCCCGGCTCGCGCCCCCTTCTCACTCTTGCCGACACCCGCGAGCCCGACTACATCACCCCCATGCTCCTCGCCAACAATCCCCGCGCCAAGGAAGTCTACGACCGCGCCATGCACGACGCCTGGCAAGCAAAAAACGAACTCCTCGATCGCGGCGTCACCCCGGAAATTGCCCTCTATCTTCTACCCAACGCCAAATCCATCCGCCTCTACGAGTCCGGCTCGCTCCTCCATCTCATTCACAAATGGACTATGCGCACCTGCTTCAACGCCCAGGAAGAAATCTACCAGTCCTCCATGGACGAACTCGCCCAGCTCCGCGAAGTCCACCCCGAACTCACTCGCTACATCGGCCCCCCGTGCCACATCCGCGCCGGCATCACCACTCCCATCTGCACCGAAGGCTCCCACTTCTGCGGCATCAAAGTCTGGCTCGACTTCCCCAACATCACCCGCCGCATCTGAGTTTCATTCGCTTATTAAACTGCAGTTCGCAAACGTATGTGTCCGGCGAGCTGACTCGTCATTCGCTCATGCCAATTAGGATTTCGCGTGCAATTAGTAATAGTAAGGGACGGATGGCACGGGCTGGGAGGCGTCAAATTGAAAGCAGTAGTCGCCTTTTGGATGGATCCAAGGATCGGCCGTGTTAACGGCGGGGGCGTCTCGGTTATCCGTGGCAAACGTCGTGCATAGTTCATACTCGTTGCCCGACTTTACGCGATATCCGAACGACTTGCCGCTAAGCTGATCTTGTTTAATGGAAGTAGCAAACTTTTCCAGATCCTTGGGGAGCGTTTTGTCCTTGGCTGCCCACTTCACGTTGATCTGTCGAGCAAGCTCCGCAAGCGACCGCACGGCGCGAAGGTCGGATTGCATCATGCGCTGGGTTCCGGGACTGCCCAATACGCGGAACCCGAGCATAACAACAGCCACCACGGCTACGGTAGCAGCGATTGCGGCCAGAACGTTTCTATTCATTTGCGTTCTTCGGATGAAGCGGGGCTCTCTGAAGCGATCCCATGTAATACCAGAAGACGCCGCCGGCAATCACAAGCACAACAGCCACCTTCGCCACAAAGCGTGTCGTCAGTTCACCGCGCAGGAAATAGGTCAGGAAGGTGATCAAATCACCTACCACCACGCACGCAGCGATTAGAAGGGCAATGTAAGTGAGCCACTTTCGCACCGGGGACTCAAGTTTTTCGGGATGCCCCTCTGCCTCCCGAATAATGTACCGCATCACAAGAACGTAAACCGGAAAGGCGACAATGACGCACGCAAGGGAATCCGCCATTTGATAATAGCCACCTGCGTAGTAGTTCATCGGGCTGAGAGGATCCTTAAACCAACGGTCAATCAGCGTGAACATTACTGATCCTGCGCCGAAGGTCCACGTCGCCAGCGTTGAAAAGCTCAGCAGATACAGAAAGGCGTCTTTCGCCGAACCGGAACGTTTATAAACGGGAATCTGAAGTCCGCTGTGGCTTTCGTAATGATCCGCGAGCGCCCGGCAGACGTCGTCCTGGGACCATCCGCGACCTCGAAGAAGGCTAACCAGACTTTCGTCGGTGGCTCCTTGGAACTTTGCTGCGTCAAGGAATTCCTGCAAAGTGTTGCCGACACTCATATGCCCGGAATTGTATCGTAGTCATTTGGCGAATTAACAGGAACTTTACCTGATCAAAATCTGGCTCGACTTCCCCAACATGCAACGCCGCATCTGAAACGCTGCCGTCCGTTCAGGCATCCTATACTCTAGCTGGGAGGCCCATCATGCTTCGCAGTTCCGCCCGCCCCATCGCCTCAGTCCTCGTGGCGCTCATGCTCGTAACGCCTTCCTCCTTCGCCTTCGACACTCCTCTTTCTGACGAAGCCGTTCGCGAAGCCTATTTCCTCGGCCAGCGCCGCGACGAAAAAACCGCCGAGTTCCTCGACAAGTACCGTCGCCATCTGCCCGTCCCGGAATCCGGTCCCTGGGTCTCCACCGCCGAACTGTTTACTCCCTACGCCGAAGCAGTCGAACTCTCCCGCCAGCGCTCCTTCGGATATAGTGCCCAGGACGCCGCCCAGGACTACCGCAAAAACGGAGACCGTATCCGCGTCACCATCACCATCCAATTCACCAACTCTTACGGAGCCGTGATCCAGGAAAAGCCCAAGCCGCGCTCCGGCTCCCCCAATGCATTTTCCCTACGCACTGCCGACTTTTGGAAGGACTTCAGCTACCGCTTATTTGACGGCGACGATCTCATCGAGCCGATTGAAATGCATGGTAACGCGATCTACACGGCTAGTGGCGACAGCTCCGACATGATCGGCGCCGTCATCGTACTCATCTACGACGCCGGAAAAATCTCCTCGTCCTCAGACGCCGCCGTCGTCATTGACCTCCCCGGCTACCCTCAAGTCGTCGTCCCCTTCGACCTCACCACTCTCCGCTGACACCTCGGCACTACTCTTCCCCGTTAATCCGGAGAACTCTCCAGGAAACCCCCAATTTTTCTGGCTATTTTTACTTGACAAACTGCTCTTTCTGTGGCGGTCTAAGTGTTATTATACCTGTCGTTAATTCCATAGCCTAGGTCCAGCGTTCATCCACCTGGGTGTAGCTTGCCCCGGCGTCTATTCCGACCCGGTCGAGTGAGGTGAAGTTTTTTCCCTTCAGCCCACCAATCGTGGGGAATTGCACAATTTTGGGGCAACTTAAATCTCTTTAGAATCAACACTTCCAGAGGGTTGCAGAAGTGTTCATTCTGAACACCTTAAAATCCCTTGGAATCAACGCTCGGGGGAAAAGGCCGGAGGAAACCCAATTTCTGCACAATTTTAGTGCAATATAACTACCTTTAGAATCAACACTTCCAAAAGTGTATCAAAACAAACGGCTTTAACTACCTTTAGAATGAACACTTGATGAAAAACAGGGGGCTGGGGGGAGGGTCAACTGCTCATGACCGCCATCGCAACGTCACCGGCCCGTCCATCGGATGCACCACCGGCGCGCCCGTCCGCCGCGACTCGATCAGATTGGCCTTCAGCGCGAAATACCATTTCGCCGGCCGGTCCGCATCGTCGATCAGCATCAACCGCGGATTGTGCTTCAATCCCTCCGCCTGCCGGATCATCGTTTCCTGGTCCTGGCGAAGAAAGATCCTGCCGAATATTCTGAAAATCGAAACGGGCAGGAAGAAAAGATTCCACGCCGCCACGAAATCGATCCGGCACAAATCCCGCCGCACCGGCGTCACCGTCGCCCGGCTGGAAAACCACAGCTCCCCGCTGCGATCCTCCTCCGTGCGGATATTCGGCAGCACGAAATCGATCGTGGTGGTCACTGGCTCCCCGGTGATTTTCTTCAGCAACTGGTAGGGCGCGCTGTTCGTGCTCGGCGAATGCGGGCTCATCCGGAAACCGTTCGGTATCGGCTCGAACTGCTTCGCCTTCTCGTGAATGCTTCCGCGTTTTCGCCAGAACCACGACTGATGCACGAACGGTCCATGCGCCGGGTCCATCAACCCAATAATTCCCTGGTCGACGTGCGAAGGTAGCTCGCAGGAAAGATGTGTGATTTTGTATTTATCGCTGAAAACGGTAAGCGCGGGCGCCGCCGGAATCTTCTCCGGCAACTTCGTCCCCGGAGCATTCATATAAACCCAAACGTAGCCGTCCCTCTCCTCGCAGGGAAAATGCCCTGCAAAGATCCGCTCTACTTTTAACTTGTCCTGGCTGGACAACGATGGAATCTCGACGCACTGCCCGCTGCACGCATCGAACCGCCATCCGTGGTAGCAGCACTCCACCACTTTCCCGTCCAGCCGCCCGTAAGAAAGCGGTATCCCCCGGTGCGGACAAGAATCCCGCATCGCAAACACTTTCCCCTCGGAGGTTCTGCCAAGCACCAGCGGTACTTCCAGCAGCATCGCCGTAACGAGATTCTGTCCGCGAATCTCCGTGCTCCGCACCGCCGGATACCAAAAATCCCACAAAAATCCGGCATCTCCCTGCGCCGCAGTCTCCTGCGCCGCATCGGCATCCATCCGCATCATCGTTCGTACCGCTTCACTCATCGTCTTTTCGCCGCAGTGTTTTGTAGGCCCCGCCTTCCGAGGCGGCTCTAGGCCAGCCGCATCGTAGTATACCTTTTCCAACTCCTACGAATGCTCGGGCGGAGTCGAAGTAAGGTGCCGGATAAGCCAGCCCAAGGAAAAGAGAACCGCGCCCGTCAGAAAGACGGGAACGCGAGGCGGGTTAATCCAGGTGTGGTCGATATCCTTGCCGGCGTTCAGAAGAGGCCAGAGAAGGAGCGGGCCGACGCCGAAATCCTGGACGATTTGCGCAGCCTGGTTAGGGAGGGACGGGAGACTCTTATGATTTGATGGATCAGAGAGATCGGCAAGCTCTGATGAAGTGAGGCCAAGTCCCTCCGATGATTTCCGGAGAAGAAAAATTCCCTTCAGGAGGAGCGTGAGACTGCCGAGACCGAAGACAAGGGGAATGGCGCTAAATTTAACTTCCCGTGCAGAGAAGACCCAAAAGCACAGAGCAGCCACGGCAAGGCTCAAGTACCGCCCGGCGTGGATGGTATTCCAGATCACCGGCAAAGTTCTTCAAGAAAAATTCGCGTAGCGTCACGGCCCGCAATTTACCATAAAAGGGGCGCATAACGCGTTGGCGTGATATTGGGCCATTCCGAATCCCAATTTGTGTGAATTTGACAGCGGGGTTATCCTTGTAGCCGAGCAATTCGATGTACGCCGCCTTCTATTAGCTGACCCTCCCGCCGCTCCCATATCGGAGCGCGATCCTGATTTTCACCAGTCACGAGTCACCAATCACGAGTTAGGATATTTTCCATGAGGTACTGCAATGGCCGTTCTTTCGCTTACTGAAAAATTGAATCAGCTTGGCACGCGCTACGACGAACTGACGCAGCAGCTTTCGACTTCGGAAGTGGCCTCTGATTCCGCCCGCTACCAGAAAGTCGCGAAGCAGCACGCCGAGCTCGAAGAAATCGTCGAGAAGCACCGCGAGTACAAGCAAATCGAGAAAGACCTTGCCGGCGCCCACCAAATGTTCATCGAAGCGGAAGACGCCGAGATGAAGCAGATGGCGCACGAGGAAGAAAAGGAACTCACCGCGCGCAAGGAAACCGTTGAGCGCGAGCTAAAACTCCTGCTGCTCCCGAAGGATCCCCTCGACGAAAAGAGCGTCATCGTGGAAATCCGCGCCGGAACCGGCGGCGATGAAGCCGCTCTCTTTGCCGCCGAACTTTTCCGGATGTATTCCCGTTACGCGGAAACACAAGGCTGGAAAGTCGAAGTCCTCGAAAGCTCTCCTTCTTCGCTCGGCGGCCTCAAGGAAGTCGTCGCTGCGATTCAAGGGCAAAAAGTCTATTCCAAACTGAAGTACGAAAGTGGCGTGCACCGCGTCCAGCGCGTTCCCGCAACGGAAACGCAGGGCCGCATCCACACTTCCGCGGCCACCGTCGCGGTTCTCCCCGAAGCCGATGAAATCGACATCAAGATCGAAGCGAAGGACTTGCGCATCGATACCTTCTGCTCTTCCGGCCCGGGCGGCCAGTCCGTCA
>WNEZ01002190.1_pt1 | contig 19559 bp, 20 predicted proteins | sample 5400521 | NCBI WGS metagenome assembly WNEZ01 (sample SAMN13153339, study PRJNA577476) | soil metagenome | isolation source: 120 cm saprolite under Douglas fir tree site 2 hole 1 replicate 1 | place: USA:California | collected 2015-04-18 | reverse complement strand
ACTCCCCCGCATCGAGCGCCGCATCCGAGGCAGCGGAGAGCGCTCCAAAAACCGCAAAGGAATCGGGCAGCGGCAGCGCATCGGGCGCGGCGATCGACGCCAGCTCCTCGGAGGTCAGGGCAATTACCGTCGAACGTGTGGTCCATGCCTCCTCGAGCTTTGAAAGCAAGAGTCTCTCGCGCGCGCCAAAACCGGCGCTGGATTCAGAGGGCCGCGCAAAGTCGAGACCCTCGAGCAGTGGCTCGCTTCCGGCCCCCGAGCCTTCGAAGCCAATTCCGTATTGCTCATCGAGAGCCTCGACGAGCGGTACCACCGAGTCGCCGTAGCGGGCGAAGAACGACTCGGTGAACTTCTGGATCCGATCGTGGGGCCGTTCCAGGCTTGCCAGCACCTGCGCCCCGCGCAGGATCTCCGCGGCAATTTCTTTGGACAGGGAAGGATTGGCCGCGCTCCGGAAGACCCGAACGCGAAACAGCGGCCGGTTCGAGCTGGACATCGAAAGGAGCTTGGCAATTTCCGGATAGCGTGCCGTCTGTCCACTGAACGGCTCCCAGTCGATGTGCCCGATCCCTTCGCGGGCGCGGTCGAGCGAGCGAGTGATGTTTTGCGCCTCGGGGAATGAGTCCAATCTCTCCGACAGCTCTCCGAGCGGATCCGCTCCGGCGAGCGCGGGGGCGAGCTCCGGCGTCAGGATCTGCTCGTCGACCAGCTCCGCTACGTAGGACGCGGCTTCCTCACGAGAAACCTCGGAGTCCTGGCTCACCAGCGCGGAGGTCAGCTCGTCGAGGGTTGCCCCGCTTTCGGCGACCTTGATGATCATCTCAAGATGGGGGGTGAGCTCGATGGTTACCGAGCGGTATTGCCGAGCAGCGCCGTCGCCGTGGGACGTCAGGCAGCGGGCCTTGGCATGGACGCGATAGAGGGTCGAGTTGTTGAAGAAGCGCTGCCCGCGGCGGACGGACGGCAGGTGCGCCGCGGCTTCTGCCGCCGCGGTGAGGTAGTCGATATCTACTTGGCTGTGCCGGCTCGACAATGCACCCAGGTGCAGACGTGTGGCGCGAGCGATCTCGCCGGTCAGCGGCGCCATCTGCATGCCGCTGAATTCCACCACCGTCGCCAGGCGCACCAGCTGCTCGGCCAGCGCGGCGCCAATGCCCTGCTCGTTTTCCGGCTCGCGCACCGATCCATTCAGCCCTTTGAAAAAGTCGCCCGAGACGAGGAAGAGGCCCTCCCGTATCTCGGGTCGAGAGAGGGCCTGGCGCAGGCGCCGGCGGAGCAACTCGCGGCTTTCCTTGAACGCTTGCTCGAAGCGCGGATCATCCGCCGCGATCTGCCAGCCGGGGTCTGCCCAGCGCAGCAAATCGTCGAAGGCCAGGAGCGGACTTCGCAGCGACAGGAATTCGGGGCGGGCGAACGCTTTGGAAGGCTCCACGACGCTCGGCACAGGCACGCGCTTCTTAAAGCACCGCGGTCCAGCGCTGTCGATGCCGGCCCCGGGACGCTGATAACCTCGGCTTGGGTCCGCTCATGCTGCAGGGCCGCTCCCTTTGTCCGTTCCCCCTGCCTCCCCTCCCACGGCCCGGGGGCGCATTCATACACCTACTTATGGAGAATACAAGACAAGATTGTGGGTCTGCGGACCTTTCGCGCCTGACCTGACATGGCATTCTCATTATTCGCTGACGCTATCGAACTGGAAGATCTGAGCCTGGACGTGCAGCGTCAGTCGCCGAATGCGTGCCAGCACCAGTTCCAGCTCGGCGCTCGCTTCTTCGCGCTCGTGCCCGTCGGCGCCGGCTCTTTCCAGGCGAGCCGCTGCTTGCCGGCCCTGCTCCACCTGGACCCGCAGAAACTGCTCGGCATGACGGACGACTTGCAAGGCGGGCTCGTCACCGCGGACGTTTTTCTCAAACGCGAGCGCCTTGATACGCACGATGGCATCGTGCGCGTGGCTCAGTTCAGTTTCCAGGTCGTCCGAGGCAGAAGGTTCCGCGTTCATAATGAGATGTGTGCCTGCCGTCGGTGGTTTTCAATCAGGTCGGAAACAGAGGCTCTGCATCGGGGGCGGGTGGGACAAGTGGGAGGGGAACGAGAGCTTGGCTGTTCGATGGTTCAGCACAAGTTTTTGAACCGGTCGGGGCAGCCGCGAGGCGGAAGGAAGGCGGCCCGTCCAGCGAGCATGGAGGCTTAATTCCGAGGCTTCCGGACAGTGGCAGGAAAAGAAACGACCCACGGGACTTGTTGCCCAGCCGAGGCCAGTTAATGCGCCGGTTTGGAATGCACCTTCTGCGGTTTCGGTGTAAGACGGCGACCTGACGAGCGGGAGACGAGGTCCGCATGCGCAACGTACAAACGGCGTGGGTCGCGGTGATTTGCTTGATTGCAGTCGGCGTGGCTTTGCCGGTGATGGCCCGGGAGCCGAAGTCCGCTCCGTTGGATGTGACCTACTATTACCTTCCCGGTTGACCCATCTGCGCCCAGGTTAAACCCGCCGTGAGCGGGTTCGACAAAGAATTCGCCGGCAAGGTTCATGGGCAGAATGTCGATGCGACGACGCCGGAGGCCACTCGGGCGATCAAGGCCCTGGGTTTCAAGAGTCATGGCTTGGTGATTCGTTCGCCCGATGGAAAAGTGCTCTGGAAACAAGCCGACCATCTGGTCAAGGTGGACGAGGCTCGGGCGGCGATTCAGGAGCTCCTCAAGAAGTAAATCCGCTGAGCTCAAGGTGCCCCAGATCGCCATCTGTCCCGCGTTCAGCGCCCTCGGCGCGCGGCGCGAACGATGGGTGAGCGCGTGAGGAGCGCGCGGGGAGCTGCGTATGGCCTCGCGGCCGCCGCGCTGTTTGGCGCGAGCGCGCCGTTGACCAAGCTGCTTCTGCCGCAGTCGAGCCCGCTGATGCTCGCCGCGCTCCTCTATCTCGGGGCCGGACTGGCGCTCACGCTTTACCGCGCAGCTCGCCCCCGCCGCGCCGCGGCTCAAGAGGCGCCCTTGAGCTCAAAGGACATCCCGGCGCTGGTGGGCATCGCGTTGTTCGGAGGTGTCCTCGGACCCTTGCTGATGCTCTGCGGCCTGACGCGGGTGTCGGGCTTTGCCGGGTCGCTTCTTTTGAATCTGGAGGCCCCTTTCACGATGATCCTGGCGGTGATGCTCTTCCGCGAGCATCTCAGCCGACACGAATTCCTGGGGGCCCTGCTGATCGTCGTTGCCGCCGGGCTCTTGAGCGCGCGGCCGGGCGAGCGCCTTTGGGCCGACGTGGTGGGGATCGCCTTCATCGCCGGTGCCTGCTTGAGCTGGGCGCTGGACAACAACCTCAGCCAGTGGGTGTCGGGGAAAGACCCGGCGGCGATCGTCCAGGTGAAAGCTCTTTCGGCGGGCGCGGGGATGCTCCTCGTCGCGGTGGCGACCGGCCAGTTGTTTCCCAGCGCGAGCTTTGCCGCGATCGCACTCGCCCTGGGCAGCTTGAGCTACGGCTTGAGCCTTTTGCTGCACATGCGCGCGCTTCGTCTTCTTGGGGCCGCGCGCGAGGCGGCCTTTTTCGCGACCGCGCCTTTCATCGGAGCGGCGCTCGCCATTCCCGTCCTGGGGGAAAGGCCGACTCCGTTCGCCGCATTGGCTGGCATTCTGATGGTGAGCGGAGCGATTCTCCTGGTGCGCGCCCGCCACAGTCATCTGCACGTCCACGCGCCGCTCGAGCACGAGCATCTCCACGTCCACGACGAGCACCATCAGCACTCGCACGAAGGTCCGGTCACCGAGCCGCACACCCACCCGCATCGGCACGTTTCACTGACCCACCAGCATCCGCACGTCTCGGATGCTCACCATCGCCATCTTCACGACCGATGACGGCAGGTACGCAAACGCGAAAGGGCCGAGCCGCGTAAGCTCGACCCTTTCTTCCAGACAACTCTTGCTTACTGGCCGATGGTGACCGTGCCGCCCCGGGTCATCAGGAACATCGGCTGGGTGATCGTCAGCCGCTCGTTGTAGTTGCGGGCGGTGATCTTGAGTTGGGCCTGATTCCATGCCCCGTTGATCCCTTCGGCGATGGTGAGGAACGGTTGGTCCGGAATGCCCATCCGGAAGAAAACCCCCGTCCCGCCGTCGATGTAGACGGCGATCGCCTCCTTGAGATTTGGCAACGGTCCGATCTGCCGTCCCGACGCCTGCGCGACGCCGGTCTGGCGCAACAGTTGCCTCATTTGAATCGAGCTCAAATGCGCCAGGCCGCGGGTGCGGCGGACGCCCTGAACATTCGCCACCGCGCCGGAGATGATCGCCGAGCCGCTGGAGGTGCCGCCGAACGAGCTCGTGTACCACCGGGTTTCGATCATGCCGAACAGGTCCCCATATCCCGCGGTGACGACGCTGTCTCCCCAGCCCTGCACATCGACGCGGTTGCCCGCATCCGACCAGCACCAGGGACTGCGTGAGCTCGACCCGCCCGCGCCCACCATGATCGCGAATGAGTCGCGGGTGGAGCGGTTGAAGAGGTTATTGTATCGGGCGTCGTCCAGATTCATCTGACCATTGCCGGCCGCTTCCACGACGACGATCAAGCTGCCCACCGTGGCATTGCGAATCGCATCGTATTCGGCCTGGTTCCACTCGACTGCAATACTGCCGAACTGACCGCAGTTGCCGCAGCTCGTGTTGCAGGTCAGCGTGCCAACCGGCCCGGTGACCTGCTGCTCGATGAGGATAATGTCCCCGTTGCGCAGTTGCCCCGCGGCACGGTTGACTGCATCGGCAACGTCGTAGACGTTTCGACAGGGAAGCGGCGTGCAAACCAGACGGTAGGGATGAGAAATTCCCACCGGCAATCGCGGCGCCATCCCGGTGACGCCGAGGCCGTTTTCGACTCCCGCCACAACCCCCAGGACAGCAGTACCGTGGTTGCGATTGACGCCATCCCGGACGCCGCTGGTGTAGAAGAGCCCAGGCAAGTCCTCATGCCCGTCTCGCCAATCGTATTCAATGTCGATCAGCCGCACCGCTTCGCCTTTTCCACCCGGCAGCGTCCAGGCGTAGCGCGAGTCAAGGCCGTTGGATCCAGCGGTCGTCGATGCGACGTTGAGATAGCCCTGCTGCCCGCTGAAGTCCGGCGTCACCGCCTGCGCCTGCGTGTAGATCGGCTGGGGGTAGGCGATCTCCACGATGTCCAGAGCGTTGAGCTGATCGATCAAAGCCTCGCTGTCCTCCAGGAGCCCATTGTCTACAAACAGATGGAAATAGAGGTTCAGGTCAGCCAGCTCTTCGTTGCTGTTCTGCTCACCGACCCGCTTCTCCAACTCGAGCTCGCTTTCGGGTCTGGTGAACAGCCGCGCCACCGCCACATTGGAATTGGCCTGCAGCAATAGATTCGCGCCGTCCAACGCGCCCGCGACCTTCGCCGAATCCAGGTTCGCCCTCTGCAGCAAGAGCTCGTCTTCCGGCGAGCGCGCCTGCGAGGGAGCCGTCCATCGATCATCGCGGAGGCGAAGACCGGTGCCTTCGCGGAATTTCACGACGATGACATCGGGCACCGAGACATTCGGATCGATGCTCGTCTTTTCCGGTTTGACGACGAGCGACCGCTCCTTACGTCCTTCCCCGGAGGGTTGCTCATCCTGGCCCAGCGCCGGCGAGCCCGCGCCCGCGCACAACGCCACCAGGCAAAGGCTGGCCCGAAGGCTGACAATTCTCCCAAAAATTTTCCGTTTCATGGTCTGCTCCTGCTCAAGTGTCGAAAGTTGAAAGTCAAAGGCTAAAAGGGTGGTAGCGACGCCCTCTTCACCACCCTTCAAGCGCAGCAACTACTGAAGGGTGACCAGCACCAGCACCAACCCGCGTCCCTTGGACAGCCCGGTCATTGCCTTGCCCAGAATGGCGCCCTGCGCCTTGCCGTGGTCTTTGACCTTCATCGCATGGCCGGGGTGGCTCGAGGTGGTGAGCAGATCTCCCGCCGAGATTGGCCCGTTGGAAGCATCGGCCCAGACGTAGACCCGACCGGAGAGCGCCACCGCGTGATCGCCGTCCACCAGCGTGCCCGCCTGTCCCATGAGCATCCCCGGCGCGATGCCGCCGGCGCCGCTTAAAATGCCCACCACGCGCCGGTCATAAGCCTTGGCGCTGACCTCCAGCTTGCCTGGATTGGTCGGATCGATCGCCACCACCATTCCGGGTTCGATTTCCGTCTCTCCGCGGCGGACTTCAAATTTCTCCGAGAGGTCGGCGCCGCCGGTGATCTGCACCACCCGGGCGGCCATATTGCCATTCACCTGGACCTTGCCGTCGAAGTAGCCGGCAAAGCCGGAAGTGCTCTTTCCCCAGATCGCGAAGGCGTTGGTGCCGTTGTTCGCCTCGGCGATGAGGCCGTTTCCAGCGGGCGCCGTGCTTACCGCCTTCACGCCGGCATTCGACGATCCAGAGGTGACGATTCCAAGAACGCCGAAGCCCTGCCAGGAGGCCGATTCACCGTAGACGCCGATCGCATCGCCGCTCGTTGCGGTGGCCTTGCCCCAGACGCCTCGCCCGCCGCCGGAGGATGGCGACTCGCCAATCACGCCAAAGGTATTGCCGGTCGTGGCTCCCAGGCCGTAGACGCCGGCTGCCCCGGAGGTTGTCGAAGAGGATTGGCCCAACACGCCGTAGTTCACTCCGGTGGCGCCTTCCGCAAGCCCTGCCACTCCTCGGCCGTTCACGCCGGTCGCGTGACCCAGGACGCCGAGAAATGCGCCCGTCGTATCGATGCCGGCATTGCCTCCGGCGACGCTCATGCCATTGCCGGCCGCATTCGGGTTGCTGATCGTCAAGGCGGGCCCGAGCTGATCGGCGGAAATCACTGCGCCGGGAGGCAGCGTCTGCGCGTTATCGGCGATCCTCGCCCGGAACGCGTAGCCGTTGGCGGTGATCGGCACGCGGCCATTGCCGAGCTCCGTGTCGGGTGTAACGTCCAGCGCGAACGCGATGAACAGCGAGGGATTGCCGGTAAACATCGCCGTTGACAGCGCGGCGACATTGCCGACCCTGACCGAAAAGCAGCCAGAGGGATCGATCGCCACCGCTGCCTGGGTCTCCTCGAACACCATCGTGCCGGCGGCTGTGGAGTCGAAAAGGCGCAGGCGAAGATCTGATGGATTGGTCAAAGATGCGTCACAACCGCTGAAGGCGATCGTCAGCGAGGTATCTGCGGCGAACGCCGACAAAGACAGCGTGGTGGTGAGAAACAACGCGACGGACATGAGACTTCTGGACTTCATGGTGTGAATCCTCCTGTTGCGAATGGCGCGTCCCGTGCGCATTTGCCGGGACGTGTTGAAGCGAGAAGGTCGAAAGAGCTGGCCCACTCCCTGTTGCGAGTGGCGCGTCCCTGTGCATTTCCGGGGCCGCGGCACGATGAGAGAGTCCAAGCCGCCAAGCCCGTGGCGGGTGTTTCACTGCGGCAGCCTTTGGTGACGATCGGTTGCATTCGAGCAACGCCGTCACAGGCAAAAAAAGCGGCGGCCAAAGAAAAAGCCGCCGCCAGAATTCAATGAAGTGGTGTGCGAATTAACGGCTGTTGTTGCTCGCGGCCAGCATTGCGGTGTCGATCCGAGAGAAATAGACGTCGGGATCGCCGTTTCGCGGATCAGGCCAGACCGTGTACAGAGAAGTCCCCTGGGTCACGCCGCGCAGATAGTCGCCGGCGAAGGTGAACCCCGGATCGGTGCGGATGCCTTGCCAACTGGAGGTCACGTCGGTCACCTGTGTATCGGTGAAGGAATACCCACCGTCCGTCGATTGCGAGAGGTACAGATCGGTCAGACCCGTGCCGGGATTGTTTCGCCGATCCAGGTAGACGACGTTGACAGTGCCATTGGCGTCCACGCTCACCGAAGGCCACCAGTGAGGAGTCGAGACCTCGTCCTGATTGACGGGCATCGGACTCGTCCAGGTTGCGCCGCCATCTTCAGAATGAGCGATCATCGGTCGGTTCCACCCGCCCACGCCGCTGTGCCAAACGACGTAGACAAAGCCGTCGTAGGCGCCGCCGCTGGTGTCAATACCCACCTGGGGAAAGTCGGAGGAGCGATCCATGAAGGGCACCGCCGGGGCGGAATAGGGAAAGCTTGCGGCCGCCTGGAAGGAATCGCCGCCGTCGACGGATTTGTAGACTCGAATTGTTCCGGAAGACTGCAAGCCGACGAAGAGGTTTCCTTGACCATCGATTGCGGGGAAGGAACCCTGGACGCCCCCGCCCGCCTGGACCGCCACCTCAGGGTTCCAGGTGTCGCCGCTGTCATCCGAATAGGTGGAGTAGATCCCCGCCGGTGAGCCGAACCTCGTATAGGTCAAATGGATCCTTCCGGTGTTCGGGTTGACCACGATCGCTTCCTTGTCGTGGGTGGCGCTGGGCGGGAAGGAGACGACGCGGACGAAGCTCCAGTCGATCCCGGTCTTCGTCACCGTTCCCCGATGGAAGCCAAATCCCTGGTATCCGTTGTAGAGGCCGGTCAGATAGAAGGTTGATCCGTCGGGGCTGACCCCGAGCCACGGGTCACCGTTGTTCATCTGGCGGCTCATCGGCAAAGTACCCCCGTCGGTCCAGGTGTCACCGTTGTCAAAAGAGAACCCCCAGCCGACCGCGGCATGCTGGTCCGGCTCGCAAACGCCGCGAGAGTCGTTGAACGCCGCCACCAACACGTTTCCTGCCACGGCGATCGAGGTTTCGCTTTGGATCACCCCTCGTCCATTCGGGCACAAGGTTGAATCGTTGACCATCACGTTCGCTCCCACCGCGGCCGCGAGGCGGTTGGGGGCAAGCACTTCATTGGTTGCAGGCCCGAGGTAGCCGGGAAGGGTCAGGTCTATAGCGCCTGGGGTCTCCACCTCATCAGTCTCACCACGGCTTACCCACTCGTCAGACCCGAGGAAAAATGCTGGAAATATCAACAATGCCGGCGAAGCTGTTCTCAACCATTTGTTCAACATGTGCCCTCCCTGCGGTGTATGCCTGCGCTATTGTCGGTACGCTCATTCTTCGATTGAAACGATTTACTTCTGACCCGGAGCCGCGGGCGTCAGCCGGGCGAAATACGCATCCGGATCGCCGTTGCGACCATCGGCCCAGGTGACGAGCACGTCGGTGCCGAGGCTGAGCGAGGTGATGTAATCGCCAAAGTTCGGGGTGATGTCGGAGGGAGTGCTTCCCCAGGTCGTGGCGACTTCGGTCACGCGGACATTCGGCCCAAATGTTGCCCCGCCGTCGGTCGATTGGGCGAAGTAGACGTCGGTGATCGAGCTTCCGGGATTGTCGCGCCGATCGTAAAAGAAGACATTCACGTTTCCCAGGTCGTCGACGCTGACGTTGGGAGAGTAGTGGATGCCCGTCGTGGCGTCGTCATTCATCGTCGTCGGTACGGACCAAGTCTGGCCGCCGTCGTCGGACGAAGTGAGGTAAGCGTTACCGAATCCGCCGCAGGCGCTGTGGAAAGCGAGGTAGATCCTGCCGTCCATCGGACCGCCGCTGCGGTCAATGGCAACGCTCGGGAAAGCCGGAACCTGGCCGCGGCTGAATCCGGCGACGTTGAAAGGGCAGACCGTGGAAATGTCCACCGGGGCAGAAAACGTCTGGCCGAAGTCATCGGAAGAGGAAACGACGAGGCGCTGGTTCGCAGTGGGCCAACCGGCGAGCCACAGCACATACAACCGCCCGTTCGCATCGATGATCGGGAAGGATCCGATGCCTCCCGGCGCGGGAAGGATGGTCGGCGTTGTCCAGGTCGCGGCTTGATCGTCCGAGCGCACCACCTCGACGCGGTTAGTGTTGACGTCGTAGGCCATGTAGACGCTGCCGGTGTTCTGATCGACCGCCAGTGCCTCTTTGTCCGTGCCACTGGAGCCGAAAGTTGCGCGAACGGGATCGCTCCACGAGATGCCATCCGGGGTCACTGTTCCCCGGCTGATCGACATTCCCACGAAATTGTTCGAGATGCCTGAGATGTAGAACGTGCCATCCGGGCCCACCGCGACCCAGGGATCGCCGTTGCTCCAGGGGGTGAGCCCGCCGGGGAGGGTCCCGCCATCGGTGAATGTCTGCCCTCCGTCGAAAGAAAAGGCCCAACCGACGGTCGAATGACTCGGGCAGTAGAACCCACGTGAGTCGTTGAATGCCGCCACGATGACGTCTCCGTAGACGGCCATCGCGGTCTCGCTCTGGGTGTTCCCGCGACCGCCGCACAGGTCCCGGCTGTTCACCAGGGTGTTGGGGCCGACCGCCGCATCGAGGGCAACTGCTTGATTTTGACCAGCGACGAAAGGCTCGGGCGGAACGTAGTTGGGAGCGGGCTCGATGCCGTCGCCGTCGCCATCGCCGTCGACCTCCGCGGCTTCCTGGCTGGTGTTGGACGCGCCCGAGACCGAGGTCGTGAATTTCTTCAGCGTCCACGGATTGCCAAGCCCAAGCACAGCGACCAAAACCACTCCGATGCGCAGCTTCATGGCTGTCCCCTTCCAGGTGAGCGGTGTGGCAAAATGTCGCAGCTCTATAGCGCGATTCGTCAGAGGGGCCAATCGAAAGGAAGACTATTCGGAAGGAGGACAGCGGCCCCGGTCTTCGATTGCGGAAAATCCGGGGTTCTACGGTTCCTCGAAAGCCAGCGATCGAATGGCATCGGCGATCTGGGCCAACTGGGGGACCGAGGCCATTTCGAGATTGTCGGCGAGTCCGATGCCAGGCACGAACTTGCCCGCGAGTAGCCGGGGCGGGGCGAGGAGCCGGTAGAACAACTCCTCGACCGTGCGCCGGACGAGGTGCTCGCCGAAGTTGGTCACTTCGGTGTCTTCGTTGACGAACAGGACACGACCGGTCTTCTCCACCGAGGCTTTGATCATCTCCCAGTCATAGGGCCAAAGGCTGCGCAGATCGATCACCTCGGCATCCACGCCTTCTTCGGCCAGGGATGCGGCCGCCTTGGCGCAAAGCGGCTGCGTCCGTCCATAGCTGACCACGGTGATCCCGCTCCCCTGGCGCACCACCTTGCCCTTTCCAATCGGGATTGCGTGGGGCTCGAGCTTGGGCCAATCCGGCTGCCACTTCGAGCGATCCCCGAGGGGTGCATCGATCATCTTCGAGAGCTTCCGGTAATCCCCCGGCTCTCCGGGGATGAGCTCCTCCCCGCGCAGCCGGAGCAACGCCTTCGGCTCGAGGTACATCACCGGATTTTCGTCCTCGCAGGCCGAAATCATCAGGCCGTACGCGTCGAGCGGCGTTGACGGAATCACGATCTTCCAGCCGGGCAGATGGGTGGCCACGGCGTCGAAGGAATGCGAGTGGTAGATCGATCCGCGAATCCCCGAGCCGACCGGCGTCTTGAGCACCATCGGCAGCTTCCAGTCGCCGTTGGAAGACCAGTGGACGCTGCCGGCGAGCTTGAGCAGGTCGATCGAATTGAAGATGTAGTCGCAGAACTGGATTTCGGCGACCGGTCGCTGTCCCGCGAAGGCGAGACCGATCGCGGCGCCGATGATGCCGCGCTCGTCGAGCGGACTGTTCCAGGTGGTCTTGAGCCCCTGGGTGGTGGTGAACACGCCGCCCAGCGGTGGGCCGACGTCCTCCCCGAAGATGTCCTTCACCCCGAGGTTTTCCTCGGCGAAGTGGAGCGCCATTCGAATGGCCTGGGCCATGCTCGCCATCGCTACTTTTTCTCCGCGAAGACGTGCTCCCAGATGGACTCCGGGGTGGGCTGGGGTTCGTTGCGGACCTCTCGAGCCGCTTCGGCGAGATGCGTTTCCCAGCGGGCTCGGATCTCGTCCATCTGCACCCGGGAGAGAACGCCGTTCTCCTCGAGCCACTTCTCGTACATCTTCACGCAGTCCGGCTCATCGGCGACGAAGTTCGCGCCGGAGGCCGACGAATGCCCGTAGAGGCGCGACACCATCGCCTCGAGCAGGAAAGGCTTTCGCGCGGTGCGCACGTAACCGATCGCGTCTTTGAGCTCCTGGTAGGAGACGATTGGATTGTTCCCGTCGATCGTCTTGGTGCGCATGTTGTACGGCTTGCCGCGATCCGAGATGGTCTTGCAGGCCTGGACGGTGCAAGCCGGCGTCGAGCTCCCCCACTGGTTGTTGGTGACGACGATCAGGATTGGCAGCTCGTTTCCGGGTCGCGAGCTCCAGTTGAGACAGCTTTCGAAGTCCCCCTCGGCGGTGCCGGCGTCGCCTCCGGTGACGATGGTAATGCCATCGCCGCCGTGGCGTTTCTGGGCGATCGCTGTCCCCGGTGCCATCGAGTAATGAACCTCGATCGGCGAGCTGCCGGGGACGATGTTCCATTGCCGCTTGGAGAAATGGCCGACGAAATTTCGACCGCCCGAGTAGGGATCGGTCGCGGTGTTCTTCATCTGACGCAGAGCGCCGATCGGATCCTCGCCAAGCGCGAGCAGGGTGGCGGACTGGCGGTAGTGCGAGTGCAGGTAATCGTAGTCCAGCCCCTCGCCCCTCTTCATCAAGAGTCCGAGCGGCACATTGAAGGCCTCTTCTCCGGGCCCGCCGATCCAGAAAAACCCATCGCCGTGGCGATACATCCTGATCAACCGCTCCTCGAGGGCGCGGGCTTCCACCATGACCTCGTGGATGCGGATCAACAAGGCGCGGTCCAAGGGTAGGCTCGCCTCGTCGCGCTTGACGAGCTGGGGTCGCTTCAGGCGTTGGGACATCTCTTTCAAGGCGGCCTCGACTTTATCAGGGGGGAGCAAGGCAGCGCACGAGGAAATCAGCGGCCCTGTCCAGGACTTCCAGGGGAATGGTGTGCCCTCCATCAAAGGGCAGGAAGTCCACCTCGAGGCCCGCCTCGACGAGCAGGTCGCGCAAGGCCACAGCTCGCGGAAACGGCAGCACGGGGTCCTGCCTGCCGTGCGATTGGACGACTTTCAAACCTCTGCGCGACGGCGCCCGCTTGCGCCAATCGGGCTCGCTCACCAGGGTGCCGGAGAGAATGACCAGCCCGGCCGGCGCCTCCTCGAGGCGGAGCGCCACATCGGTGGCCAGCATCGCCCCCTGGGAAAATCCGCCGAGCACGATCTTCGAGGGCCCACTTCCCGGCTGGCGAGAGATCTCGTCGATCAGCGAAAGGAGCAGTCGCCGGGCGTGAGGAAGCCCCTCCGGCGTCGCTTGGCTCAGGCGATGGATGGACTCGGGATCGCGGGCCGCCGCGATTCGGGCGATATCGATCTCCCACCAGGCTCGGCCATAGGGCACTCCCTGGTCCGCCATGGAGATCGGAGCTTCGGGGAACACGAAGCGGGCCCGCTGCGCAAGCTCGGGCCGCCGCTCCATCATCGCTGAGCCCAGCGGGACGAGATCATCCCCCGGCGCTCCGTATCCATGACCCAGGACGACGGTGAGATCGGGCGCAGCGGAGGTCTCCTGGAGGATGCGGCACCGCAGCGAGCCCAGGGTCGTGGTGAGATTCATGTCTGGGGAATATCAAAGACCGGGCCGTTGTCGATCATCGGTAGATCCCCCAAGGCACATGGATCCCAAAAAACGAATGTCGAGCACGGAAAGCCATCCCTTCCGCGCTCGACACGTTTGGTTATTGCTATCCCGCCGCCAGCGCTAGCCCTTGACCTCGATCACTCGAGGCCGCGCCGCCTCGGACTTGGGCAAGGTGACGGTGAGCACGCCGTCGACGTAGCGAGCTTCGGGCTTGCTGCCATCGATGGTGGTCGGAAGCACGAAGGAGCGGCTGTACGCGCCGAAGCTTCTTTCCGTTCGCAAGTAGTTCTCACCCTTCTGCTCGCTCTCGGTTTTCCGCTCGGAGTGGATGGTGAGCGTGTCGCCTTCCAGCTTTACCTGGATGTCCTTCGCGCTGTGGCCGGGAAGGTCGACCTTCACCTGGATTTCGCCTTGGGTTTCGACGATGTCGGCGGGCGGATTCAAAGAGACTTGCTGGCTGTCCCTGCTCGCGAAATCACGAAACAAATTGTTGAATTCGGTGCTCAGACCCAGCGCCGAGCCAAACGGGAAGACTTCGGGACCACTACGATTTCGATTCCAACGGACAATCATGTTTCTTTCCTCCAATGTGTGCGCCCAGTCGGCGCTGTTTTGTTTGTGTCACTGACAAGGCTTTAGGGAAACCATTCCAAACGAGCTGTCAAGGCGCATCGAAAACGCCAGACTTCTCGCTCATTAATTGAGGTTGTTATCGCGTATTGATGTTGTTATCGCGCGAGCCAGGCGGCTGTCCGGGCCCTCGGGCTGCGGTTGCGGAAGGGAATCGAGAGCACAATCCCTGCGACAAATCCGCCGGCATGGGCCCACCAGGCGACTCCCCCGGCCATCCCCGCCCGCGCGCTCAGCTCCATCGTTCCGTTGAGCAGCTGCATCAGGAACCAGAAGCCGAGGTAGAAGAGGGCGGGAATCTGCACGAACCAGGGAATGAAGAACAGGGGCACCAGGGTCAAGATGCGACTTCGGGGGAACATCACGAAATATGCACCGAGCACGCCGGCGATCGCGCCGGATGCGCCGACCGTGGGCACGGTGGATCCGGGGCTGAAGAAGGCGAGGGTCAGCGCCGCGATCGCTCCGGACAGCAAGTAGAACAGCAGGAAACGAAAATGGCCGAAGCTGTCCTCCACGTTGTCGCCGAAAACCCAGAGGTAGAGCATGTTGCCCGCGATGTGCGCCCATCCGCCGTGGAGGAACATCGACGTGAACAAGGGGATGAAACGCCAGGGATCGAGCGGAGCGCCCCCCAGCTCAGTCCAGGAGACAAAGCGCGCGGGAATGAAGCCGAAGACCTCGACCAGCCGATCGAGCTCCGGCCCGAAGCGCAACTCCTGAAGGAAGAAGAAGGCGTTTACCGCGATCAGCCCAATAGTGACGAAGGGCGTCGTCCGCGAGCGGATGGTGTCCCGAATGGGGATCATGGGGCCTCAGGGGTAAAGCTGCCGTCGTGGCCGGCGAATCGCCACTGAATAGCGGCAACCCCGGTCGGGAAGAGACTTAAAGTCAAGGTGCCTGGGCCAATCCCGGGCTCGATTTCGGCCCCGGTACTGCCGCTTCGGGTGACAGGGGCAGCTTGACCAGGAAAGTGGACCCTTCTCCCGGCTTGCTCTGGACCTCGATGCTGCCGCCGAGTGCGTCGACGATTTGACGGACGATCCAAAGGCCCAGCCCAAATCCTCCGTAGCGCTGAGCAGAGTGAGCCCGGGAGAATCGATCGAATATTCCCGCTTGCTCTTCCGGCGCTATTCCAATCCCAGAGTCGCGCACTTTCAATCGTGCCACCTCGCCGCTCTTTTCGACGGAGATTTCGATCGGATTGCCCTTGCCATACTTGATCGCATTGATCAGCAGATTCGAGACGACCTGGTCGATCCGCATCCGATCCCACCGGCCGATCACCGCCCCAGGGACAGAGATCTGCAGCGAGGAGCCAGCGCGCCGGCGAGTTTCCTCCAGGCGCTCCACCACCTCGCGCAGCACCTCGCAGAAGTCGACGTCCTCGAATTCTAGCGCCAGCCTACCGGAGGAGATTCTCGATACGTCGAGGAGGTTGCCGATCAGCTTGGTGATGCGCAGGACTTGACGCCGCGCCCGAACCACCCGGTTCTGCAACGGGGTCGCCTCGGGTTTCACTTGCTTCACGATCAAGTCCATCTGGAGCTGGAGAGCGGTCAGTGGGGTGTTCAGCTCGTGCGATGCGACGGAGAGAAAATCGTCCCGGGCTTGAACCGCCTCTTCCGCTTCCTTGAACAGGCGCGAGTGCTCCACCGCCGCGGTGGCCCGGCGGCCGAGCTCTTCGCCGATTGCGATCTCCGCCTGCGCGAATGAACGCTCCGAGCGTTCCATGGCGAAGGTGATTGCCCCACGCACGCGAGGGGCAATCATCGGGACGACGAGCGAAGTTGCGCGCGTCGAAAGCGAGGCGCGCCCGGAGTCCAGCAGATGGGTCAGCTCTTCTCCGATCGGCCGAAACTGAGATCCCTGTTCGACCAGCACGTGGGTGGAGGAGTCGATCGCGCAATGAGTGATTCTTTTCACCGGGCCATTGTTCTCGATCAAGTCGATCGCGCAGCGGTCGGCGAACGTGGGAACGACCAGGCGCGCCAGCTCCCGGAGGTTAGCCTCGTGGTCCAACGAGGCACCGAGAATGCGGCTCGCTTCGGCGAGGAAAGTGGACCGATGCTCGGCTTCTTCGGCGATCGCCCGGCGCGTCTGCTCGCGCATCAGCTCAAGGGCGGTCAGCTCGGCTCTCTTTCGTTCGGTGATGTCGCGCACCACCGCGGTGCAGTACCTGGCTTCGCCCGCTGCCCAAGATCCCAGCGAGAGCTCGGCGGGAAATTCCGCTCCCTCCTTTTTCTGGGCGCCTATTTCGACGGTGGTACCCACCACTCCGGTCCGTCCGATCAGCGTCTCGAGCGGAAGTTTCACCATCTCTGCAGCTGAGTAGCCGAACATCCGCTGTGCGCTGGGATTGGAACCGCCCTCATGTGTTCCTTGTAGCTGATTTTGCTTTTCGTCTGCTCGAGGACCTCTCTGGAGATCAGGTGGCCGAGGACGGCGGTCAAGAAGATGTAGGTGATTCGCACCAGGATTTCCTGAGCGTGGCCAGCGAGTTGATCCAGGCTTAGCACCAGAGCGAAGTACGCCGCGGAGTAGACGAGGGAGGCGAAAGTCGTCTCCCTCGCGGTGAAGCGGAAGGCGACCGAAACCATCGCCGGATAGAGCAGGACGTAGAACGGCGAATAAAACCCACCGGTTGCATACAGCCACAGCATGATGAATGCCGCGTCGGAGATGGAGCTGAAATAGGCAGAGAGAAAGACGGCGAAGCGGCGGTAGGGCTCGAAGAAATAAACAAAGACCGCATAGACCCAGGAAAGGGCGATCACCCAGTAGGCGAGCCGGGAAATCGTGACGTTTTTGTCGCTGAAGGCAGCATAGGTGAGGCTGTTGGAGGCGACGACAATCAGTCGCACCCCGGCGATCACCCGCTCGGCACTGATCGCCTTCTCGGAAAGGGCTGCCGCAAGTCCGACCGCCGGCGAAGCCCGATCTTCAAGATCCGAATTCATGAAGGGTTTTCCGTCATTGGTCGATGACTGGAACTTTGACAGGCTGAGTTGCATCCGGCAGAACGAGAATCTTGGCTTTGGCGCGGCTGGACCGACCGAACGCCTTTCAGATCGACCAGTTGCTAGAGCCACGCGTCTCATCGCATTGGGGATGGCGGAAGTCGCAACCGAAAAATCAGCTCCTCATCTTCCGTTTTTCACCGATGCCGAAGAGATCCGGACCTTCGTGCCACTTCGCGCGATGGTCGCGCTATCTCTCCGCCGCGCGAACCCCGAAGTGCCTGGCGAGCAGAGCCAGCTCGACGCGATTCTCCGGCCCGAGCTTGCGGTACAGGCTCGAGATGTGCGCTTTCACCGTGCGCTCGGTGATTCTCAGCAGCGAAGCAATCTTCAGATTGTCAGCTCCGCTTCCCACGTGCCCGAGGACCTCGCGCTCGCGGACCGTGAGTTTTCGCAGCTCGTTCGGGGTGGCTTCTCGCGACTCGCCTTGCCGGAGGCTCTCCTCGAGGAACTGGAACGGAAAAAGTCGCTGGCCCTCCGCCACCGACTGAACCGCGGCCAACACCGATTCGCAGCTCGCGGTGAGCTTGTAAAGATATCCTCCAGCTCCGCTGCGGTAGCAGCGGGCAACCATGTCGGGGCTTCGCGAGGCGGACAGAACGAGGGTTTTGATCTCCGGATGGTACTCCCTCATTTCTTCGAGGACCGCGAGGCCGTCCATCGACGCCAATCCCTCGTCGCTCTCGAGAGTGAGGTCGATGATCGCCAGTTGCGGGTGAAGCTCCGATACCCGAGCAAGAAACGCCTGCGGATCTCCAGTTTGGATCACGACGCTGTACCCCGGTGCTTCGAGCACATCGGTGAGGCTCTCGCGCATCAGGTAATGATCTTCCAGGATGGCAATCCGGGTCACGCTCGTGCTGGTCACATCGCTACCTCCAACCGGTTAGATTTCTGGTCTACGGTCGTTGTACACCATGTCGTATAAACTCTCCCCTACCCCCAGTACATGTCCGATGCATAACACCACGACGCCGTTTTTTCGAATTGCATCGGGAAGGCGTCCCGGTACATAGACTGCGCTTTCGCGGTTCTAACCCACGAACGGAGGCAGAGAATGGCAGCACCGAAGAGACCGGTATGGAGGCTTGCGGTCGGCGAAGAGGCGCCCGACTTCGAGCTGACCGCCACGGGGGACAAGGCTGGCAAAGGTGGCCCCCAGAAGAAGGTCAAGCTGAGCAGTTACCGCGGTCAGAAGAACGTGGTGTTGGCGTTCTATCCGGCTGCCTTCACCCCCGTTTGAACGGTTCAAATGCCCTCGTACGAGGAGGATCTCTCCGAGTTCGAGCGGCGCAATGCCCAGGTTCTGGGCATCTCGACCGATGTGGTGTTCAGCAACGAAGCTTGGGCGAAGTCGATGGGGGGTCTGTCCTATCCTCTCCTGAGCGATAACTGGCCTTACGGTTTCGTCGCCACTCAGTACGGAGTGATGCGGGGCTCCGGTACCACGGAACGGGCGATCTTCGTCATCGATAAGCAGGGGATCATCCGCTACATCGACATCCACGACATTGCCGAGCAGCCACCTACCGACAAGATCATCGCTGCTCTGGACAAGCTCAAATAGGGATTTGGAACCGATGAGCGAGGCACCGCTCGAGCTGTCGCGCTACGCGATCCCCTACACGCCGTTTCGGGGAAAGCTGGAAGAGGCGACGATCAGCCTGGTAACGACGGCCGGGGTCCGCCAAAAGGATGACCGGCCGTTTCTCGTCGAGGGGGACAATTCATACCGGGTGATCGACGGGTCGAAGTCGGTGGCCGACCTGACCTACGACGACGATCACTACGATCACGCCTGCGCCGATGCGGATCTCAACTGCATCTTCCCACTCGATCGACTGGCCGAGCTCGGCCGGGAAGGGCGGATCGCCGGACCGGCGGAAAAGCACTTCTCGATGGGCTTCAGCCAGGCGCTGCGCGAGCTTCGCCAGACGACGATCCCGTCCCTGGTCCGCGAGTTGGAGCGGGTGCGCCCGACGGCGGTGTTGCTCACCGGCGGTTGACGCCTTTGCCACCGCACCGTGGTCACGGTGCAAAGGACGATCGAGATGGTCGGGATCCCCACCGTTCTCATCACCGTCGAGGCAGAGGAAAGCGCGCAAGCGCGCCCGCCCCGAGCGCTCTCGCCGCGGGGCTTCGTGGCCGGTCACTCCCTCGGCAAGGCCGGCAACCCGGCGTTTCAGAAGCGGATCATCATGGACGCATTGGGGCTGCTGCTCGCGCCGGCGCGGCCCGGCGAAGTAATCGCCCGCGACTACACCTAGAATTCCGGAAGCGGACAAGGGCGGTTCCAAGGCGTGATCGGTTCCCCGCGCCCCTTTAGGTCTCGGGCCCGAGGACTTCCGGATTGACGCAGTGGGGCAACCTCTTCCCGGCCAGTCCGGCGAGGAGGTTGTCGATCGCCAGTTGGGCCATCTTCGCCCGGGTCTGATCGGTGGCGCTGCCCAC
>WNEZ01001508.1_pt1 | contig 19561 bp, 11 predicted proteins | sample 5400521 | NCBI WGS metagenome assembly WNEZ01 (sample SAMN13153339, study PRJNA577476) | soil metagenome | isolation source: 120 cm saprolite under Douglas fir tree site 2 hole 1 replicate 1 | place: USA:California | collected 2015-04-18 | reverse complement strand
CACCCGCAACCCATGGGGGGCAGTGCTGGGATATTTCGCCTTATCCGTTTCCTGGACTCCGTGCAACGGGCCGTCCCGCAACGTTTGCTCCGTTTCGGGCCATTGAAACTTCTGCGCGAGGGCATGCCGGCGCTCCGCCGGCAACTCAATTTCCGAGCTGAGCCCGGGGCAATCTTCGGTGACCGATGCGACCGCCTTACCGGACATCCTGACAAAATCTTTATCGGGGTCGTGCATTCCGACGAGAGCATTCTGATCGAACCTGCTGAGCCTGGCACGGTGGCTGATCAACTGGCGTGCGCCATGGAGTTTGAACTCACGTCGCTCATGTCTCACTATCGTGCGTTCAAATTCGCATTTCCTGGAATGCGGAATGAGTACTTAGAGATAGTCCACGATGTACTTCGCGATGCCCTTCGGCAAGCGCTCGCGACCAAAGAGATTTACATGCTCTATCACCCCTATCCTGTTTCGTTCCACGGCCTATATCAGGCAATAAAGAATCTCCTGGGGACCCCGCCAACGGTAACAGTGCACGATCACGCGGAAATACCAGCGTAGACCTATTCACGGCGATTATCCCGGTCGGGAGAAAGCTGCCGGATTGCGATCAGCTTCACTCCAACTATTTGGAACCGGGTAACGGCACCATGATCGAACCTCTACAAAGCCACTTCGGTCCAGGAGCAGAGGGCTCATTTCCGGCGCCGAAGTGGTATGTCCAACAAATGTTGTGGGTGCAGAATCCTTGGCACCCAGAAAACGTCGCCTACAACTACCCACTGGCGCTGCGCATGCGCGGTCCTTTGGACCAGAGCGCACTGCAACGGAGTATTCACGAAATTGTGAGGCGGCATCAGCCTCTTCGGTCCGTGTTCCGGATCATGGAAGGCCGCCTCATCCAGTTCATACTGCCGCCGGGACCTCTCCCATTACCAGTTGTGGATCTGAGCAAAGTATGCGAGGCCGAGCGGGAAGCAGAGGCACTTCGGCTCGCCGTAGATGATGCCAATCGGCCGTTTGACTTGCGTCAAGACCCCCGATTGCGGGCTAAGTTGTGGTGTCTCGGCCCTGAAGATCACTTGCTGCTGGTGACCACTCATCACCTCGTCTCCGACAATTTGTCCATGGCGATTCTGCTTCGGGAGCTTTCTCTGGTTTACCGAGCTTTTTCAGCCGGGCAACCGTCTCCTCTTCCAGACATTTCTTTCCAATACGGAGACTTCGTGCGACACCAGCAGAAACGGTTCGAGCACAAGGAACTGGAATACATTGCCTTCTGGCAGCAGCAACTGGCCGGAAGAGATGGTTTCCATCATATGCATCCGGACCATGTCCGCCCGGAGAGTCAGACGTATCGCGGAGCGCACGAGCGCCTGACTCTGGACGAGAGCCTGGCAAATTCCGTGAAGATATTGAGCCAGAAGGAAAAAGTTAGTCCCTTCATGGTGCTTCTCTCTGCTTTCCAATGCCTATTGTCCCGGTATTCTGGTCAGCTCGACATAGGCGTTGCGTCCTGCGTTGCAAATCGGCAGTCCCCTCAAGTAGAGAGGCTGGTAGGTCATTTCAGCAATCATGTGATTTTTCGCACGAATCTGGCGGACAACCCAACGTTTCGGGATGTCCTTCGTCAGGTTCGTAACACCGCCCTTACAGCCTATTCGTATCAGGACTTGCCATTTGGGAGCCTGATAGAACAACTAGAAACTACCTCTGGCACCAATCGAAATAACCTTTTCCAGGCGCTCTTGGTCTTAACCGAGGCCCCAAAAGAAAAATGGGAGTCTTCTGGGCTGGATGTAAGGCTGTTTCCGCTTGATGTCGGAACAACGGCATACGACTTAATCGTATGGCTAAAACTAGAGGAGAGACTCGAGGTCGACCTGCAATACAACTCCGACTTGTTTGAAGCGGCTACCACGCGGCAGATCCTGGCAGACTATGGTGCCATGCTGGGAGTTATGTCGAAAAACCCTGAAGTGCGGGTCGGTGACTTCGAAATTGGGAGACTGCAAACAGAAGGCCACAACCGTCAGCAGCGCGAAACCCCGTCTCAAGATTATGTGGAACCGAACAACAGCATCGAATCACAACTGGTTAAGCTCTGGGAAGGAGTTTTCGACAAGCGGCCTGTCGGTATCGAGGACGATTTCTTTGAATTCGGTGGGACCTCTCTCCTCGCTTCGCGCTTGTTTGCACAGATCGAGGAGGTCTTCAAGCTCAGCATCCCTTTGGTCACGTTAATCCAGGCTCCAACAATAAAGAAACTAGCCAAGGTCATTCGCGCATCCGATTCGTCGCACTCAGGGCGCTCCTTGGTGGCAATTCAGTCGGGCGGTGTCCGCCCGCCTCTCTTTTGTATTCACGGCGAATCGGGCAATTTACTAATTTATCGCAGCCTGGCGCATTACTTGGGTCCTGATCAGCCTGTTTATGGGTTGCAGCCGCAAGGACTGGATGGCAAGCAGGCGGCGTTGACGAGAATCGAGGACATGGCGGCTCGCTATATTAAGGAAATACAAGTCATTCATCCCGAGGGGCCTTACTTCCTGGCGGGATACTGTATGGGTGGAACTATAGCCTTCGAGATGGCCCAGCAACTCAGCCGGCAAGGGCAGAGGGTGGATTTGTTAGCGCTGTTGGATACCTATAACTGGAGAATGATAAAGCGAACGCGCCTGGATCATTTGTATTTTAATATTCAGAAATGGTGGTTCAGTTCCCACCAGTTCTTTTCCACGAGCTCTAGAAATAAGGTCAGTGCGTTGAAAGCAAGATTGAACGAGCTTCGTGTTGAGTCGACACTCTCTGAATGTAATAGACGTGCCGCATACACTTACGTGCCGCAAATGTACGCGGGGCGGATGTTACACGTCTGTCCTACGCGGCAATATGCCAGATACAGCGGGCCTGAAATGGGTTGGGATGAATTGGTTGCTGGCGGTGTGGAAGTCTTCCGGGTGCCGTCCTATCCCGCGCAACTTGTCGAAGAGCCCTTTGTTCGAGGCTTGGCAATCAAATTACGATCCTCTATTACCGAAGCAACCGCAAGAGAGAACTCTATTCTTGAAACAGACGCCTGCGAGTACGCGCCTGAATCGGTGAGCTTCTCACCTCGATCGACAACTGCGGCGCCCAAGACGCTTGGCGGTGCCCCGGTTGCGGTGGAGACCCTGAAAGCATGCCAGTAGCGGCACAGCCTGACCTTCCCAAGCTTCACATCAGTACCCCATGAAAGAGGCACGAAGTGTGCGGAATTTTTGGCGCCGTTAACACAACCGGATTCTTCGACGGATCAGATTTCGATCGCTTTGTCGCGCTCACGAATCTGGTGGCATACCGCGGACCCGATGATTGCGGTCACGTTCCCCTCGCTCTTAAACAATCTGACTCGCGGCGAGAACGGCTGTTCGACGTATTCCTCGGCAATCGCAGGTTGTCCATCATTGACCTGTCTTCGTCTGGGCATCAGCCGATGTCAGATGGAGACGGGCTTTGGATCACCTACAACGGCGAGATTTTCAACTACTTGGAACTGCGGCGTGAGCTGGAGGCGCGCGGGCATACATTCCAGACTGGAACTGATACTGAGGTCATCCTGCACGTTTACCGCGAATATGGTGAGAGCGGATTCGATCGTTTGAATGGCATGTGGGCGTTTGCCATCGTGGATAGCCATGCGCGGAAGGTGGTATTGAGCCGGGATCGTTTTTCTATCAAGCCGCTATATATCTTCAAAGCAAAAGGCGCACTCTATTTTGGCAGCGAGATCAAGCAACTGTTGCCCCTCCTGCCAGCCCGCGAACTCAATGCCAGCATTATGACGGCATACTTGGCTCAAGGTCTGCTCGATCATGATGTCGAGACGTTCTTCCGGGGCATCACCCGAGTTCCGCCAAGCACAAGTGTCATCATTTCGCTGGACTCTGGCGCTATCGAAGAAAAGAAGTACTGGTGCTTCGAATCGCCAGCGACGACTTCCGCCTCCTCGAAAGACCTCGTGGAAGAGTTCCGTGCCTTATTCTTCGACAGTGTTCGCATCCGGCTCAGGAGTGATGTCAAAGTTGGGGTCCTGCTCAGCGGCGGATTGGACTCCTCGGCCGTCACCACGGCTGTAAGACAAGTCGGCGGAGAACAGTTGCAAACCTACTCGATTGTCTCTGAGCACGAGGGCTATGATGAACGCCGTTTTATTGACGTAATGTGCAAAGCTGGGGTTCCCAATCGCAAGGTCACGTTTCGCGTGGGCAACGTCTTGGATTGCCTCGAACAAGTGCTTTACTACAGTGATGAGCCGTTTGCCGGGTTCAGCGTGATCGCACAGCACCAACTGTTCGCAGCTATCAAGCACGACAGTGACGTTACTGTCCTGTTAAGCGGGCAGGGGGGAGACGAAACCTTGCTGGGATATCTGAAGTTCTTCTTCTTCCACGTCCAACTCTTGCTCAAAGCCGGGAAATATCTCAATGCCATGTCGCTGCTTGCCAGGAGCAGTTTGCACCGCACTGCGGTGACACAGTTCCGAATGTCAGAGGCGCGCCGGTACATGCAGCATAACCGCTGGGGCGTCTGGCAAACGATGCTGCGCAACAGCGAGCCGGTGCCGGTGTGGCAATGCGGCGACATGCGGTCGCGACAGATCGCTGACATATGCAACTATTCAGTGCCCGCGTTAACCCACTACGAGGATCGCAATTCCGGCGGCCATTCCCTCGAAGTTCGGCATCCGTTTCTGGACCACCGCTTGGTCAATTTTGTCGTGAACCTGCCCACGGAGCTGAAAATCCATCAGGGCTGGACAAAGTACATTCTGCGTGCCGCGCTCCCCGAAATGCCCGCCGCCCTGCGCTGGCGGCGTGATAAGCAAGGGTTCCTGGTGCCTGAACAACTCTGGCTGAAGCGTGAACTGGTCCAGGTAATCCAGCAAAGATTCCGGGCAAGTACACTGGCCGCACTTGATATCTTGAACGACAAAAAGTTTCTCCTATATTACGATCGATTCCTTACCCGAAACTCGATTACGTCATCGGACATCGCGCGAGTGTTGATCGCAGAGATTTGGGCGGAAAAGGTCTTCCACTCCGGCACGGCTGCCCCTCCTCTTTACATTAGGCCGCGCACCTGGCAGCCGCCGCTGGTGCGCAACGTCGTAACGGCCTAGACGCTTCCGACCGAAAACCTGCCCACGCCTCTTACCTTCCCTCCTGCCCGGCACTGGTTCTTTCGCCGTTCCCGCCTAAACCGTTTTGAATCTTCACGGAAGGATCTAGTTCCGGTTGCGGCTCAATTCCCATGCCTTGGCATATTTCCACGATACGTAGACAGCGTGGTACAGGTGCAGCAGCAGGCCTTCGCGGCCGTCGAGGAAGCCGAGGCGGAAGAAGTAGTTGTAGATGAACGTTGCCAGCGGCCGCAGTACGATGTTGATCACGCTGAACCGGACCTTGCCTCGCGCCACGACCATCTCCGCGCCCAGCGAGGAGTAGCGGTTCATGTGCTCGATGTAGTCGGAGAGCGTGGGGTAGGAGTGGTGGATCAAAGCGCCGCGCAATCGGCGTGGCGTTGCAACGACTCCGGGCCCAGGCAATTGTTGAAGGTCCAGTGTTTCGTGAACCAGAGTTTCCTTGAACCTCCCCATGCCACGCCGGAATAGCCTTAGCTTGCGGTCCGGCCAGAAACCTCCATGACTGATCCAGCGCCCGAGGAAGTAATTGCGGCGCGGTATCCAAAAGCCGTTGACATAGAGCGGTTCGAGTTGTCCGTCAGGTGTCACGTGTGCGAACTTATGAATCGCGGGCCGCCATCGCGCCGTATTCTCAACCTCGACGGCGAGCTGACTGCTAACTTCCTCATCTGCGTCGACGGAAAGAACGTATTCGCCCTCTGCTTTGTCGATTGCGGAATTCTTTTGCGCGGCGTAGCCCTTCCATTCTTCGATGAAAACTTTCGCGCCGAACGACTTGGCGATCTCTACGGTGCGGTCGGTGGAGCCGGAGTCGACGACGATGATTTCTCCTTTGCCGTCGGAGACCAGTGTCTTCACGCTTTCGAGCGTGCGGGGGAGGTTCCCTTCTTCGTTGTGGGTGATGATGACTACAGAGAGGATCATTGTTAGGCCTGCCTCTGTGTAGCTGGCGCGAAAGGCCAGCCGAGCTTTGCTCGGCATGGACGGGCGAATGCGCCCGTCCCCACATGAGTTGTGGTGATTCCTGCCTGGACGACGATGACTATCACGGGAGGAAGGATACACGTTCGCTTGCGGAACCCGAAAATCACCGGGCTGGTATCGTTGCGAGACCACCAAGGACACGAAGTTCCACGAAGGTCTAAGTCCTCACGGTTTTCCTTAGTGGACCTTTGTGTCCTTGGTGGTTAAGGGTTTCTCTCGCTTGCAGTGTCTCAGACCGGCACGGCTTCGGTGGGCATCTGCTGCGCCTGATTTCTCAGCGATTCGAAAAGTATCGTGCTCAGGTAGCGCTCGCCGAAATCGGGCAACACAACGACGACCAGCTTGCCTGCGTTTTCCGGACGCTTCGCCACTTCAATGGCCGCCCAGGCCGCCGCGCCGCAGGAAATTCCTACCAGCAAACCTTCTTCCTTGGCCAGGCGTCGGGCCATGACCACGGCGTCATCGGTTGCCACCTGGACAATGTCATCGATGAAGTCGGTGCGCAGGATTTCCGGGATGAACCCCGCCCCGATGCCTTGAATTTTGTGCGGGCTGGGTTTACCTCCGGAGAGCACGGGGCTGTCTTTCGGTTCGACCGCGACAATCTTGAAGGCTGGCTTTTTGGGACGAATGTATTCGCCAACGCCGGTCAGCGTGCCGCCCGTGCCCACACCGGCGATCAGGATGTCGACCTTGCCCTCGGTATCGTCCCAGATTTCGGGGCCGGTGGTCTCGCGGTGAATCTTGGGATTTGCCGGATTTGAGAACTGCTGCAGAATCACGCCTCCGGGAGTGCCCGCGAGAATTTCCTCAGCCTTGGCCATGGCGGCTTTCATGCCCTTGGGACCTGGCGTGAGCACAATCTCCGCGCCCAGCGCCATGAGGAGCACGCGTCGCTCCATGCTCATGGTGTCGGGCATGGTGAGGATCAGGCGATATCCCTTGACCGCGGCGGTGAAGGCGAGGCCGATGCCGGTGTTGCCGCTGGTGGGTTCGATGAGCACAGTCTTGCCCGGATGAATCCTGCCGGCCTTCTCGGCTTCCACAATCATGCTGACGCCGATGCGGTCTTTCACGCTGCTGCAGGGATTGAAACCCTCGAGCTTGGCGGCAACTTTGGCATGGCATCCGGCCGTGACTTTATTGAGGTAGACCAGCGGCGTGCGGCCGATCAGTTCGGTGATGTCCTGGGCGATTTTCAAGGATTGCCTCCCGTGTTTTGCAAAGGCATAGTCTCAGCACTAGGGGCGCAAAAAGCAAGGCCCGTCGTGGTAGCGCCGGCGGGACGCCGGCGCTACGGAGCTTCTGCTATTGCTGCGGTGCGGTGGGCGCTGATGATGGCAGGTCTTTCCGTGGTGCGACGGAAGGCACGTTGGGCATGCGCGTGACCTGTCCGCGGGCGGCATCGTCAATGCTGATGCCGTAATGATCGAGCAGTTGACCGGTTGCGCGGTCGAGTTCGACCTTGGACTTCTCGTAGGCGACCATGGCGTTCACCAAAGTTGATTCGGCGGTGGCCAGTTGGCTCTGGTTTTGCAGCACCAGCGTAGTAGTCGAAGTGCCGAACTGATATTTCTTTTGTTCGGCATCGAGCGACTGGCGTCCCAGTTCCACTGCTGCGCGCGCCGAATCGACGCTGGCACGGTTCTGCTGCATGGCGAACTGAGCATTGCGGACTTCGATGCCCACCTGGTTTTCGATCTGCTGCAGACGCATCTGCGCCTGGCGGTATTCCAACTCGGAGCGAATCTGGACGGCTTGGGCGGCGCGGTTTCGCAGCGGAATGTTTAGCTGCAAGCCGACGCCTTTGTCGGGGGCAGTGGAGTTGAAGAGCTGATTGATGGTGCCGCCGTAGCTTGTTGAGGGGACGATGGGGTGCTGGTTGAGGGTCGGGTCAGGATTGGCGGCGGCACAGCCAAACTGCAACTGTTGCGTCGTCTCGGGGGTCGAACACAGGCCGACCGGATTCTGGGCACCACCCAGGCCCGATCCTCCATAGTAGGCAAAGAGATCGAGACTCGGAAGCAACGAGCTGCGGACTGCCTTATTACTCAATTCACGGCTATTCAAGTCGATACGCGATTCGACCAGCTCCGGCCGATGGCGAAGGGACTCGCTGATCAAGTCGTCAATGGGAACCACCGGCTCCTGGGCGGGCACGTCCATGGTGGAGGTGGGGATCACCTCCGCGGTTGCGAGAGCCGGATCCTTCAGCGTGCGGGTGATCGCATTTTTCATCAGCAGTTGCTGCAACTGCAGATCGGTCTGGGCTTTCGTAACCAACTGCTGATCTTGTGCCACGGTACTCTGGGCTCGGACGACTTCAATGGGTGCGAGGCTCCCGATCTCTACCTGCTTCTTCGTGTCAGAAAGTGTTTTCTGCGCAAAGGCGAGTGACTCGTTCTGCACGCGCACGTTTTCATAGGCAAAGACCAGGTCCCAATAGATGTTCTCGATCTGGTCGACGGAGTCGGTGATCTGCAGGCGAAAGGCAACATCGGAGAGTTCCCGATTATTCTTGGCGATGTGGATGAAACGTGTATTCGGCGCGAAGCCAAAGCCTTGCAGCAGGTGCTGGGTGACCGTCGCCCGGAAGTTCGAATTCAGCTGGGGGCTCAGGCTGGTGAAAATGTTGTTGCTGGTTGCGCGCGTGTTGTTGAAGCCCACAGACAGATTGGTGCCCCACTGAAAGGCCTGGTTATAGGCAAAATCAACCGTTCCCGTGTTCTGCACGAGCAAGGGCACCGAGAACGAGCTGCTCGTCTTCTGATTGAAGTGGTCTTCCTGAAGCGTGCCGGTGAGGACCGGGTCGAAGCTGCCAATCTGCGGTCCGAAGCCCAGCGTCGAACTGACCAGACCGTTGGTGCCGCCGCCGAGGCCGCCGGCCCCCAGGCTGGTTCCTCCCGTGGCTGCGCCCGACTGTGCTCCAATTCCGCCCACGCCTCCGCCGGGTGTATTCAGGACGGTGCCGATCGGGGTACCGAGGATGGAAGCGCCGGCTCGCGCACGCAGGATGTCAGTGTCGGCGATATTGAGCGTGTAGCGGGCGATGGCGATATCCAGATTGTTCTCGAGAGCGAGCGCGATGGCGTCATTGAGCGAGAGATAGAGCTTGCCATCATGCATGAGCGAATCGATGCGAGCCGTGTTCGCCAGGTTCGGCGGCGCCAGGTGCCGCGGCGTGTATGGCGCGATCGGATTCGGAAAGTGCGAGGCCGGCTTCGAGTAGTTCAAGACGGGTACCGGGCGCGTCTCCGTTGTCTGCGGCGTCGGACCGGTGGGCGGTTCCTGCGCCAAACATGGGAGGGCGAGCGTTCCGAATAAGACTGCGGCAGCAATGAGCCGTGTCGGGGTAGCAAAAGGTGCAAATGGCATCTACTTTCTCCGTTTGATACGAACAGTTCCGTAAGATCGTGCGGCAAAAACCACTTGGTCTATGACCCGAGACAGCCAGGATTCGACAATCGAAAGCTCTACTCAGGCACTGGTACGCAATTGCGGGCACCGAGGTTCCTGAAAAAAGAAGGTTCCTGGATGGCGATCGAGAGTGCGAACCTTCGTCCTTCGTTCTCGTATTTCTGGACTGAATTTTCCTTGAAGCGAACCAGTATATCTGACTCGCCGGGGCCTGTTTTCGACGCTCTGCTGTACATGGAACTGATAGAGTGCTCGCGACGACCGGGTTATCCCCTACCGTTGCGACGTCCAGGTTGCTGTGCGAAACGACATCCGTAAAAATGAATTGGATGAGCGAACCCGCGCCCAGGACTCGAAAGATCGCATGCGCAATCTCAAACTGATTCTTTCCTACGACGGATCGGAGTTCTCGGGATGGCAGGTGCAGCCTGACGCGACGACGGTGCAGGGGACACTCGCCTCTGCCATTGGACGGATTACGGGAGAAAAGGTCTTGCCGCAAGGCTCGGGACGGACCGACGCGGGGGTGCATGCGCTGGCCCAGGTGGTGACATTTGTCACGGAGTCTTCCGTCCCCACGGAGAATTTCGTGAAGGCGCTGAATGATATTTTGCCGGCTTCGGTGCGCGTGCTCGAGGTGGCCGAGGCCGCGCCGGATTTTCATGCTCGACACTCGGCTCGGGCTAAGACTTACCGGTATCGGATTTATCGGGGCTCGATTTGTCCGCCGTTCCTGGCGCGGTATGTGTCGCACTTTCCGTATCCGCTGGATGAGGGGGCGATGGAGCGGGCGGCCGGGTTGGTGGTGGGCGAGCATGACTTCACTTCGTTTGCGGCGGTGGATGCGGAGAAGAGCATGAACCACGAAGGACACCCCTCGGCTTCCCCCTCGGCGTCGCTCGGGGCTTCGGCAGAGCGGGCAGGCTCCGGTACACGAAGGACCCCTGCGCTCTCTAACGTGCGGCGGATTTTCTCTTCCCAGTGGGAACGCAGGGAGGAAGAGTCCGTTTACACGGTTCGTGGCAACGGTTTTCTACACCACATGGTCCGTAATCTGGTCGGAACGTTCATTCTGGTGGGTAAGCGGACGCTGAAAGTTGAGGATGTGACGCGGATTTTGGAGGCGCGCAATCGGTCGACGGCGGGTGCGACGGCTCCGGCCAGCGGGCTATATCTCGTGGGAGTGGAGTACTAACGGGAAGAGTTTTTCCAGGCAGGCGGAAGAAAGAAACAAGATTTATCGCAGAGATCGCGGAGAACGGCCGCAGAGGACGCAGAGAAACTCCTCAGCTGTACTGACACGAGATGTAGCAAGTACGTCTCCACGGGACTAGGATTTTGCTATGGCCACTGATCTACACATCGCAGCACGGAAAGTTGTGTCGGTGAATCCGGCGACAGGCGAAGTGCTGCGCGAGTTCGAATGCGCTGGCGAAGGCGACGTTCGGGCGGCTGTGGCGCGGGCGCACGCGGCGCAGGCGGCTTGGAACGATTTGGGCGTGCGCCAGCGGGTTGCGGTGCTGCGGAAATTTCAGCGCGAACTGCATGAGAAGAAATCGGAGATCGCAGACGCGATTACGCGCGAGGCTGGCAAGCCGCGGGCGGAGGCACTGGTCACCGAAATTCTGGTTGTACTCGATGCGGCCCGGTTCCTGATCGAAAATGCGCACCGGCTGCTGCGAGAGGAGCCTGTGCCGCATGGAAATCTTGCGACCAAAGCCAAGTCTGGCAAACTGATACGCGACCCTTACGGGGTCATCGGGGTCATTTCGCCGTGGAACTATCCGTTTTCGATTCCGGCGACGGAGACGCTGGCAGCGCTGGTGGCGGGGAATGCGGTGGTGCTGAAGCCGTCGGAATTTAGTTCAGCGGTCGCGATCGAACTAAGTGTGTTGCTGCATGCGGCGGGCGTGCCGGAAGATGTGTTTCAAGTCGTTGTGGGCGATGGGGCCACCGGCGCGGCTCTCATTCATGCTCCGATCGATAAGCTGGTTTTCACCGGTAGTGTGGCGACGGGAAAGCGCATCGCAGCGGCTGCGGCGGAGCGGATGCTGCCCGTGGTGCTGGAGTTGGGCGGGAAGGATCCCATGCTGGTGCTCGACGATGCGGATGTCGACGTGGCTTCGAGCGCGGCGGTGTGGGGAGCGTTCGTCAACGCGGGGCAGGCTTGCCTGTCGGTGGAGCGGTGTTACGTGCATCGCAGCCTGCATGAGGATTTCCTGCGCGCATGCACCGAGAAAACGAAGAAGCTGCGCGTGGGACGCGGAGATGACCGCGAGACTGATGTGGGGCCGATGATCCACGAGCGGCAGTTGCGCATCGCGGAGGCGCAGGTCGAGGACGCTAAGGCGCGCGGGGCGCGGGTTTTGGCGGGCGGAACACGGTTGCAGGATTTGGGAGCCAACTTCTACGCTCCCACCTTACTGGCCGACGTGACCCATGAGATGCAGATCATGCAGGAAGAGACGTTCAGTCCGGTGCTGCCGGTGGCTGCGTTCGATACTGATGACGAGGCGTTGCGGCTGGCGAATGACTCTGAGTATGGTCTCGCCGCCAGTGTGTGGACGCGGGACCGTGCTCGCGGTGAGCGTTTGGCACGGCGCCTTCAGGCTGGCACCGTGATGGTGAATGATGTGATTTCGTGCTTTGGGGTGAGCGAGGCTCCGCATGGGGGTGTCAAGGCTAGCGGTGTGGGGAGGACGCACGGGCGCTTTGGGCTGGAGGAGATGGTGCGGGTGAAGTATCTGGACTCAGATTGGATGCCTGGGATGAAGAAAGTCTGGTGGTACGGGTACGGGGAGAGTTTTGCCCGGCAGATGGAAGGGTTTTTGGATATGCAGTTTGCACGCGGATTTGGACAGCGCTTGCGAGGCGCGCTGCGGTCGGCGGGAGTGTTGCGACGGAAGCGGTTATGAAGTAGCCGAGCTTCGCTCGGCTGGACAGCCGAGGGTGGCTGTCCCCACATGAGCCGTGGAGATCCCGGCAGCCCCGGCACTTCCTGTTTTTTCGGATACAATGGCGCTCGTAAGGCCGATTCTGGCGGCGTTCGCGCCGCGCGAATGAGGGTAATTGCTTTGGCGACGGGCGAAATCTCCACTTCGGGTACGCAAACTCCTCCGCAACTTCCGCATCACAAAGTCAAAATCAAGAAGGACGGGCAGCGGGCCTGCAACGAGAAGAATGAGAAGGGAAAATTCTGTGGGGGGCATTTGAAGCGGTGGTTTTATGCCACCGACGTGATCGAGCAGGCTTGTGGCGATGCCGAGAAGGCTTGGGGTAAGAATGCTGAAGTTTATCGCTGCGAGCACTGCAAGACTTTGTATCTGCCGAATCCTGGGGAAGCAGTGCTGAATGTTGCTGGGCAGGGCCGGATCTCGGTGTTTGGGCTGACATTGCCGCCGAAGGAAGAGAAGAAAAGCTAGCCGAGCTTCGCTCGGCCGGACAGCCGAGGGCGGCTGTCCCCACATGGCCTTGGCTGGAAGCTAGAAGCTTTTTTCCCGTGAATACTTCTGATCTCATTTACGACTGGAACAATAATCATCCGCCGGGGCTTAAGCCGCCGGGGCCCGTGTTGCTCAACGATGAGAGTTTGCGGGACGGGCTGCAGTCGCCTTCGGTGCGCGATCCGTCGATTCCAGAAAAGATTGAGATTCTTCATCTGATGGAGGCTTTGGGGATTAACTCGCTTGATCTTGGTTTGCCTGGTGCTGGTCCGCGGGCGGTTGAGGCGGTGACGGCGCTGGCGCGCGAAATCGTCGCGCACAAGATGAAGATTCGTGCCAACTGCGCGGCGCGGACGCATGAGAACGACATTCGTCCGATTAGTGAGATTGTGCAGAAAACTGGACTGGCGATCGAGGCGGCGACGTTTATCGGTTCGAGCCCGATCCGGCGCTTCACCGAAGGGTGGACCGACGACTTTCTGCTGCAGACCACCGAGAAGGCCGTGAAATTCGCGGTATCGCTGGGGCTCGACGTGATGTACGTCACCGAAGACACGAGCCGTTGCGATCCGGCGACGGTGAAGCGCTTGTATGCGACGGCGATCAACTGCGGGGCGCGGGCGATCTGCATTTGCGATACGGCGGGTCATGCCACGCCAATGGGGGCGCTGGCGCTGGTACGATTTGTGATTGAGGAAGTAGTGAAGCCGTCAGGCGAGAAGATTCGCGTGGACTGGCATGGGCACAGCGACCGCGGGCTGGCGATTGCGAACTCGATGGCGGCGGTCATTGCAGGCGCGAATTGCGTTCATGGATGTGCCATCGGTTTGGGCGAGCGCGTGGGGAATACGCAGATCGATCAGATGCTGGTCAACCTGAAGCTGATGGGCATTGCGCCGTGGGATCAGCAGGACCTCACCAAGCTGAAGCAGTATTGCCAGGCGGTGTCGCGGGCGACGGGCGTGCCCATTCCGGCAAATTATCCCGTGGTCGGGGATGACGCGTTCCGCACCGCGACTGGCGTGCATGCGGCGGCCATCATCAAGGCGTATCACAAGGATGACGTCGTGCTGGCGAACACGGTGTATTCGGGCGTGCCGTCGCATATGTTTGGGCTGGAGCAGATTATTGATGTTGGTCCGATGAGCGGGAAGTCGAATGTGCTGTTCTGGCTGGAGCGGCGCGGCATCGCGGTGAAGGACGATCTGGTGGAGCGCATCTACCAACGGGCCAAGCAGAGCGACCATACGCTGAGCGAGGCGGAGATTCTGGAGTGCGTGCCGGAGCCGGCACGGAAGAACTGACGCGTAATCCCGCGTTTTTGAGTCTGTCATCCTGAGCGCAGTGGCTTCTTCGCGAATGCGAAGACGCCACGGAGTCGAAGGATCCCTACCAGTTTGGATTCGCCAGAGGTCTAGCAGGGAGTTTTGAGTCGGTTTAAGTCGTATACGGCCGTCGAGAAAACTCCCCCACAACGCCCGAGTACTACCAAGCTTGCAGGGATCCTTCGACTCCGCCGAGGCTTCGCGTTCGCGAAGCCTCGGCTTCGCTCCGGATGACAGAGCATAAATGTGATGCTCAGATACAGTGCGGAATAGAGTGACGAAAGGCAACGTCTCTCCGACGCAATTGGTTACTGCCCTCCGGTAATCGCCGTTTCCGCGCTTGCCAATCCCCATTCCTTCCCGTGCGTTGTAAGATGACGCAATACTCCTCATGAGCCCCACTCCTCCGCGCGCGGATATGTCGGACCTTGCGCCTACGATGCAGCAGGAAGTCGCACGTCTGGCGGCCTCGCCTGAGGTGCGGTCGGCGTTCAACTGGTTTCGCACCCAGGAGCCGCAACTTTCGCACTGGCAGATGGAGATGGCGCGGATTGCGGCGCCTCCGTTTGGCGAGTCGGCGCGGGGAGCTTGGCTGGCGGAGCGCTTTCGCGAGGTGGGGCTGGATGATGTGCGCATCGATGACGTGGGCAATGTGTTCGGGACCCATCCCGGGTTTGGTCGGCGGTATGTTGCACTGAGCGCGCACATCGACACCGTGTTTCCAGCGAACACGCCGCTGAATATTCGGCAGCAGGGAAGCCGGCTGTATGGGCCAGGGGTTTCGGACAACGGCGCTGGAGTAACGGCGATGCTGGGGATTGCGGCGCTGCTGCGGACAGTGCGCATCCGGCATGCGCTGCCGTTTGTGTTTATCGGGAATGTGGGGGAAGAGGGTGAGGGCGATCTGCGCGGGATGCGGCATATCTTTTCTACGCCGCGGTGGAAGGATTCAATCGCTTACAGCGTTGTGCTCGACGGGGCGGGCGCCGACACGATCGTGGCCGAGGCTTTGGGCAGCCGTCGGTTTGAGGTGATCGTGCGCGGGCCGGGTGGACATTCGTGGAGCGATTTCGGCGCGCCGAATCCCATCGTGATTCTGGCTAAGGCGGTCGAGATGTTTACTACGACTCCGGTGCCTGCGACTCCCAAGACGACATTCAACATTGGCGTGATTCGCGGTGGGACGTCGGTGAATTCAATTCCGGAGTCGGCATCGATGAAGGTGGATATTCGATCGACTTCGATGGCCGAGATGGAGCGATTGGAGCAATCGATGCGGCTGGCATTGAATCGCGCGGTCGAAGACGAGACTCTGGCCGCGGAGATGCGTTCCTCGGCGCAAAAGCGGCCTTCCGGCGTGAGTTGCGAGGTGGTGGTGATTGGGAGCCGTCCGGCGGGAGAGTTGCAGGCGGGGGCGCGGATTCTGCAGGTCGTGCGGGCAGTGGATGCGCAGCTGAGCAATGCGGCCCAGGTCCAGCGGGCCTCGACCGATGCGAATATTCCCTTGTCACTGGGACAGGAAGCGATTGCGATTGGCGGGGGCGGGTCCGGTGGTGGGGCGCACACGTTGCAGGAGTGGTTCGATGCCAATGGGCGAGAGTTGGGGTTGAAGCGGATTTTGCTCACCCTGCTCACGCTGGCGGGAGTGGGGGAATGATGAGAAGAGCCGTGACCTCGGATCTGGGCAAGTGCGACGGAGCGGAGCGTTTGGACATCGCGTTGTCTTCCGCCCCTCAGCGGCTAAAGCCGCGAGTGATTGTGTCGCATTTACGGCGCGGCTTGAAGCCGCGCCCTTTCAAAACGTTTGTATGCTCGGGTCTCATGTTGGTTACGTGCGTGTTTGCCACGCTGTTTTCTATGCCTAGTTGGTCACAGGATCAGGCGCCGAATGCCCCGGCGCCGGGGGCCACAACCCCTGCGACGTCCGGGCCGAAGGCCGATGTCATTTTTGTGCACGCGAACGTCTACACCGGGGTGCCGGCGAATACGGCGTTCAGCTCGATTCTTCGGGAAGATTCGATTGCGGTGCGCGGGGATCGTATCCAGGCGGTGGGCAAGAGAGCCGATATTGAGAAGCTGAAAGGGCCGCAGACCCAGCTGATCGATCTGGACGGGCATTTTGTGATGCCGGGATTCAACGATGCGCACATGCATCTTTCCGATGCCGGACTCCAAAAGCTGACGGTGGACTTGACCGGGGTAAAGTCTCTGGACGAGATGCGCGAACGCGTGCTGGCCAAGGTCGAGAAAGGCAAGCCGGGAGAATGGATTCTCGGGGGAGGCTGGGACGAAACCATCTGGCCGGTGCAGACACTGCCGAGCCGCTGGGATCTGGATGAGGTTTCGAGCGGTCATCCCGTGTTTCTGGGTCGGGTGGACGGGCACATCGCGGTGGCGAACACGCGGGCGTTACAGCTGGCGAGCGTGACCCTGGCCAGCCGCGATCCGGAGGGTGGAAAGATCGACCGCGACACCAACGGGCAGCCTACCGGCATTCTCCGGGAGACGGCGCGGGTGGCTGTGGCGCAGGTGATCCCTAAGCCTTCACATGACAAGTTGCGGCAGGGAATCGAAGTTGCTTTGGCTGATATGGCTGAGCACGGAGTAACATCCGCGCAAGATTTCTCCACCTTCGAAGATTTCCAGATCTACGAGGAACTGGAAAAAGATGGCAAGCTGACGGCGCGCATCTCGGAGTGGCTGCCGTTTGATGAGCCGGTCGAGGACCTAAAGAAGGAGCGCGATTCCCATCCGCAGTCCGATCTGATGCTGCACACTGGGATACTGAAGGCATTCATGGACGGCTCGCTCGGATCGCACACGGCCGCCCTGCTCGAGCCTTACGCGGATGATCCGAAGAATTCAGGGTTGCCGCGTTATGAGGCGGCAAAGGTCAACGAAATGGCGAAGGAGCGCGTACTGGCCGGCTTCCAGCTTGGGTTTCATGCGATCGGCGACAAGGGAATCCAGATGGCGTTGGACGCGTTTGTCGAGGCGGAGAAAGTGGCGCGGGAAAACAAAGTGAAGGCGGCCAACGGGGGCAACGATTTCCGCTTCCGGATTGAGCACGCGCAGGTTACGACTCCGGCCCAGTTCGCGCGCTTTAAGCAGTTGAAGGTGATCGCCTCGATGCAACCCAGTCACGTGCTCACGGACATGCGATGGGCGCAGGACCGGCTGGGACCGAAGCGGGCCGCGACATCTTATGCGTGGGCGACCTTCCTGAACAAAGGGGTGACGCTGGCTTTCGGGACGGACTATCCGGTGGAGCCGGTGACGCCTTTCCGCGGACTCTACGCCGCGGTGACTCGCAAGAGCGAAAACGGCAAGCAGGAGTACTTCCCCGAGCAAAAGATCACCATGGACCAGGCCATTGCCGCATACACGACCGGGGCAGCTTTCGCCGAGTTCGAGGAGAAGGAAAAAGGCAAGCTGGTGCCAGGAATGCTGGCGGACTTCGTGGTGCTGGATCGGGACGTAACCGCGGCATCGCCCGAGAAAGTGTTGGGGACCAAGGTTCTACGCACCGTACTGGGCGGGAAGACGGTGTACGAAGCGAAGTGACAGTCTCCTCACTGCGTAGTTATTTCCTATTACGGCGTATCTCGGCCCGCGATGCATCAAACGAATTGCCTGTTTCACGCGTCTAACACACTGTGATTCTCGATGACTCCGGAAAAGTTATAAGGGCTGGAGCTCAAAGTGCATTTCTCCTGAGCCTTTGGGCAGAGTCGGGTGTCCTTGTAAGCGGGTATAATAAAAGGGGTTGCCAGTTCTCGGAGGGAAAGTGAAGCTTATGGAATCGCGCGCAATTTGGATGCGCCTCAGGGCCCATCGGTGGGTCTACACATTCAGTATTCTGGCCACGCTGTCGCTCGGCATTTTGATTGGGACGGTGGTTTCGTCCAGTGTCAAGGGCAAGGAGGGGCAGAAGTCGAGTGACGCGACTCCGCTGTCCGTCCCTTCGCCGCACGAGACGTCGAATGCGTTTTCGCAGATCGCGAAGCAACTGGAACCGAGTGTGGTCAACATCAACACGGAATCGACCATCAAGAATCCGCACCGTCGTCGCGGGGTGCCGCAGAACCCTGACGACGAGGATAACGGCGGAGGCGGCGGCGGAGGCATGGACGACTTCTTTAACCGGTTCTTTGGCGGGCCGGGCGGACAGAATCCGTTTAGCGGGGGCAGCGAAGGGCCGATCCGGGAGCGGTCGCTGGGCTCAGGCGTGATTGTCGATCCCAAGGGCTACATCGTTACGAATCGCCACGTCGTCGATAAGGCGGACCGCATCCGCGTTCGCTTCCAGGACGATGCTCCGGGCGTGCAGCACGACGCGAAGGTGATTGGCACCGATCAGGAGACCGACCTGGCGGTGATCAAAGTCGAAGCCGATCGTGCGTTGCCGGCAGCGAAGATGGGTAATTCGGACGGCATGGAAGTGGGCGACTGGGTGTTGGCGGTGGGCAGTCCGTTCGGTTTGTCGGAGACGGTGACGGCCGGAATCGTTTCGGCCAAGGGCCGCGACATCGTTCCGGGCCGGCAGTTCCAGACGTTCATCCAGACGGATGCAGCCATCAATCCCGGCAATTCGGGCGGGCCGCTGGTGAACATGAACGGCGAGGTCATCGGAATCAATACGGCGATTCTGAGCGAGACCAACGCGTACGCCGGAGTAGGATTCGCGCTGCCTTCGAATACGGTGGTGCAGGTTTACAACCAGCTGACCGGACCGGAGCACCGCGTGTCGCGAGGCTCGATCGGGATCATGTTCTCAGGGCAGGATAATCCCGCCATCGCTCGCGTCTATGGTGGCGGTGCGGGCGTCACGATTTCTACGGTTGTCGCGGGCAGCCCGGCGGATCAGGCTGGCTTGAAAGTGGGCGACACCATCACGGCGGTGGATGGCAAGAAGGTGACCAAGGGATCCGAGCTGGTGTCGGACATTGCGGCGCGCAAGCCGGGATCGAAGGTAACGTTGAGCTTTGTGCGAAACGGCAAGCCGCAAGAGGCTAGCGTCACCATTGCAGACCGCGCCAAGCTGTTTGCGTCCCGTCTGGGAGATGATCAGGGCAGCGATGACGAAAGCTCTCCCAAGCAGAGCAAGTTCGGGGTCACCGTGCGCAAGCTCACGCCGGATATCGCGGAGAGGTTGGACGTGCCTGCGGGCAAGGGCGTCATTGTGCAGGATGTAAAGCCTAACTCCT
>WNEZ01003830.1_pt1 | contig 19563 bp, 14 predicted proteins | sample 5400521 | NCBI WGS metagenome assembly WNEZ01 (sample SAMN13153339, study PRJNA577476) | soil metagenome | isolation source: 120 cm saprolite under Douglas fir tree site 2 hole 1 replicate 1 | place: USA:California | collected 2015-04-18 | reverse complement strand
CATCCTTGAAGCGGAATTTTCGCTCGTTGGGCTGTGGATCAGCAGGTATCGTCATGTCTTCCGGTGGGGCGCTCTTCCTGCTGCTCTATAGATGGCAGGCCGTCTAAATGACTGTTTCTACCCTCCGAAGATAACACCTCAGAGGCGACGGAAGCCGGGGTTGCCGCGAGTGACTTTGCCATCCGAGAGGACCTTTCCGGAAGCGGCTTTCGGGGCTCGATGCGCGACCTCGGGAAGGCGCCACCGCCGGCTCCCCGACCCGAAATCGGCTGGTCGGGCGGTCGGCTCAGTCGTAAGCTGGGCTCGGTTCGGTATTTGCAAAATCACCGGTGTCAACCACGATCGCGGTGGTCCAGATCGCCGCGGTCCTCAAATCTCACTACGTCCCAATTGGGGGCGGTTTCCGGCTCGACATGGCAGCTCCATCGATCCAGGCGGCAAGTCATAACCCTCCGGCAGGGCCGGGTGCGACTCTCACAGCCGCGGCCCGCACTCGCAACAAGATTCTGAATCTTCTGTCCCCGAAAGAGTTGGAAGCAGTGCTCGATCGGAGCGAGACCGTGACCATCGAATCCAGGGAAATCGTTTTCCGGAGGAGAGAGCCGATTCCTTACGCCTACTTCCCCGACAACTGCGTGATCTCACTCGTCACGGAAATGGAAGACGGCGACGCGGTCGAGGCGATGACTATTGGAAACGATGGATTTGTGCCGCTGGCGGTTTTTCACGAGGTCCCCTCGTCGTGGCTCAAGGCGATCGGCCAAATTTCCGGCGCGGCGAGGCGCATCCCCGTGGCTGATTTCAGCGAGCTGACGCGGAAGTACGAAGGTCTCCACCGGCTGTTGCACCGCTACAGCCAATTCGTGTTCGAGACCGTATCGCAGTCGGCGGCGTGCAACAGACTCCACGTCATCGAGCAAAGAGCCGCGCGGTGGCTCTTGATGTCGGAGGACCGGGTCGGGCGCAACCAGTTCGATCTTACGCAAGAATTCCTGGCCGAGATGCTGGGAGTGAGGCGGCCTGGTGTGACGGTGGCGATGGGGGTTCTGGAGAGGGCGGGCCTCATCGCACATGGTCGCGGTAACATCACAGTGGTCGACCGCGCGGGCCTCGAGAAAGTAGCGTGCGAGTGCTACCAGGCTATCAAAGCCAGGCAACGGGAGTTGTTCGGGTCAGCGTAGGGCTGCGGCGCTAGCCTCCACCAAAGGCATCACGCTATCTGAGAACCTCTCCATCTCCTCGAACTGCGGACTGAACTGAAGCAGCAGCAGATCCACCCCCACTGATTCGAGATCCCTGACACGCTCGGCGACCTGCTCGGGCGTTCCGACGAGACCCGCGCGCAGTCCACGATTGGACACCGAGTAGTCCTCGAGGCTCACCTGTTGTTCGAGTGCCGTGTGGGAGATCCAGTCCTGATAGTTCTGATAACCTGGCGTCCCGGGCTTCACGTTCGTTATCCGCGCAACCTCCTTCCGGGCCTCTTCCTCGCTATCGCGAACGACGGCGTAGGCAGCGACGCCGTATTGCATCGGGCCTAACCCAAGCTTTTCACGACGGGCGCGCATGTCGGCGATCTTGGGGGCGACCCTGGCGGCCGGGTCGCCGTGCATCACGTACGCATCGCACGCGCGCGATATGAGCTCTTTCGCGGCCGGGCTCTCACCGCCGGCGTAAATCGTGGGCCTCGGTCGACGGAACGGCTTTGGCTCGAGGATCGTCTCCTCCACCTTGTAGTGGCTGCCGGCGTGGCTGAAGCGCGGTTCGGTCCACGTCCCGTTCACGACGCGGAGCCATTCGTCGGTCCGCGCATAGCGGTCGTCGTGCTCCTCGAAGTTGATTCCGTAACGCCTTGCCTCGTCCTTCCACCACGACGAGACGACGTTGAGCGCGAGACGCCCGCCCGAGATGTGATCGATGTTTGCCGCCTGCTTCGCGAAGATCGCCGGCTCGTGAAAAGTCGGGCGCACCGCGACCATCAGCTCCAGCTTCTCGGTCACCGCCGCCAGCGCCGCTGCGGTCGACCACGCCTCGAGCGAATCCGCATCGATGCCCTTGATGTCGTTCATGAACAGCTCGGCGATCAGCGTGATGTCGTAGCCGATCTGCTCGCTGCGCTGCGCCAGGCGCTTCACGTAATCCCAGCTCGCGCTCATGCCTTCATCGGGCACGTTGCGCAGCCATCCGCCGAAGACGGGGAGCCAATATCCGTACCGCATTAGACCGCCCCCGCGGCTGCTGCCGCTCTCGCCGCGCCGGTCGTCACTCCTTCCCCACCGGCCAGCGAGGAGTTGGCGACTCGCTCGGCCAGGTAGTCGACGAGTCGCTCGAACGGATCGAATCCGACCACGTTCCGCCCTTCCGCGACGAAATTGGAGAGGGCGTTGATGTCGTAGAAGTAGTGACGGCCATCGCGGTCATCGATCAGGTATTCGATCCCGCCGACGTCGAGCTCGACGCGGGCGGCGATTCTCTCGACCTCGCGAATTATCTCGCGCGACGGTTTGAATTCCTCCACCCGCATTCCATTCTTCTGGGCATCGACCGCGCACGCGGTGCGCGAGAGCTGCTGGCCGTCGGTGGTCTGACAGATGTCGGCAGGGCAAAGATTGAAGGAATCCTCGGCCGGATAAACGTTGATGCCGTAGAGAAACTTTCCGTCGAGGACCTCGACGCGCGTGATGTGTCCGCCGCGCAGGGGCGCCAATTCCTGGACGAGTGCGACCCGGTCGAGTCCAAGGTCGATCGTTCCCGCCCTCGCCGCCCCGGCAAGCGACTCCGCGTCGTCGAAGCGGGTGATGCCGGCGCCGCTTCCGCCAACATTGGCTTTCACCACTACCGGGAAGCGCAGACCTCTCGCGGCTTCGGGAGCGAGTGCCGCGTCATTGATAACCCTCGCCTTTGGATATGGAAGTCCCAGCTCGTCGAGGATCTCGAGCTGGAGCGCCTTGGACGTCTCCATCTGGTAGGGCGTGGACCCGTTGACGACGGGGACACCGATGCGCTCCAAGTGCCGCAGCCAGCTCAAGGTGTGAAAGGTCACCTGTGCGTGGCCGCGCAGATAAGCGGACGGACTAGCCCGGTTGAAGACCAGTGAATACGGAGACTGCCTTTCGGCGGGATCGTACGTGTGAGCCGCCGCATCCACTCGCGTGTAAGGAATTCTTCGACGGTCCAGCTCGGCGAACAGCGGCTTGAACCAGTCGGGGTGCTCGTAGTAGATCGCGATCGGTCCATCGGGTGTGGCGGGCATTCATCCTCTCGGTGCTGTCGCGAGAGGCGCGGCTCCGTGCGACATGTTGGATTTAACCTATCGCACGGCACGCACCGGTCAAGGCGCCGCGCCCGCCTTCTTAAATCCACCGCGCTGGGTCGGCGAGGGATGTCCTCTGCGGGGCAGTGTCCTCGCGCGCCCGCCGTTGGGGCGTGCTGGCGAGCCCAAACGGCGGGCTCTTGCTGCGGGTGCCCCTCCGAGGACACCCTCGCCTCCCTCTCGAGATCTACTCGTGCGCGCGCGGTTGGTTTTGCACGGCAGCAATGAACCCGCGTCGGCCGATCTGTTTCACGCGTGAAGACACGACGATGCCAAGCTACGCTCGCCGCGCGCTCGCGCCGCGATGCCGGCGTGCGCGTCCGGTGCGCCGATTGAGGCGCGACGGTGAAGACTGGTCCCGCGTTTGACCTCGAGGGAAGGCGGAGAGGGTTCCCGTAGGCGGCTTTGCAAAGCGAGCGCGAGGAGGAGACCCGCGACTGAGCGGAGCGAAGGAGCGCAGTTAGGGGCTCCGACCAAGCGAGCGTAGCCGCCGAAGGGAATCTTCTCCGCCGTACCGGCAACATTGCGCCGAGCAGGGACCCTTCGACGTACCGGCGAAGACGCCCGGCGCGACGGAGCGAACTCGCGGCGGGCACAAGTCTGGCTTAGCATCAAGTCATGGATTCACGCCAATCGATCCGGCTACCGACCCGGGATGTCGTTCGCGTTCTCGCGCTGATTTTCGGCTTCTACGTCCTCGTGCGCCTGCTCTGGATTGCGCACCCCGTCGTGTTTCTGTTCTTCCTCGGCGTCCTGTTCGGCCTTCCACTCGCTCAGGGAACCGACTGGCTCGAAAAGCGAAAGATCCCTCGCGCCCTTGGCACCGCCATAATCCTTACGGTCTTTCTTGGCCTCCTGAGCGCCGGTGCCGTCGGAATGGCGCCGATCCTTCGCGCCCAATCAAAAGAGCTTCAGGACCGCCTCCCGGAGGCGATGGACAAGATCGACGCCTGGCTTGGGCACCGCGCCAACGGCATGCTCGGAATCTTGTTCAATGAGGAGAGCAGCAGCGACACTCTGCGAACCGCGGCCGCCCAACGTGCGGCCATTCAGGCGGATTCATCGGAACGGGGCGAGGTCGTCACGGACTCGGCCCTCAGCGAACCTCTGCCCGTGCCTGCGTCCGGCGCGGTCGCCCATAAACCGACGACACGCGCGGACACCGTTGCAGCCGGAGGGAACCTGCGTCGCGAGATCACGAAACAGTTTCGCGGCGCCCAGAATTCCTTCCTCCGCATGCTCACCTCTACGTTCGCAGTGACGGGCGCATTCCTGCTCGTCCTCTTCATCGCCGCGTACATCGGCGTGGATCCGGCGCTTTATCATGGCGGAATGCTCGAGGTCTTTCCGCCGCGCCAGCGGCCTCGAGTGGCGCTCACTCTGGCAAGCCTCGCCACGACGCTCAGGCGATGGCTGGTCACTCAGCTAATCGCTATGCTGGTGATCGGCGGGGTGACAACCGTTTTCCTCTTCGCGATCCACGTGAAAGCGGCGCTGCCGCTCGGAATCCTCGCCGGAATCCTGAAGTTCATTCCTATCATCGGCTCCATCTTCGCAGCGATCCCCGCGATCGCGATGGCGTTCATCGACTCGCCGCACAAGGCGCTGGTGGTTGGGATCGGATACCTGGTGATTCAGTTCCTGGAGAACCACCTGCTGGTGCCTGTTCTCATGAAACGCGGAGTAAACATTCCTCCCGCTCTCACGCTCGGAATCCAGGCCCTTATGGCGCTATTGTTCGGGTTCCTCGGCCTGCTCGTGGCTGTGCCCTTGCTCGCTGCGATCCTCACCATAGCCCGTGCGATCAACCCGATTGAAATGCGGGAGATTTCGGCGGAGGCCGACAAAGCCGTCGCCGCGTCGGGCGGTCGAGCAAGCAGATAGAAGTCGCGGGCACAAAGCCCGCGGGCCCGTCGAAAATTGCGGGTTACGGGCACAAGCCCGCGGACCCGTCGAAAAGTGCGCCCTAGTCTCCAGCCACCAGATGATCGAGTACGCGCTCGATCATTGGCCCCGCAATGATGAGCGACTTGAGCGAGTGCGATGCGAACGGGATCACCGTATAGCTCATTCGCGATCCGCCTGCGGCGATGAAGCCGCGATCGGACGTTCGCTCCTTGTCGCTCGCGCCGCGCATAAGGGCGATGTGAACGTTCGCCGGCGTGTTGCGGATTTGCTCATCGACGGCGAAGCTGCCCGGCTCGGTCGGCTCGCCCGAGTTTATCTGATCCCTGAGCGTGATGGTGGGATGATCGCGCCTGGTGGGACCGAGTGCGAGCACACCGACGACACCCGGAATGGGCGCGTTCGCCTCCGTCCAGAGCGCGATGTCGGCGCCGAAAGAATGTCCGGCGATGACGATGGGCGCCGAGTCCGCTCCCAGCTCATGAAGCGAGCGCTTGATCAGGGGCGGAACATCGTGCGCGAGTACGCTGTCGCGCAGAAGCGCGGAATCCGGAAGTCGATCGAGAAACTTCTTTACATCGAATCCGACCACGGCATAGCCGTGTGAGGCGAGGCGCTCCGCCAGCTTCTGATGCGCCTCCCAGAATCCAAGGTCATTGCCCAGGAAAAAAACGCCCGCCTTTGGGTGACCCGACACTCCAGCGGCGGGATAGAAGTAAAGAGGCTCGCGCTGCAGCTCCCGATCGCGTGGGATATACGCAGAGTGCGCGGGCGTGCACGCGAACATGACCACCGCGAGGAGCGCGACGCGCCTCACTTTGACACCACTCCGGCCAGCCCGCCCGAGATCAGCGACGCGACGTTCGTAAGAATTCTTGGCAGCACCAGTCCACCCGGCGATGCGAGGTATCTCGGTTCCCATATCGGATCGAACTTCTCCTTGTACAGTCTAAGACCCTGGAAGTTGTAAAACGGCTCGCCACGGCTGAACAGGAGAGCGCCCACGCGGTTCCAGAGAGGGGCCAGACTGCGGTTCTCGATCCCAGACAAGGGCGCCATGCCGAGGTTGAATCGCTGGTAGCCGTTTTCCTTGCCCCAGAGCATCAACTCGATGAGCAGGAATTCCATCACGCCGGGCGGCGCGACCGAGGTGTAGCGCATGAGATCGACCGAGATCTCCGTACGATCGGCGCCTACCCAGACGTTGGCGAACGCCACCACAGCGTCACCGATGCGAATCAACGCGACAGGAAAGCTCTTTAGATACCGGTCGTCGAAACGACCAAGTGAGAATCCTTTTTCCTTCGTGCGCTTGGACGCAAGCCACTCGTCCGAGATCTGTTTGCGACCGCCTCCGTCGAGGGAGAAGTCGGCCAGAGGGATGATCGCTTCTTCTCCCAGCTTGAAAAGCGTGAGGCCGAGGTCGATGTATATCGGGAGATGCCTCGCGCTGACTTCATAGAACACCGGCCATCCACCATGCTCGTCGGCGCTCTCGCGGAATCTCCAGGCGAGCTCGGCGCGCTCGCTCTCGGGGCCCAACGGATCCCCCAGCGCAATCCAGCTGCGTCCGGCCACGCCGTACATGATCATGCTCCGGCCCGTCTGGCTGAAGAGGAGAGACTTGTCGCCAAGGAGCGCCAAATTCGCGATCGTGTCCGGGGAGTCGGCGGCGATTCGCCCCGCGATGTCGAGCTGCCGCGACGTGGGAAACTCGGGATCCGCCTCGGCATGACGAAGCTTGCGCGAAAGGGCGAACAGCATGAGCGCGCCAAGCACTCCGACCATCGCGCGCAACGAGCGGGGAGCATCGCCTCGACCGCTGAACTCCCACCACACCGGACTCGTGAAATCGACGTTCCTGTAGGAGAAGAATGCCAGCCAGGTCGTCACCACGCCAACGACGATGACGGCGGCGAGCCAGCCGTTGCTGAACGGCTCGCTGGTGATCGCGGCTTTCCGGTAGAAAGCGCGTCGCGACGGAATCAACGCCACCAGCACCAGTGTGAGCGCGAACGCCTCCTCCCAGTCGAGTCCCTTGAGCAGCGACGCGACGATCCCGATCACGAGCGTCGCGATCGTAAGAGTGTAGGCGGCGTCGAGCCGGCGTCTTATTGCCCACGCCAGGATTACCAGTCCCGCACCAGCGAGGCTTGCCGCGAAGTGCGAGAGCTCGATGACCCCCAGAGGGAGCACGGAATCGAGCGCCGTCACTCTGCTCCGCACCGCGGGAGTGGCACCCGAGACGATCAGGATGACGCCCGCGACGAACGTCGTAACGCTAAGAATCTGAGGGAGCAGCGTCGGCATCCAGCGTCCGACTATTCCGCCGGCGAGGGTCGCCACTCCCGCCACGCGATCGCGCTGGCGCTGCACCTCGAAGGCGATGAGGAATGCGAGCGCGATTACCAGCGGCAGCAGATAGTATATGGCGCGATAGGCGAGCAGTGATCCCACGATCGAAGCCGCTGGCACGTAAGGCTTGAGGAGGAGAACGACTATCGCCTCAAACACGCCGAGTCCGCCTGGAACGTGACTGAGAATTCCGGCGAATTGCGCGAGTAGAAAGACGCCGAGCACTGGAAGGAAAGCGAGGCGGTATCCAGGCGGCAGCAGCACGTAGAGCACCGCGCCGGCGGCGGTCCAATCCACGACCGCGACCAGCAGCTGGGCGAGCGCCAAACGCGTCGACGGGACGGGAAACTCCCATTCGAAGAGGCGGAATGTCTTGTAGCGCGTAGTACTGAGTGCGAGATATCCAGCAATCAACAGCAGGCAAAGCGCGCCGAGCGGCTTGAGCGAGTTGAATGGCAATCGCAGCAGCTGGATCGTCGACGTCGGCTCGAGGACGAAGACGAAGCCGGCGACGGCGATCATTCCGATGATGAAGGTCGCCCCGGCAAAGCTGATCGCCTGGGCGATCTCCGAAGTAGATAATCCCCAGGCGCTCCAGAACCGGTAGCGGACGGGCCCGCCACTCAGGAGCGGGAAGCCCAGGCTGTGGCTCAGGGCGTACGCGATGAAGGATCCGAACGCAATTCGGCGGACGGGAAGCGGATGATCGACGTACGAGAGCGCGATCGCGTCGTAGCCGGGAAGAACCGCGTACGCCACCGCGGTCAGAAGCAGCGCGAGCGCGAGGTGCGAATGGGGAAGGGTCCACACCTGCCGCATCAAGTCGCGGTAGTGATACGACTTGAGCTCGTGCTCCAGCAGCACGAGCGCGATGCCCACCGCCCCGACCATCGCGGCCGGCCCGATGGCACGGGAGATCCTGAATTTCATCGTATCCGCAGAGTGGCGGCGCCGCCGGTTGGGGTTTTATTATCCAAGCCTATCAGTTTCGCTCGCGGCGCTGTCACACCGATTACAAACCAGGGCAAAGTAAGGTTAGCGCCCGACAAGAGGAGATTTCATGATTCGTTACGCAACCCGCTTTTTACTGGTCGCGTGCTTTGGTGTTCCGTGCATCGCGGTCGCCCAGCAAGCCCCATGGCGCCAGGTGTACAAGGACAGCGACATCACTGTGATCTTCGACACGTCCAGCGTCGCGCTTCAGTCTCCGGGCACGTGGAGCACGGTGACCAGCTGGGACTACGCGAGACCGCGGATTCTCGAGAACAAGAAGCAATACACCCGCCTCGTCGAGCGTGCTTATGTCCGCTGTTCGCCGGTAAGGTTGAAGAGAGTTCGGAGCACCGTTTACGCGGCCAACAACGTACTCGTGCGCGATGAGGGCGAGGTCGATGTCAGAGACCAGGCTCACATGGTCTGGGACCGCCCGAACCCGGGCACGCCGGGCAAGAATGCGTTCGAATCGGTATGCGGAATCCTCACCAGAAGGCGTCCCAGCTCAGCTGCTGTTCCTGCCAAAACGACCCCTCCGAAGGCCGTCCCAGCGAAGGTGCCGGCGAAGAAAAAACCGGCCGGAAAATAGTCAACCGTCAGTCTCAAGCTCCGCAGTAGAAAGGGCACAGCTAAGTCTGTGCCCTTCTTGTACTTATGGTCCGTCGTTCGGAGCTGGTTTTCATGCCAAAAGTGGCCTTTTTTTGCCCCCAAAAAAACTCACAGTTTGGCCGCTTGTTTGCTCTACAGGGAGGTGCGTTTATCAACCGGGGGCCTTCCATGATTTTGCGACTACTCGAATCCAAACACGAAAAGAAAGGACGGTCCGCGGGCGGGACCATCTTTAGCATACTATTGCACTCGTTGATCATTTTCCTCGCGATTTTTGCCACGGCCCGCGCGGGCACGCGCAAGAAGGACAACGTGGAGACGAAGGTCAACTTCGTGGCGGTGAAGAAAGAACTGCCGCCTCCGCCCAAGAAGGAGCCGCCCCCGCCCAAGGAAGCCCCGAAGCCCAAGCCGAAGGTAGTCAACCTGCCGCAGCTGCCCAAAGACGTTCCGGTAGCTCCGCCGAAGGGGTTCAAGGTCCTTCCGCCGGCCGTGAGTATTCCGACGACGATACCGACCGTCGACCTCTCGAAGGCGCTCACGAACGAGAATGACTTCAGCGGCAAGGGCGTCGCTGGTGGATCCTCGAGCGGCGTGAAGGGCGGTACCGGTAAGGAAGGGGACACCGGCAAGGAAGCGGGTGCAGATCATGGTCCCTACATGGAATTTCAGGTTGAAAAGGTGGTCGAGAGAATCGGCGGCGACTCTCCCGTCTATCCCGAGACCCTCAAGTCCGCGGGTGTCGAGGGTGAGGTATTGGCGCAGTTCGTCGTGAACGAGAGCGGCCGCTACGAGCCAGGCACTCTCAAGATTCTAAAGTCAAGCAATCCGGCGTTTACCGCCGCCGTGAAGGATGCGCTCCCACGTATAAAGTTCTCGGCGGCGCAGATCGGGGGCAAGAAAGTTCAACAGCTCGTGCAGATGCCGTTTCAGTTCCGTATCACGCATTAAGGAACGACCCCGATCGAGTAAAGCCGCGGAGGGATTTTCCCTCCGCGGCTTTGCGTTGTCCGGTGCGCAATCGGCAAAGAGAAGGCGGTGTATGAATCCCGAATCCAATAGATTCAACCGCTGATGACCGATCGATATCGCAAGCTCCTCGTCGGAGCAGTGGCGTTTTTGGCGCTCGCTTCGTCGGTGCACGGCCAAATCCGCAATCAGCCGCCCGTCGTGGGCAGGCCCAAGCCTCAGAAGCCCGTCGAGATTCCGCCGGGTGTGGTCGTGCTGCAGATCGATACGAGCGCCGGTGACTCGACGCGCACGATCATGCAGCGCGACTTCGATTACGGCGATCGCATGCAGCCGCTCATTCTCGATAGCGCGACGCTGGATGACATTTGGCGGCCCGGTCAGAAAAACATCAACTTCTCTCCGCTTGCCCAGACGCGCGCAAATTTCGTGGTGCGGGCGCGCCCGACTACGGCGGGATTGCACGTCGAGGTCTACGACGTGCCGCGCGGCCGACTTCGCCAGGAAGATTATTTCCGGCTTCCGAAGGTTCCACCGTACCGGTTGCCGGCGATCAAAGATTCTCTCTCGACCCTGCTCGGCAGAAAAGCGGACGCGACGATTGAAACGCTGAGGGCGGATTCGCTGGTGAGGGACAGCCTCGCGCGAGCGGCGGCGAAGCCGGTCGCAATCAAAACCACCCGCGATCGCGCGAATGCGCGTCTCGCTCAAGCCGCACGCGACTCTCTTTCCCGCGAGCTCGATCGCCGCGATGCGCTGCTCCGCGCGAATGCGGAGAGGGACACCATCCGCTTCGATTCGGTATACGCGCGGATCGCCCTCAAGGATTCGATCGTGCGTGATTCGCTCCAGCGCGACCGGCGACTCGGGATTCACGTCGTGAGCGACGAGATCGAGCGCTGGATAACGGGCACGCGCGGAATCTCCGCGACGCGAATTGCCTTCATCGATGGGAAGCAGCTCAAGATCGTGGACAGCGATGGCGCGAATGAGCGGACGATCCCGACTGTTGGTGCCGCGCTATCTCCTGCCTGGTATCCGTCGGGGCGATACCTCGTTTATTCGGATGCGGACGACCATGGGACGCGGATCGCACAGGTCGACCTGCGTACGATGAAGCCCAGACTTCTCGCCGCGTCGAATCGCGGACTCAACATTACACCCGCCTACACCAGGGATGGGAAGAACATTGTCTGGGCGAGCGGCGGAGATTCTCCAGCCGAGTTGGTTATCGCCAGTGCGGCCGGTGACGATTCGGTGCCGAAGCCATTCGCCGGACGCACGGGATTCGAGACGACGTCGCCGAGCTTCAGCCCGGATGGAAAGCAGGTGGTATTCATGTCGCCGTTTCCGCTGACGCCGCAGCTATACACCATGAACATCGACGGCACAGGGTTGAGACGGATTACTCCGGTCGTCGTGGGAAAGCGCAGCTATAGAACGGGAGCGGAATGGTCGCCGAAAGGCGATGAGATCGCGTTCCAGCAGCAGAACGGGGACTTCCAGGTATGGACGATCCGCGTGAAGGATCGAGTGATGACGCAGCTCACGAACGAAGGTGAGAACGAGGATCCGGCGTGGGCGCCCGATGGGCGGCACCTGTCGATCACGCGGCGGCTCGGCGCGATCGGAGATCCCAGGGCCATCTGGGTGTTGGATGAGCGCACGGGGCGGGTGCGTCAGCTTACGTTGACGGGCGACGCGCGTCTCTCCGACTGGTCGCCGGCTCTTCGTCCGACGTACTAGCGGCGCTTCGCGCCGCGGAGAGGTCGCGCCGCTGGTGTCGCCTCGACCGCTAGCGATCGCTCAACACGAACCCGGTGAGCGGGGCACCTCCGGCGGCGCGATCCGCAATTATCACCGTGCGGCCTGCACCGCCTGCCAGTGCGACGTTGTTGAGCGTGACGACCACGCTCGTTGCGCGCGCGGCGGGGAGTGTGCCAGCGGGCACTGCGCGCACCTGGTATGTGCCTGGCGCGAATACCGCGTAGGGTGAGGCGGCTTGGTAAGCGAGGTTCGCCGCGGTTGGAGTCGCCGTCGACAGATCAGCGTTAGGCGCTGTCACGAACACATCTACAGCGCCGGCCGTCGGACTCATGTTGATTATCCGGACCTCGACCTGACTCGCCGTTGGAACCGGGTTCGCGTCGGTCGTAACGAAGTTTGTCACCGGTGCGCCGCCGGTTCCACCCGTCGCGTAGACAGTGTAATCCAGGTTGTCAGCGACGGTGAAGCCGATTGTAGCGACTGTCACAGTCGTGTCCGCGGTTTTCTTAAGAACGAGTGAGCGCGCGCCGCTCAGGATCGCCGAATAGTTTGCAGTCGCTGGCGACGGAAGCGATGCCGGCGTCGTCGCGCCATATCCGAGATTCACGCCGAACGGAACGCTCTCGAGTATCGCGTTCACCGGAATCCGAGCGGGGTCGTTCACCAGATTCACGAACCGCACACGCCCCGTCGGTCCACCGGGCTCCAGTGGGCCCGGTGCGTCCTTGGTTCCACACGCAGCGCCGACAAGAGCCAACGCGGCGATTAAACCCATCGATTTGATCGTCATTATTCGCGGCCTCGTCAGTAGGTGCAGCCAGATGGGAACGTCGTGGGCTCCGTCGGATCAGGAGGCACGTTGGGATTCGAGTTTCTATCTCCGAGCGCATAGGGCAGCCAGCAACGCTGCCCGTCGAGGGGAACGCCGGGTGCCGCTACCGGACCGCGAATCAGGTTACGGCGACGCGAATCCTCCCAGCGCAAGCCGGTGCCGAGCAGCTCATAACGACGCTGGTTGTAGATCTCGGTGATGAGCTGCGCTTGCGTGAGCGCGCCAACCAATGGCGCCAGACACGCCTTAGGATCGTCGATCCCACGGTTGCCGGTGCAGTCCGTTCGCACCGAATCGAGAACGGCCTGCGACTGCGCCAGCAGATTTGTATTCGCCAGCGCCTCCGCCTTGATGAGCAGCGCCTCGTCAGGGAAATAGACCGGCAGCGAGGATTGTGGATTCGCGTACCGATTCCACAAATCGAGCAGCGCGCCGACACGCCCGGTGGCCGTCGTCGACGGAACGACGAACCAGGTGAACCGCTGATCTCCGCCCGTCATCGAAGTTCTCCACTGGCGACGCGGTCCGACGCCGTTCGTTCCGCCAGTCACGTTCGCGTAGAAATTCACAGCCGGGGCGGGGAAGGTGAGAACCGACATCGCCACAGGCGCCGAGCGTGCCACCAGGTTCGAGGCAGTGATGGCGGCCGCGTCATCGCCGCCCATCCTGGCGTAGCGCGCGCGGAAGAGGTGAATCACGTTTGGCAGGCTCACGCCCGGCGTCAAAATGTTGGCGTTGAAGAATGCGCTCGGCGGAGTAGCGGCTATTTCCGCTTCGGCTGAATCGAGAAGCGTGCGCACCAACGCCAACGCCTCGGCGCGGGCGACGTAGGTCGGTGCGGTCACGCCAAACGTGTTGATCGGAATCTGTTGGTATGATTGCAGCGCCTCCCCGAGCGATTCGGCCTTGATCGCAAACGCGAGGGCGCGCAGACCGCTGCGCGTTCCGGCGTCAAACTGCCCGGCTAGCGCGTTCGCGCCCGTGAGCAAATCGTTCGCCGTTCGCACCGTCCGGTAAATCGAATTGAACACGTTCTCCGCGATGCCCGTTCCGGGGGGCACCGAGCCCTGCTCGGCGTCGCTGATCGAAATGAGCGCGGCGGTGGTCGATGCAAACTCGTCGGTCACGAGCCCGGCCATGTACGCATAGTTGCCGTACGACTGAGCGAAGCGCCCCTGGAGTCCCGTCGCCAGGGCGATCACTCCGTCGGGGCTGCTCGTCACTTGCCCCTCGGTGGGTTGATTCGGATTCTGAAGATCCAGGTTACACGCCACGAGTGTTATCGCGGCGAATGCGCCCAGACACTGTCTCATCATTTTCATCGGTGAGATTCTCCGAGCGTCAGAAGGTGATCCGCGCGCTGAGCTGCCAGACGCGGGGAATGGGGTAGCCGCCGAAATCGAAGCCGCGATCGGCCGAGGTCGTCTGCACCGAGCCTATGCCGCCCGCGTTCGTGCCGAAGAGGTTGATCTCCGGGTCGTAGCCGCTGTAGTTGGTCCACACGGCGAGATTGCGCCCGGAGAGGGTGAGGTCGACGCCATCGCGGAAATACCGTCGCACGCCGGGCGCGTCGAGAGTGTAGCTCGCGCTCAGCTCTCGCAGCTTGACGAAAGTTCCGTCCTCGATCCAGTACTCGAAGATTCCCTGCGTCCGCGCGTTGAATCCCGGAGGAAGCTTGCGAGGATCGCCGTAAGGAAGCAGCTCGCGCTCATACGACTTCGAGTTACTGGCAATGCCGGCGTTCTGCGCGCGGGTCGAGAGATTCATGATTTTGTTGCCGAAGACTCCATCAAGCAGCGCACGGACCCGGACTCTCTTTGCCAGCGTGAACTCATTGAGGAATGAGCCCATCCATTTTGGATTGGGGTCGCCAATCACCTTGTTGAGGGAATCGTTGCAGTTACCTCCGCTCAAGGCCTCGCGGATGGCGAGAGTAGCTCCCATGTCCGCCGTCTGATTGCTGCGACGATATCTGCCAAGCGAGTCCAGCAGCAGCGCGCCTGTTTGGCAATTACGGGCCGCGTATGACCCGTAGAAGACTCCCGCCGGCTCACCCGCACGAATGCGGTTCGGATAACCGCCCGCCGACTGGAAATCCTGAATGTTGAGGCTCTCGACCAGATTCTTGTTGTGGGCGTACGTCATCGTGGACGTCCACTGCAGGTTGGGGTTGTCGATGTTGGTCGTCCTGAGGAGCAGCTCGAGACCCTTGTTGGACATCGTGCCGATCGGGAAGAACTGCCGAGAAAAGCCGGTGCTGGTGGGCAGCGGGCGGAAGAAGAGCAGATCCGAAACGAGTCGATTGTAGTACGTCGCTTCGGTCGAGACGCGTCCGCCTAGGAAACCTACGTCGGCGCCGAGCTCCCACTCGCGGGCACGTTCGTTCTTGAGATTCGGGTTGCCGAACGTGACGTCGTTGACGAAGCCCGGACGTCCAGCAAAAGGAAGCTGGGTGAAGCTGACGAACTGCGAGTAGGCGTTGAGGATGCCCGGCTGGCTTCCCGCCCATCCGAGCGCGCTGCGGAGACGCAGATTGTTGAGGGCTCCCGGCCTGTTGTCGATGACCACGTACGACGCGGAGAACTTGGGGAATGCCTGCCACCTTTCCGATGGTGCGAACGTCGACGATGCGTCCCAGCGAACGGCCGCGTTGAGAAACAGTTTGTCCCTGAACGCCAGCTCGTGCTGTCCGTAGAACCCGAGGGTCCGCAGCTGAACGTCGGATTGAGCTGCCGAAAAGATCGAGCCCGCACTCACCAGATCCCCGACGGGAGCGAGGCCATTGGCGGTGGCAGACGTGATGCGCACTCTCTGCGACGTATAGTTGAGGCCCGCCGTCGTCCGCATTTCGAACGGACCCATTGGTCTCCAGGTAAAGCTCGATAGCGCATCCTGATTGACGATGCGGTTGTTCTCCACGACCGACTGCGAACGGCCGGTCGCGAGGGGCGCGGTGCCGAGCACCGCGTTGCGCGGCACGAACTGGTTCTGGGTGAAGCCGACGTTGTCGAGACCAATCGTGTAATCGAACAGCAGATTGGTGATGGGCGTCCAGGTCAGCTTCGTCGAGCCGATGAAGCGCTCGATCGACTGCGGATTGCGGATGCGGTCGATGGCCAGCAGCGGATTCGTTCCCAACGCTGGCGGCAGCGGGTAAACGCCATTGACGGGACGGAAGTCGACGTTGGTTGGAGCGAAGAAGAGCGAGCCCATGATCCCGTAGTCATTCTGCTCGCCGAATGCCTGTACCTCGTTGTTGGTGTTGATGTAGTTCGAGGTGACATTGGCGACGAGAGTCGGAGTGAGCTGCTGCTGGAGATTCACGCGCGCTCCGGTACGGCGCGAGGACGTCGAGCGCATGATGCCATCTTCGTTCGCAAAGTTGCCGCTGATGAAGTAGCGGGTCTGATCGCTGCCACCTTCGACGGTGACGTCCTGCTCCCAGGATGGTGCGCGGTGGAAGATGTCGTCCTGATAATTGAACCGCGTGATCGGCAGTCCGTTGACATCGAACGGGTAGAAGTTGAACGGCTGCTGCGCGCGCAGCTGACTCGTGCCCCACCGGGTCGTCGACGTGAAGCGTGGCTTTCCGCTGGTTCCCCGTTTGGTGAAGATCTGCACGACACCGTTGTTGGCGCGCGATCCATAGAGCGCCGCCGCGGCAGCGCCGCGGATGATCTCGATGTGCTCGATGTCGTCAGGATTGAGATCGGCTAGCCGGTTCTGTGGGTTGGAGCGGCCTCCGAGGTCGGCGAGCTGACCGGACTCGTTGTCGACGATCACTCCATCGACGATGTAGAGCGGGTCCGAGCCGGATATGAATGAGTTGACACCGCGGAGGCGCACGGAGATTCCGCCGCCGCCGGGGCTGCCAGAGTTCTGAGTGATCTGCGCGCCTGGAATCTTTCCCTGCATCGCCTGATCGACCGTGGTTGCCTGAGCTCTGCTGATCAACGAGGAATCGATCGTGGCGATGTTCGTTCCCACTTTGCGCTTCTCGGTGGCCGTACCGGTTCCGGTAACGACGACTTCACTGAGGTTCACGGCGCTCACGTGGAGCGCGACGTCGGCGGTCGCGGTCGCGCCAGGAACAACGGTGACGGTTTCCGTGGTCGGCTGGTACCCGATGCGCCGAATCGTGAGCGTGCGGGCGCCGACTGGCACGCCGCTGATGGTGTACTCGCCATTCGGACCTGTCAGTGTGCCGATGCGGGTGCCGGTAACGAGGACCGCGACGTCGGGCAGACCTCGTCCGACCGATGCGTCGGTCACTCGTCCGCTGACGGTTCCAGTGGCCTGCTGTGCAGCCAGGGCGAAGGGTGAGACGATCGCGAGCACCAGGAGGAGTGCGCCGCGGCGGAGGATAGTGAGCATCATCAGAAGATCTCCGAGTCGCGTGGTCCCCAGTGTGATGGGGCATTGCCGGTGACAAGTGCCCTACGTTACAGACGGGCACTCGGCCGGGCAAGACGGAAATCGCGCTTGACTTTATTCGGCGATGAAGATTACCGACGCTGGTTTGCCCGTCTCGGGATGGACGGGCTCGCGCGTTTCCAGAATTCGAAATCCGCTGTCGGCCAGAAGGTGCTCCCAGCTCTCCATCGTTCGGAAATACCACGGCGCCGGGTCGGAGAATTCTTCGCTGAATCCAGCCCACGAGCCTGTACGCCATCCGTCCGTGTACGACTCGTCACCACACGATGCGACGGGGTGCAGCGTCTGAATGATGAGAGATCCGCCGGGATTGAGCAGCGATGACGCGCGCCGTATGACGCTCTCAACTGATTCCTTACCGATCAGCGAGAAGTTGGCAACGACGAGATCAACGCTGACATCGACGTTACCGGCGGCAAGGTCCTCGTACGACGCTACCATGAATTCTCCGCCGCCAGCCTTCTTCGCCTGTTCGACGAGCGCGGGGACGACGTCGACGCCGATGGCGCGAATGCCGTGCTCCGAAAGTGAGCGCGCGAGCCAGCCCTCTCCGCATCCGATGTCGAGCACCGTCCGCGGCGACCGGCTTAGCACCGCATCGACGACCGCTTTATTCGTGACGAGCGTGCGGCTCGCGATCTGATTCTCCCTGACGGCCGCGGTCCAGGGCGACGCGTTCTTGCGCCACGAGTCTACAATGCGCGCATCGCTGAATGGTTCAGATGTCATCGACGTGTGGGAAGAATGAAAGTCGGTAACGTGACGCCAGGGCCGCTCGTATATGTATATATAGCATCAGCCATCATTACTCAGTACTCAGAGGACGTATGAGCACAGCCGCGGCACCGCGCACGGTTTCAACGCGCTACGACGCGACGACCTCGACCGTCGCATCATCGGCACCGCGCGAGCGTCTGATCTCGCTGGATGTTTTTCGCGGCATCACGATCGCGGGCATGCTGCTGGTGAACGATCCGGGCACCTGGAGCGCGATCTTTCCGCCGCTCGAGCACGCTGCATGGGATGGCTGGACGCCGACGGATCTGATCTTTCCTTTCTTCCTCTTCATTGTCGGCATCACGACGTACCTCTCGATGTCGGCACGGCGCGCGCGGGGCGACGACGATGCCGCTCTCGTCAAGCAGATCCTCCGGCGCGGAATCATCATCTACCTGCTCGGCTTTGCGATGGCGATGTTCCCCTTCTATCAGTGGGGAACCATTGACGCCCTTCCAAACGCAAATGCATGGGACCGGATCATCTTCCGCATTGAACACGTCCGCATTCTCGGAGTGCTGCCGAGGATCGCGATAGTGTACATCTGCGCGGGGCTGCTGACTCTCAAGACGACACTCAAGCAGCAGGTCATCATCATCAGCACGCTGCTGCTCGGGTACTGGTTTGCGATGACGCTGATCCCGGTTCCGGGTGAAAACGCAATCGGCGCGGTCCTGCTTCACACCAAGGACAGAAATCTCGCTGCGTATCTCGATCGACTGATCCTGGGAACGAATCACACCTGGATCGGAAGTGTGACGTTCGATCCCGAGGGCCCGATGTCCACGATCCCGGCGATCGCTACGGCGATGCTGGGTGTCATCGCCGGGCGGTGGATTGGGTTAAAGGAGAAGCTACTGCTCGAGCGCGTCAGCGGACTCTTCGCGGCGGGAGCGATCGGGATGGTGGTCGGCCTGATGTGGAACTGGTCGTTCCCGATCAACAAGAATCTTTGGACGAGCTCGTATGTGATCTTCACGGCGGGCATGGCGTGCGTTGCGCTGGCGACGATCATCTGGATCGTCGACTACGTGAACGTGAAGTGGTGGACCAAGCCGTTCGTGGTCTTTGGAGTGAACCCGATCGTAGCATTCGTGGGATCGGGCGTGATGGCGAGACTTATCTACACGCTCTGGCATGTCAACTATGGCGGTAAGTCGACGGCGATCCAGGACGCGATTTACCAGGCCGTGTTTCTCCCATGGCTTCCCCCGCGCGTGGCATCGCTGGCGTTTGCGATCACGTTCGTGTTGCTCTGGTACGGGATTCTTCTCGTTCTCTACCGGCGCAAGATCATCCTGAAGGTCTAGAGCCGCTTCGCTTCGACTAGCATCTCTGCACTGGGTCGGCGAGGGTGCCCTCTCCGGCGCTACGCTCGCTGCCCTGCCCGCACGCTTGCGCTTAGCGGGCACCCGAAGCCCCTAACAGCGCTCCTTCGCTCCGCTCAGTCGCGGGTCTCCTCCTCGCGCTCGCTTTGCAAAGCGCCTACGAGGACACCCTCACCTCCCTGCACAGATTCGTAACTGCAGCGGCGCTTCACGCCGCGGGGTTCCGCACTTCATGCCACGTAAGTCGGCGCCTCGTCCCCCCTTCTCACGGGCGATCCGAGCTT
>WNEZ01001507.1_pt1 | contig 19564 bp, 23 predicted proteins | sample 5400521 | NCBI WGS metagenome assembly WNEZ01 (sample SAMN13153339, study PRJNA577476) | soil metagenome | isolation source: 120 cm saprolite under Douglas fir tree site 2 hole 1 replicate 1 | place: USA:California | collected 2015-04-18 | reverse complement strand
CTTGGTCCGTTCCCTTCCGGGCTCGCCATGGATGCCGATGCCCAGTTCCATCTCGTCGTCGGCGATCTCGAATGTCACCTTGCCGGCCGCCGGCACGATGCACGAGGTGAGCGCCATCCCCATGCTGCGGCCGTTCGCGTTGACTTTCTTCGCCAGCGCCGTCACCGTCTCGAGGTCCGCACCTGCCTCGGCGGCAGCGCCGGCGATCTTCTCCAGCAGGACGGTGACACCCACGCCACGACGCCCGGCCGTGTAGAGGCTGTCCTGGACCGCGACATCGTCGTTGGTGATGACCGCGTTCACTTTGGCGCCCTCTCCACGCGCCAACTCCGCCGCCATCTCGAAGTTCATGATGTCGCCGGTGTAGTTCTTGACAATGTGCAGCACGCCGGCCCCGCCATCGACCGCCGCCGTCGCGCGCGCCATCTGGTCAGGCGTCGGCGAGGTGAATACCGCGCCGGGACACGCCGCATCGAGCATGCCCAGGCCGACATAGCCGCCGTGCAGGGGCTCGTGACCGCTGCCACCCCCCGACACCAGGCCTACCTTGCCTTTGCGCGGTGCATCCTTGCGGATGATCACGTTCGGGTCGTACTCCACCCGGATCAGGTCAGCGTGCGCCGCGGCCATCCCGGCCATAGCGTCCTTGACCTCGGTCTCCGGCGTGTTGATCAACTTCTTGAGCCTGGTCGTCACTTGAGTTTGTGCCATCGTTACCTCCTCTTACTTAGCGGCCGGCAACACGCGTCGGAACATGAATCGTCCGATTCCTTTCCCCATCAGCAGTCCCAGCCCGATGGCCAGGAGGTTGATCCCCAGTTCCACCGGCTTGAAGGGCGGCGTGAGCAGTGCAAGCAGCACGGCGCCGATGGCCAGGCCGCCACCGCCGATCAGCAGAATGCGGTTCAGCCGCTGAAGGGGCGTGCGGGCCACCGCCCGAGGGCGGGGCGAGGGTTCGACCCCTCGCCCGCCCGGGGCTTTACCGATCTGTCGCTTGAGCCGTCGAGACACCGTCCTCCTACGCCCGCGCCCGCGCCGTTTCCGCTACCGGTATGGTGTCCGGACCAACGGGAGCCGCCAGGTGCTGGTGGATGAACATGTCGTAGATGTACGCGCCGAGAGGCCCGCCAACGAGTGGCATCAGGGTCGTAATCCAGATGTTGAAGTTCGGCCCCGGGATCGCGTTGGAGCCGTACCCGATGAGGAGCATCCAGATCCGAGGCCCGAAGTCACGGGCCGGGTTCAAGGACGCCATCTCGATCGGTGCGAAGAGCCCGACCAGTGCCGCCACGACGATGCCGATCGCCAGCGGAGCGACGTTGGCGGCTGACGGGACGCGGTCTTCAATGATCCCGAGGATCGTTATCACCAGGATCGCGGTGATGATGATCTCGGTTCCGGCGCCAACCCACCACGGGTCCTGTGCCAGCGCGGCGGCGTTATGGCCGATCAGCAGTGGATGCGGCCAGTTCGCCGAGTAGATGAGCCCGCTCTCGATCCCGTTCGCGCCGCCACGGTCGATGGCCAATCCCCCGGTGTGCTCGTAGTTGTAAATGAGCCCGTTCCAGACGAAGGAGACGCCCGCCGCAGCGAGGAAGGCGCCAACCACCTGGGAACCGATATACCCTGGGACCTTGGACCACGGGAAACCACGACGCCACGCCAGTGCCAGCGTGACGGCCGGGTTCAGATGCGCGCCGGAAACGGCACCGGCAGTGTAGATGGCGAGGGTTACCGCGAACCCCCAGAAGAGTCCCGCCGCCAACAGGCCGGCCTTGAAGCCGTTCCCGCCGGAGCCCGCTACCGCATAGGCGACAAAGCTGTCGCCGAGGAAAACCAGAACGAATGTTCCCAGCACTTCGGCCAGGTATTTTTTAGTCCAGCTTTCGCTTACCGCCATTTACTTCCTCCTCCTCTCTTTTGACCAAATGTCGCGCAATGACGCCTGCAAGATGGTCTCGCCCCTTTGCACCTCCTTTGGCGGGCATACCCAACAAAAAAAGCCCCAACCTGCACGCTCCATTCGGAGCGCATAGGTCAGGACTTGTCCCTTCATGTCCCGCCAGTCGCTGCAGGCTTGTGATACCACACGAATAGGGTTGTGTCAATCTCCAATCCGGTTGTCCCGGAACTCCCGCCAGACCTTCAGCTCCGCGCTTGAAACGACATCCGCGCCGGCGGCCAGCACGGCAGCGGCCTGATCGGTGGTGGTGATGAAACCGGTGCCCCAGACGGGAACGTTAGTGCTTTCCCGGATGGTCGCCATCACCTGGGGAATGGCCACTGCCGGGGCGATGGCGATCGCGTACGGTGCTGGCCGGCCGAGACTACTGAGCCCGGTTTCCAGCCCGGTGGAGTCGAGCGCGTGAATCCGCTGGACGGTCCGCAACCGGAACCGGCTGGCATCGCGCAGGAGGTGGGACTTGACCGAGAGTACCCCGGAGAAGCCGAGGTCCGTGGCGAGGAAGGCGAGCGCCGCGCTGTCCGCGGCCAGCCCTTCGACGGCATCCAGGTTGACGAAGATCGCCACCCCCTGGCGGGCGGCCCCGGCCAGCGGCCCGACCATCGCCAGCAAGCTGCCGCGCTCCACGAGCAGCTGGCGGTAGCCGAGATCGAGCGCCTGGTGCAGGGTGTTGCTGTCGCGGATAGCGGGCAAGATCGCCCCGGAAAGCCCCGGGGTCCTCATGGCCAGAGGCTCGCCGTGCTGGTGCTGATCGCTCGCGCCCCCAGCTCGAGCGCCGCCGCGCGCTGGTGCGGCTCGGTCACGAAGCCCCCGACGATGATCGGGACCGGGTGCCGGGCCCGGATCTGGTCCGCGACCAGCGGGAAGATGACCGCCGGTTGGACCTCGACGATGTCGGGACGGGCGTGCTCGACGGCGGTCATGGCGGAGTGCAGTCCGAGATCGTCATAGAGCAGCAGCCGTTGCACCGCGATTACGCGCTCGGCCCGCGCGGCGGCAACCAGGGCACTGTGGGACGTGATGATGCCGTTGACGCCGATCTCGCGAGCCAGGAACGCGATGCCGGCACGATCCTTGCCCAGTCCGGCGATCAGGTCGATGTGGACGAAGGCCATCTTGCCACGGGCCTGTACCGCCCAGACGAGAGGACCGAGGTGAAACGCGGGGGCGCGGACGAAAAAGATCGCCGGGACCTGCGAAGCCAGCGCCCGGGGAAGATCCTCGGCGTGGCGGATCAACGCGGCGACCGGCACGCGGTCGAAGGCCTCGAAGAGGCGCGCGACCGATCGATCCACGGCCTGTGCGCGAGCCGGCGGCACGTTCGCGCGACTGGCCATCGCCACCTCCTCTTTAAGGCTTCGATTTTACGGCCAATCCAGAACCGGCCTTGACCGAATCCCCTCTGGGTCGCAGACTACATGCGGGAATCCCGCAAACCCTGACAGACTACATGCGGGAATCCCGCAAACCCTGACAGACTACATGCGGGAATCCCGCAACCCTGACAATTATGTGAGGAGACGAGGGTGGCGACAGCTGAACGTCCGTTGACGATCACGAACAAGGTTGGCTTGCATGCGCGGCCGGCTGCGCTCTTCGTGCAGACCGCCGCGCGCTTCAAGGACACGAAGATCGAAGTGATCAAAGATGGCACGGTGCGAGACGCGAAAAGCATGCTTGGCGTCCTGACCCTCGGCGTGAGCCAGGGGACGACGATCACGGTCCGCGCCGACGGGCCGCACGCGGACGAGGCCATCGCGGCGCTCTCCGACCTCGTCGATCGTGACTTTGGCGAATAGTCCTTCGCGCCCGGCCCTTCAGGGGATTGCGGCGGCTCCCGGGCGAGTGGTTGCGCCGGTGTGGCGCTGGAGAACCGCGAGGCTCGGGCCGTCACCCGGCGGGCTATCCGGTGCCGAGGGCGTGGACCGGCTGCGCCGCGCGATCGAAGAGGTCAAAACGGATCTCGCCGCCAAGACGGCGCGGCTGCAGGCAGGCGGCCTGACCGCGGAGGCCGGCATCCGCGACGCGCAGGCATTGATGCTCGATGACCCAGCCTTGCTCGATGGGGCATCCGACCTCATGGCACAGGGGAAGCCGGCCGATGAGGCCGTCGCCGCGACCATGGCACCCTTTGCCGAGATGCTGCGCGCGTCCCCTGATCCGGTGTTCCAGGCGCGCGCGGTCGATGTCGAGGACGTTGTCGAACAACTGCGACGAGCCCTGCATGGCGCCGGCGGCATGCCGCCACCCCCGCCGCAGCCGTCGATCCTGGTCGCGCGCGATCTGGCGCCGTCGGAGACAGCCGGGCTCGACCGTGCGCTGGTGCTCGGATTCGCCACCGAGCAGGGAAGCGCGACCGCGCACACCGCCATCCTGGCTCGAGCCCTGGGCCTGCCCGCGGTCGTCGGCATCGCCGGCCTTGTCGAGGCGGTTCACGATGGCCAGGCGGTCCTGCTCGACGGGGATGAGGGCACGCTCGTAATCGATCCTCCTGCAGACGCCGTCACCGCCGTCGGTGCACCGGGACAGATTGCCTCCGACGCCGAGCCGGCCGTGACCCGTGACGGCCGCCGCGTGGAGGTCGGATGCAACGCCGCCGGCGTGGAAGACGCGCGGCGAGCCGCCGCGGCCGGTGCCGATGGCATCGGCCTGCTGCGGAGCGAGTTTCTGTTCCTTAAGTCCGATCGTCTCCCTACAGAGGACGAACAGGTCGCGGTCCTCGAAGAGGTGACCACGGCGATGGCAGGGCGGCCGGTCATTCTGCGAACGCTCGACGTTGGGGCCGATAAACCTCTGCCGGCGCTGCCCCAACCTCCCGAGGCCAATCCGGCGCTGGGCGTGCGGGGATTGCGGCTGCAGCTGCTGCGACGGCCCGACCTGCTGCTCGATCAGCTGCGCGCGGCGCTCCGCGTTTCGGCCAGGCATCCGCTCCTGCTGATGTTCCCGATGGTGTCCACGCTCGACGAAGTGCGCCGTGCGAAGGCGCTGCTCGCGCAGGCGAGGCGCGATGTCGACCCGAGCGCGACTGACGGGACCGGGATGCAGGTCGGCATCATGATCGAGGTGCCGGCCGCGGCCATCAGCGCCGATGTGCTGGCCGCCGAGGTCGACTTCTTCAGCCTCGGCACGAACGATCTCACGCAATACCTGTTTGCCGTCGATCGCACCAACCCCGAGCTCGCGCCGCTCGCGGACAGTCTCCATCCGGCGATGTTGCGGATGATCGACCAGGTGGTGAAGGCCGCACACCGGCGTCATCGCTGGGTCGGTGTCTGCGGCGAGATGGCCAGCGATCTGTGGGCCGTGCCACTGCTGGTGGGCCTGGGCATCGATGAGTTGAGCGTCCATCCACCCGCCGTCGCGCGGGTCAAGGCCCTGGTGCGCAGCCTTGACGCCGCCGAATGCGCGCGTGCGGCGCGCGCCGCCCTCAAGCTCGACAGCGGCGCCGCCGTCCGGCGCCTGATCGAGCGCCGACGCCTCCGGCCATAATTCACATCGTTGCGCGGTGCCCGCCGGTTCGCCGGCTTCGTCCTGGTTAACGTCGTACTCGGGCTCCTGCTGCCGGCGTGCGTCAGCCCGGAGGCGGCCGCCAAGCTGGCGCCGACGCTGAGCCTGAAATCGGTGGGCGGGAGCCGCGTCGCCTTTCAGAACGGCATCCCAGTACCGACCTTTTCCTACCAGCCGCGGCGCCGGCTCGAGCTGAGCAGTCGCTGGCGGATCCAGACGATGCCGATGGACCATGACCTGTCCCTCGCCGTCCGGTCGCAGTCCCTCAACCAGATCATTGCCGAGGCCGCGGGGCGGGACAAGCCGGCGTTCGACGATACGCGCTGGTCGACGGTGGAGGTGCCGGGCTCCTACGATCCGCCGCCCTCGGCATCAGGCAACGGCGCCTGGTATCGAAAGGATTTCGATGTCCCACCGGATTGGCAAAACCAGACCGTCACGCTGAAGTTCGGGGCGGCCAACTATGTTGCCGATGTCTGGCTCAACGGCCACTACCTTGGCTACCACGAGGGTGGCTCGACGCCCTTCGCGTTCGACGCCACGGACGCAATCGTGCCTGGAGACATCAACATCATCGCGGTCCGTGTCGATAATCCGCCGTGGGGCACGCGCCAGGACATCGTCCCCTGGGGCCTCACCGACTGGTGGAACTACAGCGGGCTGACGCAGCCGGTGTGGATGGAGGCGACACCAGCTGTCTATGCGGCACGGGCGGATGTTGTGCCGCACCTCGACGGCGCGGACATTGCCGTCACCGTCCATCAGCGCGGCGGCGCGGCGGCAGCGGTGCAGGTCGGCCTGGACATCCTGCCGGCGACGGTTGATCCGGCCAACCTCACCGACCCCGATCCGCTGAGCCTGATCCCGCCCGGTGCGCTGCCAATCGCCTCTCAACGGGTTGACGCCGGGCAGCTCGGACGTGATGGCACGACCCAGGTGCACGCCAGCTTCTCGCTCACGAGCGCCGATCTGTGGTCGCCGCAATCGCCGGCGGTCTACGTCCTCGAGGTGGCGGTGTTCTGGCAGGAGCGGCGTGTCGACCAGCTCTTCGAGACATTCGGCCTCCGCCGCATTGCCGTCGATGCCAAAGCGCCCCGGCTGCTGCTCAACGGCAACCCAGTGCAGTACGCGGGTGTCGCGCTCCACGATGAGCGTGTATATCCGGCGACCAACGACCAGCCGCGGGGTGGCCCGGTCGTGACGGCGGACGACATCCTGCTCCTGCTCGACAAGGCGAACGCGACCAACGTGCAGCTGATTCGTGCCGACCATCACCCTGCGAATCCCCTGCTACTTATGCTGGCCGACCGCTTGGGCTACGCGATCTGGGAGGAGATCCCCCTGTACCACTACACTCCGATGACCTTCGGCATCGCGATGGACCGCGGCATCCCGCAACAGATGTTGAGCGAGATGGACCTGCGCGACATGAATCATCCGTCGGTGCTCTTTCACGGCCTCGCGAACGAGTCGACGGGTGAGACTGAGCGGGAACATGCCCTCGCCACGCTCCACGACCTCGATCGGTCGATCGACGGGACCAGGCTCACCGGGCAGGCGGCCTACGGGAGCCAGCCCGACGACCGAACCAGCCGGGCGCTCGACGTGGCAGGCTACACCACGTACTATGGCGTCTTCTACGGGCCGGACGCGGGGCCCGGCACGGCGCATGCCCTGCAGGTCGCTCACGCGACCTTCCCGAAAAAGCCGATCGTCATCCTGGAGTTCGGACACTGGTCGGACAACGTCGCGGGGCAGGAAGAACAGCGGCGTATCCTTGCCGACACGTACCAGGCGGTTGCCTCCTACCTCGATGACACCCCGAATGGCTTCGTCGGCGCGACCGTGTGGTGGACGCTCGACGACTACTGGACACAGCGGCCCGGACTTCGGGTCGAGCACTTCGGGCTCTACACGCCCAACGGCGATCCCAGGCCGGCGGGACTGCAGGCCTCCCAGCTGTTCAGTGGCGGCGCCGGGCAGGGCGCCCGCCACAAGATCGTGTCGAGCGCCATCGGACAGTCACGGCAGCCGGCGGTGGAGAGCCTGCGATTCGTCGGTTACCTCGCGTACGCGCTCGCGGTGGCCCTCGCAATCCTGACGATCATCCTCCTGGCGTTGCTGCTCCTGCGGCGACGGCCGCCTCGCCGGGCCACGGTGTCCTGATGCACCAGGTCAGTGGTCGCGTCCTGGCGATCTCGGTGCGCGCGGCTATCGTCGCCGGCGGCTGGACGGGTTTCGCGCTGGGCTTGGTCGCCGGCTGCGTGCTGGGTGCCGCCCTCACCTGGTTCGCCGGGGCCGTCCTCAGCTGGCAGCGCGACCTCAGCCTGACCCTGGGCGTGACCGAGCAACTGCTGCCCTTTGGCGCCCAGGTTCCTCTGCTCCAGCGTGTGCAGTCGTCCTGGTTCCTCGTCGTTCCCCTCGCCGGCATCCTGCTTGGATTGTTCGCCGCCCTCGTGGGCGGCCTGATCGGCGGGCTGGTGGCGGCCTCCTATAACCGCTCCCCGTTCGGGGTGCACGTCGTGGTCGAGGTGCCGGACCCGGCGCCTTAAGCGTTTCTCATCGGCCTCACAGGACGGGGTCAGCAGCGGTCGTTAGATTGAGCGCTACCGATGAGGGGTGGACCGCTCCAAGCGCTGATCCACCTGGCGATGTATCCGGTGGTCCTGTCCCTCCTCGTGCCGATGGCCAGCGCCGCGTACGCCAGTCCCAATGTCACGGTGTCGCTACGCCGGCGGCGGCGTCTGTGGTCCTGAACCGCCACTAGCGCGAGGGCGGAGCTCGAAGACGGGATGGTGTTGGGCGGCGCTCTCGGGATTGGTGAGGAGTTCCTTCGCGCCCAGCAATGTACCCAATAGGAATCGGCCGAGCGGGATGCCGGCCACGTACGGAGCCAGCACATCCTTGAAGAAACCGGCTGCCTGCGGCCGGCTGAGCTCAACCGCCTGCACCGCCTCCGGCCGGCCGTTGACGGTGAGGGTCGCCTCGCCGGCGGCGCGCAGGTTCAGCACCCAGTTCACCTCACCAAACGTCCCGATGAGCCAGCGGCGCCCGCCGATAGCGACGACGGCAACCGGTGTGGTTCGATCCAGGCCGCTGGTGCGGCCGCGAACGGTGAGGAGGGCATTCGGACCCATGGGCATGCCCCGTCGGAGCAACCGGCGGGCGATGGGATTGAAGAGGGGAACGTAGAACGGCACGCGGCTGGTGCCTTTGGCGGCGTGTTGCGACGGTCCATTGATCTGGTGTGCCGGCATTGCCATGGGGAAAACCTCCAGGGTGACCTTTCAATCAGATGATTGACAGCAGCATAGCACACAAATCAATCAATTGCTTGAGGATCGAATACCTCTCTTTGCGGGTTGCAGCCCGAGCCACCGTTCCAATTGACGGAAGGCGCGGTCGGTACGGTCGGCGGAGGCAGTGCTCGGAAGGGTCATGCTCGTGAGCGTCGCGATGATCAAGGCGGCCACGTCATCGGTATCGAGCTCGCGTGCCAGGTAGCCGTCTCGGGCCGCCCGCTGCAGCAGACCACGCAGCGTTCGATGCCAGGCCTGGAACGCCTCGCCCATGATCCGAGCCAACGAGGGGTCCCGTGCCGAGCGCAGCGCGAGCTCGCCCATGACCGCGCCGATCTCGGGCTCGTCGCGGAGCAGTTTGCGGACAGCCCGCAGGTGGTTACGCAGCTGATCCGCCGGCGAGCCATGCGGCGCCAGCGTCGAGCGAAAGCGATCCATGGCGTGCGCCACGACGCCCCGGATCAGCGCCTCCTTGGTCGGGAAGTAGTAGTGGAGGGTCGCGATGTTCAGGCCGACGCCCGCCGCGACCTCGCGTGTTCGCAGTCCTTCGAAGCCTCGCTCGGCGATCTGGTTGAACGCCGCCTGGACAAGTGCCTGCTGGCGATCTTCCTTGCGTGAGCGGACGGGATGGGTGGTGGTGGCCGCGGTCATTTCGCTCTCAATTAAACACTTGATTGATATCTATTTGCGCGGACGGCGCTCGGTGCTATGCTCCGGACCAGGAGGAGGTGGCTAATGTTCAAGCAAGCGCGTGTAGCGGCGATGGTTCCGGCGCAGGATCTCGAGCGGGCGCAAGCCTTCTATCGCGACAAGCTGGGGTTGACGCCCAGCCAGGACATGGGAGGAGGTCTCGTCATGTACCAGCAAGCGGGTGGGACCGGCTTTCTGTTGTACCTTACTGGCGGCAAGGCCTCCGGGACGCACACCCAGCTCGTCTTCGAGGTACAGGATGTCGAGCAGGCGGTCAAAGACCTCAAGGCAAAGGGCGTCAGGCTCGAGGAGTACGACACGCCCGCGCTCAAGACCGTCAATGGTGTCGCGGAGATCGGCGGCGCGAAGGCCGCATGGTTCAAGGACTCGGAAGGCAACCTGATCGGCCTCGCCCCACCGGTGCCGGTGGCGGCGAAGCCGCGCGCCTGATCAGCGCCGCTCGAGTCGCGTAGACCCTTTTCCCGGTCGCCAGGACTCGACCACCAGCTGGTCACCCGCGTCGTTCAAGCGGGTGAGCACTGCCTCGGTGATGTCGATCCGGAAACGACGGCCGCCTGCGACGGGTACGTCCGGGAACTCGACCTCGAGCGCGTTGCCGGCGATCTTCGCCTCGCCGCGCCATCCCCGCGGATTGCCTGGGGGAGGATCATCCGTTGGACTGTGGACCGCCAGGCGTGGGTCGCGCTCCAGGTCGCGCAACTTGAGCGAGTCCGGCATCATCCCGAGGAAGAGCTCGCCGTTCGCGAACTCCACCTCGACGCCACTGATCCGCGGCGCGCCGTCCCTTCGCAGCGTCGCCAGCGTCTTGTGTTTCCGGATGCCGAATCGTTCCTCCACGCGGCTCGCGAGAGCCGGCTCGGCCGCGGCGAACTCTGCCCAGCTCGCCATCAACCGGTCCCAAACCATTGCCGCCGCATGGGGAAAAGGTAGCGGTCGGTCAGGAAGTTCAGGACACGGCGGGCGGCGGCGAAATTCTCGCTGACCTCGGCGAGCACGCCCGCCATCGCCGCCCGGCGATCCGCTCCTTGCTGGGCGATGCGGTAGGCGCGCCGCCCGAGCTGCTCCAGCAGCCAGACGCCGTCCCGCCGCGCGGCTTGCTCGCGATCCGCGGTCCAAAGGGCGCGCTCCAACTGGCGGCGCTCGCGCTCAGCGACCAGCCGCTCGCCGGCGTAATCGGGAAAGATGCCCGTCAAGAACAGCGAGAGATCGCCCAAGCGGCGGTAGACGGAGGAACGCTCTGAGTCAGGGACCAGCTCCACCAGTTCGATCAGCCGGATCGGATCGAGCTCACTGAAACGCCGGCGCCGCCAGCCGCGGGTGGTTTTGACCAGGGTGCTGCCACTGGCGACGTTCGTGTATGAGGCCAGCAGCTGGGCGAGGAAGAAGCGCCGCAAGGGATCGGACCCAAAGTCTCTGAGGCTGCCGGTATCGAACACCGGCACGCGCTGGCGTGGCCCAACCCACTCCTCGACGAAGGATGCTTGACCGAGGTCGCGAACGACGCGATGGATCAGCACGGCGAAGAGGAGGAAGGGCGACCCTCGAAGCAGCGGATCTCGACCGGGCACCGTAAACAACATGCGGTAGGTCGCCGGACTGTCGATCAGGGCCTCGAGCTGCTCGGGATCGCGCCGCACGTCGTAACGGGCTTCGCCGGCCGCGCCGAGGAGCGCCAGATCGGCATCCGACAAATGCTCGAGGTAGAGCGGGCCCACCATCATATATATGATGCGACGCGCGGCTTAGACTTAGCCCCGCAATGCGCCGGCCCGATGACGAGTGTCCATATCCGAAGCCGTTTGCCGAGTACTTCGATGACTGCCCCGCCTACCAGGCTCGCCAATTCATTCCGCTCGACACGCTCTACCAACCGCTCGAGCCGGTGCTCACCTGCCGTCACCTCGAGACGCGCTCGATGGAGCAGCGGCATCGCTGGTACGCGGCGTGCGCACCGGGCAACTCCGATGCCCGCAGCCGCTGGGCCCGCCAGGTTGGGGTCACGCGTCTGGAGCGCATTCGTGCGGTGCAGCGCGAGCTCGGCGCCGCGATCGCGCCGTACACCACCCGTCTCTGGGAGCTGAAGGGTCAGCAACTCCGAGCGTTCCGCGACGGCGGGGATGCCGGGCCGGCAACCGTTGAGTTGCGGCGGCTTTCCGGCCAGATGACCGCGGAGCTCGACCAGTTCCTGCGAAAGCGGAGCACGGCTTTCGAGGGGATCGACATGCCAATCGACGCCGCCCGGAAGTTGATTCAGGTCGCGATCGACCGCTTCATCGACACCAAGTACGCATCCGAGATCAGCTTCGAGGTGCCGGACGACATCCTGCAGCGGTTTCCAGAACCGGTGCGCGCATTCTTCCGGCCAGAGGTGCCGCGCGGGCCCGTGGCGAGTCGCTAGCCTCGGCCTGCGCTTCCCTCGGCCTTACGGGCCAGGCCCTGAAGCAGAGCCGGGAACGTGTCCGCGATCTGTTTGCTCATCATCCCGCCGACCAATCCACCGAGCGGGCCCCCAACGAGAATGGCCTGGCTGAGGGTGGTCTTGCCCCCGGAGCCGGACGAGACCTTGCACACAAAGGCGAACCGGGTCAGCGGAATCACCGTGGTCTCCAGCCTGAAGGACGTCCCGGGCACGACCTCGGTCAGTTGAATGGCCCGGGTGCCCTGCTTGGTCTTCATCGTGCCGGCTGTACCCGCCGCAAACGGCCCATCGAGCGTCATCGACTGCACATCCGGATTCCATTCCGGCCAGGTGCTCGTATCGGACCAGATCTTCCACGCCGCCTGTGGACTCGCCGTCGTTTCCACCGAGCGTTCGTTACTTGCCAAACCGCTCCTCCCTCTATTGCTTAGCGCTGCGGGCCGCCCCGCGGTTGAGAATCACGTATACCACCCCGGCCACGATGAAGCCGATGAAATAACCAAAGTCGGCGTCGCCAAACCAGGTGGCAAACGGTCCATGGGCTTTGAGGCCGAACACCTGGAACTGCTCTGAGATGAAGAGAAGCGACACACCCAGCCCGATCAGCCATGCGATCAGACCGTTCCAGTTGATCGGCACGGCCTGGCTGAACCCCATCGGCTCACGATGGCCGAAGACATAGAAGTCGAGGAGCACGACGGCGAGCCAGGGCATGATCCAGTAATCGAGAACGATCAGGAAGTTCTCGTAGTTCTGGGTGAAGTTTTGATAGCCGAGCAAGGCGACGATGAACCCGAGCACGCCACCGATGATGGCCAGCTGCCATCGCTGCAGGCGGACATCGAGCACCTTCGCCGATATCGTGTTTGAGTACAGGTTGAGCACGTTTGCGGTGGTGGCCCCGAGAATGACCGCGAGCACCGCAAAGGCACCGAAGCCGCCCATGACCGTCTTCAGCGCTGCAATGGGTGTGGCGTGGGCGGGGGCGACGATGGCGACCAGTAATCCCACAACCTCGGTGAGGAATGAGGCGACGACGGCGCCGACGAACACATAGATCGCGATATACGAACGCGACGTGATCTCCGGCAAGTAGCGCGAATAGTCGGAGGCGTACGGCGACCAACTCATGATGTAGGAGAACGAGACAGCGAGCACGATGGCGAACGAGGTCAGCGTGCCGCCAAAGGGCTGGGGGTGCCAGGCGGCGATCGCTGAGCCGTGGGTGAGCGCGATCACGGTCGCGATCGCAAACAGCAAACCGAGGATCAGGACCATGTAGCGCTCGAATTCCTGGATCACGTTGTGCCCGTAGATCACGAGCAGGGTCTGCACCACGATCAGGATCGCCGCCGCCACCCAGAACGGAAGGCCGGGCAGCAGCAACTGGATGGCGAAGGACCCGAGGATCGTGTTGACCGTGAACCAGCCGGCGGTGCTCAGCCAATTGAGGGCGGCGGGGATGTAGCCACCGATGTGGCCGAACGCGCGGCGGCCGATGAACATTTGCGGGTAACCGGCGGCCGGTCCCATGGCGGCTGACCAGGCGAGGACGAGCCCGCCGAGGACATTGCCCAGCGCCAGGGCCAGGATCGTTGGGCCGACCGCAAGGCCCAGGGAAAAGGGGAGGAAGCCGATCGCATAGTCGGCGATGGTCAGGTTGGCCGCCAGCCAGAGCCAGAGCAACTGGCGGCTGTGACCGTGCCGCTCGGCAAACGGAATATGTTCGATGGAATAGGGTTCGGGGATCGTGACCCGATCGCCGTATCGAGCGGACTCAGCCAACGCCTAACAGCGTAACAAGAGGCTGTCGATTCCGGGGGCCTCCTGTTCGTCGTACTGTACAAAGCGGCGAGGGCCGCGACCAATCAAGGAGGAGCGCACGGAAATGAAATACGTATTACTGTTCGGCGATACCAAGGAACGGGCCAAGCAGTGGGAAACCATGCCCGAGGCCAAGAAGCAGGCGGCCTATGCCCCGATCAACCAATGGTTTGAACGATATGGGAGCAAGATCACCGGGGGACACGAGCTTCAGCCCGATCGCACCGCGACCACGGTCAAGTTCAACAACGGCAAAGCGGTGGTGACGGACGGCCCCTTCATCGAGGGCAAGGAGTCGATCGGCGGATACGCCGAGGTCAACGTGGCCGACCTGGACGAGGCGATCGAGATGGCCAAGGGATGGCCGACCGGAGGGCTGGTCGAGGTCCGTCCGGTGGTCGATCGAGGCGAGCCGCAGCGATAGCAGAGAGCCAATCCGCGACCGACGCCGCGCTGACCGCTGTGTTCCGCGAGGAAACCGGCCGGTTGACCGCGGCGTTGGTCCGAGCGCTGGGCGATTTCGACATGGCCGAGGAGCTCGTCCAGGAATCTCTGCTCGAGGCGGTCGAGCACTGGCCGAAAGACGGAATTCCAGACAAACCCGGGGCCTGGTTGCTGACCACCGCTCGGCGCAAGGCCATCGACCAGTTCCGGCGTCAGGCGCGCTTGCGGGACAAGCTCGCCCTGCTCGAGGGAGTTTTGATGCGAGACGACACGGTGGAAGGTGACGACAGGCTTCGCCTGATCTTTACCTGTTGCCATCCCGCGCTGTCCCGCGAGGCGCAGGTGGCGCTCACGCTGCGGGCGGTCGCCGGCCTGACCACGACCGAGATTGCGCGTGCCTTCATCACGAGCGAGGCGACCATCGCGCAGCGCATCGTGCGCGCCAAGCGCAAGATCGTGGACGCGAAGATTCCGTATCGCGTCCCCGTCGAGCGGGACATGGGCGAACGCCTCGACGAGGTCCTCGCGGTGCTCTACCTGATGTTCAACGAGGGCTACCTCGCGACGACCGGCGAGCGGGCGTCGCGCCGGGACCTCGCCGAAGACGCCGTCTGGCTTGGCGGGCTGATGGTGCGCCTGATGCCGGACGAGCCGGAAGCCCTCGGCCTGCTGGCGCTGATGCGTCTGCACCTGGCGCGGGCGGATAGCCGTTTCGACGACGAGGGCAACCTGGTCCTGCTCCAGGACCAGGATCGCACCCGGTGGGATCAGGAACGAATTGCCTCGGCGCTGGTCGTTCTTCGGAGCGCGGCTGCGCTGCGGCGTTCCGGGCCCTATCAAGTGCAAGCGGCGATCGCCGCCTGCCACGCCGAAGCGCGCGCCTGGGAGGAGACGGATTGGCGGCAGATCGTGGCGCTCTACGATGCGCTGCTCGAGCTGATGCCGTCGCCGGTCGTCCAGCTCAACCGCGCGATTGCCCGTCGCTATCTCGGTGGAGCGGCCGCAGCCCTGCCCGAAGTCGACGCGCTGGGAGAGGCCCTGGAGGACTATTACCTGTTCCACGCGACTCGCGCCGAACTCCTCCGCGATCTCGGCCGCGACGCCGAGGGTCGAGCGGCACTGGCCCGCGCGCTGGAGCTGACGGCCAATCCCGCTGAGCGCGCCCTGCTGCAGCGTCGCCTGGGCTGATTCCGCGAGGGGTCCCTTGGTGCCCGGCTGAACACCGGTCTACGATGGATTCATCACGCCGCTAGCGCGTTTCGAATTGGTTCCTCGGGGACCGTTCGACCTGGAAACGGAGGCTGGCCGCTTCGGGGGCTGGCCCCGGCTCGGCGACGCCGTTGTGATGCCGTTTCCTGTCGAAGGCTGGCGAAGCTCCGCGGTCGTGGTCATGCGCCAGACCGGGGACAGCATCAGCGGTGATGTTCACGGCGCTGAGGGTGCTGACGCCGAACGCGCCTGGCAGCAGGCGATGGCAACGGTCTCGCTCGACGTCGATGGCCAGGGTTTCGTCGACATCGGACGGCGCGATCCCATCATCGGCCGGCTGCAGGCCGAGTACCGGAATCTTCGGCCGGTACTCTTTCACTCGCCCTACGAGGCCGCCTGCGCCTTCGTCATCGGACACCGCATCTCGATCCTTCAGACGCGCCGGATCCGGCAGCGGATGGCGGAACAGGCAGGCGCGACGATCGATGTCGACGGCACCGCCTTCAGGGCATTTCCCAGTCCCGGCGAGCTGCTTCGGCTCGAGAGTTTTCCGAGCCTGGCGCCGGCGAAGATCGAGCGCCTGCACCACGTCGCACGCGCCGCCCTCGAGGGGACACTGGATCGGGCGCGGCTCCGGTCGCTGCCCGAGCCGGACGCCCTGACGCAACTGCGAACGCTGCCGGGCATCGGTGAGTTCTTTGCGCAAGGCATTTTGATGCGTGGCGCGGGGCTGGTGGACGCGGTCACGGACGATGACATCACGCCGCGCGCGATCCAGCTGCTCTACGGGCTTCGCGAGCGCCCTGACCGGGCGGCTGTTCTCAAACGCGCCGAGGCATGGCGGCCGTACCGGATGTGGGCGGTGGTCCTGTTGAACGTATGGCTTCGCAGCCAACCGCCCGAGGTCATCGGCCGCCGTATGGTACGAAGCCGGCCCAAGTAAGGTAATCGGCGATGCGGAGCCTGATGAACTTCGGCCTTGGCTGCAGCGGCTGCGTCACCCTGCTGGGCAGCTTGCTGAGCCTGACGCTGGTCGGCATCCACCTGGGCTTTCCGCTGGTCGTGATCGGGGTGCTCGGCTTGATCGGCTTCGCCGTCGGCCGGGCGGTGTTTCGCGAACCGCCGCAATACTGATCCGTTTCTCAGGACACTTTCAACCGGTTCGCAATGGACGCGCCGTACGCTCCAGGCAGGGATGAACTCCACTCGAATCCGACTGGCGGCGCTCACCATCGTGCTCCCGCTGCTCGCGTCTTGCGGTTCGGCGGCCGTCGCGACCCAGCCGTCAACCTCGGCCGTCGCGTCTGTCCCTGCCAGCCCACATACAGGTGTCGAACGCGGCGTCGTTTACTGCACGAATGCGGGCGTGGCCCTCACCATGGACATCTATAACCCCAGCCAGGCGAGCGCGGCGCCAGCACCGGCCGTTCTTTACGTCCATGGTGGTGGCTGGGAACACGGCGACGCGTCGCTGGGCGGCGTCAATGCGACGATCGCGCAGGCGCTGACCCAACGCGGGATGCTGGTCGCCGCCGTGAACTATCGACTGGCCCCGCAATATCTCTGGCCGGCGCAGATCGTTGACGTCAAGTGCGCCGTCCGCTACCTCCGCGCCAATGCCCGGAAATACGGGATCGATTCCTCGAAGATCGGCGCCTGGGGTGGCAGCGCCGGCGGGCATCTGGTCAGCATGTTGGGAACGGCCGGGTCCAGCGCCGGTTTCGACACGGGTCAGTACCTGGAGCAGTCGAGCAGCGTCCAGGCTGTCGTCGACCTGTTCGGGCCAGCGGACCTGACGGCCGGGGGCTGGTGACCGTATGCCACCTCGGTCGTGGAGCAGGTCTTCGGCGTGAAGCCCGGCCAGGATAGCGGTGTCCTGGCGCACGCCAGCCCGGTCAGCTACATTCAGCCCAACGACGCGCCCTTCCTCATCTTCCACGGAGCGCGAGATGCCGTGGTGCCGCTCTCGCAATCCCAGGAGCTGGCGAGCCGGCTGCAGGCCGCCGGCGTCTCCGTGACGCTGGTGACGGTGCAGAATGCCGGCCACGGCTTCGCGCCGACCGGCGGACCCATCAGCCCCACACTCAAGGAGATCACGCAGGCGACCATCGATTTCTTCAGCCAGCGCCTCTAGGCGACGCGGGGGCGAGCCGTCGGGGTCGTGATGCGAACCACGTGCATGGGACCAAGACCCTTCACCTCGGTGACTTCCGGCGCGGCGGTCAGGGCCCGAATTTCGATCAGCTCGGCGCATTTCCTGGCGGCGGTCGGACCCAGTACGATCTCCCCTGGTCCGGCGATTGCCTGCAAGCGAGCAGCGAGATTCACGGGTTCGCCGACGCAGGTAAAGTCGACCGCTTGTCCCACGCCGATGTGGCCGGCGAGCGCCATCCCCGTCTCGATCCCGATGCCGACCCCGAAGGGCGCATCCCGTAACCGCTCCTGGATCGCCAGCGCGGCCTTCATCGCGTCCTCGGAATGCGTCGTGCGTGGCGCGGGGACGTTGAACAGCACCACCATGCCATCGCCCAGAAACTGATCCACCACCCCATAGTGGTCGTAGACGATCGGGGATGCCTCGTTGAAGAAGCGGCGAAGTGTCCGAAGCAAGGCCTCGTTCGCCGTGTGCGCCGTCCGCTCCGTGTAGCCGCGGATGTCGGCGAAGAGCACGGTGACCACGCGATCTTCGGCCCCGTGGATCCGCTTTTCGCAACGGTTGCACAACTGCGGGTTCTTGCCGTACGGGCGGATTCCGCGGAGCCGTGACAGACCGGCCAGCGGCCCGCGGATGACGACGTGGCAGGTCTTGCAGCGATCGAGGAGGAGGGGAGAGCTGAAGGGCGTATCGCGGGGTTTTTCCGTGGCCTGGTGCTCCTGGTCGTACTCCTCGACCAGCTCGCGCTGCGCGCTGCGGGCGACGATGAATACGAGGTCGACGTCGCCGTCATTGGCCACCGCGTGCGGCGCATTGGGAGGGACGAAGATGAAGTCGCCGGGCTCGATGGGCGAGGTGCGATCGAGTCGAGCTCCGGAAAGAAATCGGCCCTGGCCGGACGACACGTAGAGTGAGGACTCGCAATTGGTGTGGTAGTGACTCGTGCTGCGCATTCCCGGGGGCAGACGGCTGAGCCCCATGAAGATGCCTTCCGAGCCCACCGTGTCGGCGGAGATCGCGCCCTGTCGCGTCATCGCCCCCGACGACTCCCCCTGGGTGACCTGATCGCGTTTGACGACGGCGATCTCTCGAACGTCCCCCTCGTTCACGGCGCGATTGTACGCTCGCCCCTACCGAGCCGGCATTGGCGAAGATAGATCCGCGAATGGGCAATCACGACACCCGTTATCCGCCGATCGGTGACTACGGCATGCTCGGCGACCTGCGCTCGGCGGCGCTGCTCAGCAAGCAGGGGTCGATCGACTGGATGTGTCTGCCACGATTCGACAGCCCCTGGATCTTCGGCCGGCTGCTGGACTGGGACAAGGGCGGCTATCTCGAGCTTCGGCCGCCCGGTGGTGTGCTGACGTATCGGCAGTACCGGCGCGACTCGAACGTGATCCAGGCGATCTGGAGCAGCGGCCGTGCGCGGATGCGCGTCGTCGACTGGATGCCGATCGTGCTGAAGAACAAACGAATCAGACCACCGGAGTCGGTGCGCTTGATCCGCATGATGCAGCCGATCGCCGGCTCGACCGACTGGCGACTTACGTTCAAGCCACGATTCGACTACGGCCGTCAGGTGCCGTCGCTAACGCCCGAGCGGGCCGGGATGCTCATGGCTGAGGGTATTGATGGCACCGTATTCCTCCAGTACCCGGAGGAGGCGGCGCTCCAGCTTGCCGACGGCGAGGCCATCGTCACGGGGCGGGTGATGCCCGGACGCCGCGCCGCCGTGCTGCTCCACTACGCGGAGCGCGGCGGCAAGGTTCCGGCGCGGATATCGGTGGACGAGGTACATACCTACCTTCATCAGACGGACGACTACTGGAACGGCTGGCTTCGCTCATCGACCTACAAGGGCAGATTCGACGAGCCGCTGCACCGATCGGCGCTGGCGTTGAAGCTGATGCAATACCTGCCGACCGGCGCCTTCGTCGCGGCTCCCACGACATCGCTGCCCGAGAGCCCTGGCGGCTCGTTGAACTGGGACTATCGGTATACGTGGATCCGCGACACCTCTGACCTGGTGA
>WNEZ01009718.1_pt1 | contig 19566 bp, 24 predicted proteins | sample 5400521 | NCBI WGS metagenome assembly WNEZ01 (sample SAMN13153339, study PRJNA577476) | soil metagenome | isolation source: 120 cm saprolite under Douglas fir tree site 2 hole 1 replicate 1 | place: USA:California | collected 2015-04-18 | reverse complement strand
GCATATTGATTCCGAACGAAGAAAACCAGGTCAGCAGCGGCTGCAGCGTGAGAAACACCACGGCCCAGAACATCCACTTCGTGAAGCCGCCACCGATGGCGAATACCGTCCCTCCCTCGCGTCGCAGGGTCACTCCAGCCAGCACCAGTGAAACCAGGGCCGCAGACGGCGCTAGCAAGAGCAAGAGCGAGATGACGTCGTTGAGCAGTTGCGGTGTCGGCATGCGCGTAAGCCTTGAACGTGCGATTTCGGTTGAATTCTGCAGGCAGCCGTCATTTGCCGTGATCCGGCCTGTCGGGCTGCCTGCGCATCAAACTTGCGTTGGTTGTGCTTGGTTATGTCACCCCACCTGTTCCGTTCGTGACCCAGAACTCGATGAGCCGAGTGACACCGGAGATCGCCAACAGAGCTGCGGCAGCGAATAGCCAGCGACCGAAGCCACGTCCGGTCAGCCAGGAAACCACCGCACCCAAGACTGCACCGCCGGCTCCGACGGGAGCTATGACGTTACCGACCCAGTTGATGAAGTTGAGAAACGCACCCTCTGGTTGCGCGCCCGTTTGCCCTTGAACTGCCACGTTTGAGGCCGGAGCAGAACCCAGGTTCTGCGCCCACATGAACTGCCCAATTGTGATGAGCGCAAGCGCGAGGAATGCAAGGAGTGTCCTTCCCCTCGCATTGGCTTTGAGTTTCATCGACTATGCCCTCCTTCCTGCTCGCCGTTCCTTAATCGCTCGAAAACCAGCTTGAGGAACGACCGCTGCGCCGGGAAAGTAGAGCCAAAAGAAATTTCTGTCAAACGACTGCCAACAAATCCTCGGGAGACACACGAATTCAGGAAGAGAAGAGTGGGATGAAGCAACCGTGATTAAGTCAGCGCCGGCTCAAGGTGCTAAGGATGCTTGAGTGGAGTTTACGTTCCGAGAACTGACACCTGCATGGCAGGTGGGAAGGCGCAGCGATCAGCTCGCCCGAGCGTTAGTTGATCCGGTGTATCTGCGTTTGCGCACTGGGCGGGCAGTAGCAGCAGGAATTCCCGTTTGTCTAGACGTCGAGAAACAGATCCAGATCAACGAGATTGCCCATGAGGCGCTTACAAGCAGAAGGATCGCACGTTAGAATCCGATCCCCGCTTTCACCGGCGGGGACCCAGACTGCCTTCAGGGTGATTATTCGCCAGACTCCTAGCGTTAACAATGTGGAGACCGCTATCCTGGAAAGTTTTCTGGCGAAGGAGAACTCTGTCTCCGACGGTCGAGTGTCGTCGCGGGAGTTGTACCCATCGGAGTTGCAAGATGAAGAGTCGCGCCGATTTCTGGCTGTCTTTGTCAACAACTGAAACAATTTCTCAATCAGGGAAAGCCACAGACTCGACCACAGGCCCAAGAGCCTACCCAAGAACCGGGACCCCATATATTCGAACTGCCACTCTGGCCAGGGCGGCATAAACGTAGCCATCCTTATGATGGTCTACTTTAGCCCATTTTCACGCCGGATGCCAGATCCGCGCAGCTACTGATCAAGCAAGACGAGTGGGGAAGGTCAGTGGATCGTCATCTTGTCTGGTGCGACTTGAATCGTCAGCAAGGAAATCCCCTGTTGGCGCAGGGCTTCTTGCTTTCGCGCGATGAAACTTTCGTCGTAGGACGTTTCCAGAGTCGCTCCCAAGCCCTTCAAGCGCTCTTCTAACTTCGAAAGCTCCTGGTCGAAGTCCGTCGCGAGGTAGCACCCGGGCCTCCTCGCGATGTAGCAGTTCCCATCCTCATCCAGGTAGAGATAACTGCGACTGATTCCGTGTTTGTAGAGATTGATGCCATTCACGCGGCCCATGAACATGAACCCCGCGCACCGTGCGGCGCCCAGCCTGTTCTCCAAGGGTTTCCAATTCGCTTCCACAACTCCTCGCTTGCTCATTGCTGCGTCGATGGTGGCTCGGCACTCGTCTGCAAGTACATCTGGTTGAGCTCATTCTTGAGCTGCATCAGTTCTCGCAGTTCTTCGAGGCTGGGGACCTTGCCTCCGGTAAGGCTTGCACTGTTGGCTTCAGCCGGCCGCACTCCTGGCTTTCCGGCTTGTTGATCTGAACTCCCTTTTTCCACCACGATGTAAAAGCGAGTGTTGCCTGGAACGGTGACCACAATACTCTGGTTTGCTGCCAGCGTGTTTATCTGATCTTGCCCGGCCATCCCTATGTTGTCCGCCAGGCGCTCCCGCAGCAATGAATTTTCTGAAATCGGGCCATTGAATCCGGTCGTCCCTTGCCCCCCAACAATGTATGCGGCCACGGTCCCGATGCCGGTCACCGAGCGAACCAGGAAATTCTTTCCCCGGTTTCTTCCGGAAACGTCGCCCTTCAGCGGCCCGAATTTGAGATCCATCGCTGTAGCATCGATCTTCTCCACCATCCCATCGGGCGTTTCGACTCGATCGAACTGAAAACCCACAATTCCAGACGGGGTGACGTGCGAGAGTTTGCCAAACACGCGTGCGCCCGCCGGCAACACGATCTCACCGTTGTGCTCATAGTTGTACTCGACGACGGCGATCACGGGTGTGGGGACGGCTGAGCTGACCGGGGCTTCGAGACGCGCCACCAGTCTCGTACCGGCTGGCAGCAGCTCTGCCAGCGTGTTGTCTTCAGTGCGGGGACTTTGAAGGACCGCCGTCGCGCTTTGCGCAGCGCGCACAAACACGATCGAAGGCTTTTTCAGGTCGGAATTTGACTCGGCGGAACGCAGGGCAGGTGGATTGGGGATCGCGGCTGCCTGCGCAACTTCGGGATCGGAGAAATCCACGTTCTTGAGCGCAAACTCTCCTGAGCCTCGTGCTCTGCTCGGTGAGGGCTTTTCCAGCGCAGCGGCGTTTCCACTTGGCAATCTTGGTGTTCCGTTATAACGAGGCGAGGTTCCACCCACTTCCTCCGGCGTCACTTGTGAACCGGAGCCGACATCCCCCCGATTCACGTCTGCACTGAGCAGGGGCGTCACCGTTTTCGCAGGATCATTCTGCTCCTGACCCGGAGCGACCTTGCGTCCGAGGCTAGGGCCGCCACGCGCGGTCTCGCCCGGTAGTGGACCACGATTCTTGGGGCTCGAGAACACGCCGAAAAAAAGCAGGAGCAATGCAACACTTGCTCCCACAAGCACGAACAGAGACTTGCTCTTGTCGCGGCCAAGCTCACGACGACTGGCGACAGGATTCTGGTTCGGCCGGGCGCCGTCCAGGAGAGCACGGAACCGCTGCAGGGGACTCGGCGTTACCGGTTCATCGTGGTCTAGTTCTGCAGGCGTTGCTGGCTGCTGGTCTTTGCCAGCGGCCGTGGGCTCTTGGATCTGTCTAGTTTGCCTTTCTTGGCGTTCCATGGTCTCCCTCCTGCCGAAGTGAGCTAACTCCAAAGCCGATTGGGGCAAGAGCCGGGCGATCGACTGCACCTGACTCGGCCATCTGCAGGAACAGTGTCTCGTTCGACTGTTTGTATGGCGGACGTTCGAACACCACTACTCCGTCCGCCCGCTCTCCGGTTCCCACACGGCGGCGGCTCAGCCGGAAGTCGGCAACAGCTAACTGTTCTGCCGCGGACCAGCGATCATGCTTAACAATCTTTCCCGTCTTGTTCTTGCCGCCTAACTGAATCTGTGGCGGCATGAGTAATATCGCGTGCTTGCTCGTGTTTACGACTGAGAACAGCACAATCACCTCCTGGCCGCCGTCGATCACTTCGCTGATGCCTGCTCGCAGGCGATCCCCTTTGACGTTCTCTCCTTCCATTCGTTCCCCATACAGGGCAGGCAGAGGGGCCTGTTGCTGGCGCCGTAGCAGGCTATCCAGCGGTTTCGGCCCCGATTGGCTCGTTGCAGTTTCTGGCTGTGAGTTCAGTCCATTCAAGGTGCTCATCGCGAACGCAGTTGGCATGAATAACGGCTGTCCGTCCGCGCTGTTCGCCGCGGCGCCACTCGCTATAGGCTGCGCTTTCACGAGGGGAGCGTTCTGCCCAACCAATGGGAAGGGAACGACTGCTGGCTCAACCAGAAAACTGCCGGCTGGTTTGTACTGCACAAGGAAATCCACTTTGGCGGGAGCCGTCCCAATCCCCCTGCTGACCAGAAGCAAACTGAACTGGCGACCGTGGACACCTGAGATAAGCAAGTTGGTTTCGGCGATTCGTTCGGTAACAGCTTTCACCAGCACCAGTTCCGGTTCGCGCTCTGAATGCTCGACTTGAAACAGCGCTGGATCACCGACAGCGACCGCATTCACCGCTTCCGGTAGTCGGATCGCCGTTACAAAATGCGCCGCTATTTCTACGACTGTGACCTTCCCGTCCGCTGTGGCTCTTGTGCGCACCTGCGGGTTCACGTTTGGCATCTGCGCGTTAGGAACTACCGTCGCGGACAACAAACAGCAAAACACCAATGCCGTTTTAGGGATGCTCATCTTCTACCTCTTGCACACTTCGCTCCACCAACTCGAACTTTGCCTTCCGTCTTCGCCGGGCCCGGTACCTCCTAGCCACTCGGTTCACATACCCCTGCACATCGGCGGAAGAATATTCCAGCCTTTTCAGAAGGATTGGATTTTCGCCAACGTAGTATGCGGCTGTAACCAATCTGAGGTCCCCGTGGAACTCATGGTTCAGCCAAGCCAGGTAAGCCACGCCGCCACGGATGTTTTCGTCCAGCCGAAAACGATTTCGAACGCCAAAACGCATGGCTGCCTGTGGCATAAGCTGCATCAGTCCCACGGCGCCCTTCTTGGAGACCGCATACGGATTCCAGCCTGACTCTTCGTCGATAATTGCATCCACGAGATCCACGGGAACTCGATATACCCTTGCGTAATGCTCGGTCCAGCGTGTAGAAAGGCCGCGCACGTCTCTACTTCCAGTCGCCGTCTGTGCGACTGCCACCTGCAACAGGGCCAGGAGAAGGCAACTCAGTCCCGCGTGTCTCAAGCCACCGCCTCCGCAACTGGAATCGCCACTCTGCCCGGCCCCACTTTGCCTGGCCCGACGCGTGACGTTAGCTCATCTCGATATCGCTTCGAATCAGCGACCAGTCCCTCAAAGCCAGAACGCAACAGCAACCGTTTGCGATCCGCCTCCGTCTTTGCCAACAGCGGCAGCAGCAAGTCCCGCTGCTCGTGGGAAATCTCTTCCGTGCCCAGGATTTCGAGAGCTCGCGCCAAGTCCAGCATTTCCGCGATCGACGGAGGCTTTTCCATGTTCCAGCCTCGCAGCGCGTGTGCCAACCCGGCGAGTTGACCCCGCAGTCGCGGACTGTCGCTTCCACTGCGGACACTCAGGATCTCGGTTTCCCGCTCGACCGTGGGGTATTCGAAGCGTAAGTAGAAGCATCGGCGTCGCAGAGGATCGCCAAGGCGTCGTTCTTCGTTAGAGCTAAGCACAACGAACGGTACCGTCGTTGCAGCTATCGTCCCGAGTTTCGGTACTGTGACCTGCCAGGCACTAAGGATTTCGAGGAGCAAAGCCTCAAACTCCTGGTCCACTTTGTCGAGCTCATCGATGAGAAGCACGCAAGGGCGATCTGGGTACCGCAGGGCACGAAGCAGCGGCCCTTCCGCAAAGAAATCGAGAGTATGTAGTCGCCGTCGGACCTCGACCCAGTCTTGTTCAAGATGTTCACTCTGCGTCTCAAGGAACAGCTTCTGCAGCGCCTCATCGAATTTTCCAATTGCCTTGTCTTCGGTGATTCCCACGTAGCACTGGAGCCGCTCCACATTTACGTTCGCAGCGACCGCCACCGCATACGCGAGTTCCGTCTTGCCGCATCCAGGTGGTCCCTCAATGAGGAGTGGCTTCTGCATACGAGCGGCGAGATACACAACCGAAAGCGTTACGGGGTCGATGATGTATCGTACGGCACGCAGCTTCGTCGCGAGGTCAGTTGGGGACGAGAACACGTCGGTTGCCCTCTTGGCGTGAACACTACACCGGAACTGATTTGTTCGCATTCGTGACCTGTGCTGCGGCGTTCGAGGCCGCAGTGTGTTTGGGGCGAAGCGAAGACTCAGGCCGCAATGGTGGAAAGACCGTAGAGCGTCGGGCAAGAAGAGCTCGCTCCCATTCCTGACTAGAGATGGTTAAGAGTCCACATGCCATTCGCGCGGGTCCCCGTATCGTTTTTCACCAATTTCATTCTCGCTGTCCGTGCAGAAGACAACACTTTCTTACTACCGATCACAACTTCACTGACTGTCGGCATCCGTTGGGTGTGCGCGACCACGCCTGAGTCATCGTGAGCTTTTGCGTCTTACAAGGCAGGGATCCTTGCGCTATCGGGACCATTTTTCTTTCACCGATCGGATTGTGACTGGCGTAGAAAGTTTTGCGCCAACTTGGCAGGTCCCCCGAAAATCGCGTTCCGTTTCTATGCCAAATCGGCCGGCAATACTCTACTAATCGCACTTTGACTGATTACAGGTTTCTGCCCATAGGTGGCAGTACGATTGCTTGCCTTTCGGCCAACATCGGCCTCCCATCAATATCACTTTTTGACAGGGGAAGGATTTCACATTAAAAGTGCTGCGGTGAAGGACCATCACGTCGCTCTGGGCAACGTATTGGCCGAGCTGAGGCGAAGACAGCTCCCGTCCGGAGGGTGGGCAGCCCTCCTGTCGTCCGCCCAGGCGTCTCTTGAAACTACGTGTCTCACGACGCTCGCGATCGGATCCCAAGACTCCGACGCCCAGAGACGTGCTCAAGACTTCCTCCTTCGTGTGCAGAATCCCAATGGAAGCTGGCCCACATTTCTCGGAGACGATCAGGATGGTGCTTGGGTGACGTCACTAGCTGTGATCGCTCTTCGCGATGTTGTAAGGGCTATACCGGCGAGGCTGCGTGGCATTGGTTGGTTGCTGGAGTGTGCGGGCAAAGAATCCAACTGGTTGTGGGAATGGAAGTTTCGAACGGTGGATCGCCACGTCCGTTTTGACCCGGACAAGTTTGGCTGGCCATGGGTTCCCGACACAGTCAGCTGGGTTGTGCCCACCGCGTTTGCGATTCTCGCCTTAAGCAATCCTCCTTGTTCTTGCGACAGTCTCGAGCCCTTTCCGTTTCGCGTTGATCGCGGCATCGAGATGCTCATAGACCGCGCCTGCCCAGGCGGGGGATGGAATGCCGGCAACGGTGTCGTCTACGGAGTCGCCCTCGCTCCTCACCCCGATGACACTGCCATTGCGCTGCTAGCGTTGAACAATCGAACGCGACATCCGGTTGTGCAAACCGGCGCGGAGTGGTTGGAGGCCACTGCTCCAACGCTGACATCTCCGTGGAGCCTGGCCTGGGCATTTCTTGCGCTTGCTGCTCATCGTCGAGCGGTGGCGTCGTTAATCGCTTCGCTTGTGGCTCTTGCTGATCTGTCAGGCAATGACGACACTAGCACTCTGGCGCTTGTCTGTCTTGCTGCTGACTGTCGCCGCTCCTTGTCTGCTCTTGGGGTGACCCTATGATCCTTACCCGCCGGACCATTCTTGCTGGGAGTGCAGCGCTTGCCGCCGGCGCTTCCGTCTCCGTCCCCTTCTTCCTGCCCAAATATCACTCGGTCCGGCGAGCGAAACGGTCACGAGTCGCGATTCTCCACGTCGAGCAGTATTCTCAGCGGATCGATCAGATCCTCGCCTCGGGTCTCCGGCTCTTTCGGATCAACGTCCAGGGCAAGACAGTGGTCCTTAAGCCAAATTTGGTCGACTACATTCCCGGCAATGCAATCAACACTCACCCAATGTTGGTGCTCGCTGCAGCCGAATCGTTTAGACGTATGGGCGCTAAATGCGTGATAGTCGCGGAGGGGCCAGGACATCAGCGCGACACCGAGTTGGTGCTATCACAGAGCGGTTATCGAGAGTCTCTTCGCGATGAGGCGCTCCGTTTTGTCGATCTCAATCGCGACGAACTGGTTCGCACGCAGTTGCGCGCGAGCTACATGGGAATGAAGAGCCTTTGGCTTCCTCGCACAGTATTGAAGGCCGACTTTCTGGTCTCCATGCCAAAAATCAAAGCTCATCACTGGGCTGGCGTTACGCTGAGTATGAAAAACATGCTCGGCGTCGTACCCGGCTCGAGGTACGGATGGCCAAAGAACATTCTCCACTGGAAGGGCATTCAGGAAAGCATTCTTGATGTGTCCGCGACCATCCCGGTCCACTTCGTTATCGCCGACGGCATTGTGGCAATGGAAGGGAACGGCCCACTCAACGGCACCGCTCGTCCTCTGGGAAAGATCGTGCTTGCGGACGATCCGGTTGCTGCTGACTCCGTCTGTGCGCGGCTCATGGGGTTCGAGCCCGACCGAATCGTCCACATCCGCGAGGGCGCAAAGTTCTTGGGCAACCTTTCTCCTGCGCTCATCGATCAGTTGGGAGAAACCCTCGAGGCTCCTGCAACCCCCTTCCAGGTAGTTCCGGAGTTATGCGCTTTGAGCCGTGCGCGTCTGTCTTCAAGTTGATGAAGAGCGGTTTGGAAGAGGAGAAGCCTTATTGGAGCTATGAAGACATTGGTGTATTTTCCATCGTCCTTGCAGTATTGGGTCCGATCCTTCATCTTTTCGCACGCCTTCATCTTCTCTCGCGATCGGAACTTGAAAATCCTGGCCGCTTCAGAAGCCCGACGATAGCGTGGGTCCGAGTTTGCGTACAGACGTGTGATGACGCTCGTCAGCTCTGACGACGATCTCGATTGGGAGTTTGCCTTTGATTCGCGCCTTGGGCATCCGACCGGCAACTCGGAGGAGCCATGGCAAAGAGGTCAAAGAAACGGTGTGAGGAATTGCCCATCTTGCACCCGGATGCCGCCGGCATCGATGTCGGCGCGAGCGAGTTGTTTGTCGCAGTCAGCGCTGATCGTGATCCCCAACCTGTTCGTAGTTTCCCTACCTTTACTCGCGATCTGAATGCGCTTGCGGATTGGCTACAGCAGTGCGGGATTCGCTCGGTAGCAATGGAGTCAACCAGCGTGTACTGGATTCCCGGAGATGCTGGCTGTAATTCTTGTCTTGGTCATTGGCACGGTTCGATTGATCGGTGGAAATGCGAACAATGCATTTTCCAGTGTCGCCAATAGTCTGCAGTAGAACGGAGACCTCTCACCCTGGCTACTCACGGCGGCAGGTCGCTGTTGTAAACAGGCGTAGCTGTTGAAAAACTCGCTCGCAGAACTTCCGCCGAAAATGTGTCGCGTCAGGATGCCCTATAAACGATCTTCTCCGATCTCCGATACATTTCTGGTCACTCCTTTTGGGTCGGTTTTCAGACAAATCGAGTTTTTCAACAGCCACAGGCGTTTACACCAACTACGGGCTGCCGGCTTGCCCTTGGCTGGGGTTCTGGGTGTAATGGCGATTATCATCAATTGAGCGGATCAGTTCGGGGTTTTGGAACAATCCAGTCTTATATATACGCCAGAGATTACGTGATGGTTTTTCCATAGAGCCGCTTAACGATTGTAGATTGTGGTCAGGGATCGAAGTTTTGCGGCCAAGGCATCAGTGAGAACGCCACGCCGATAGCGCCACTTCCAGTTGCCGCTGGTTGTTCCGGGGAGATTCATCCGCGCCTCGCTGCCCAGACCCAGGACATCTTGCAACGGGACAACGGCTACGTCGGCAACGGAAGAGAGCACAGCTCGGATCATGACCCAGTGAATCTCGGAGTCGTCCCTCAAATCGAGATAGGCGCGTGCGAACTCGCGTTCTTTTCGGACATCTTCCGGAGTACGGGTGCTGTCGGCAGCGCCGGAACTCGACCACCAGCCTACGGTGGTGTCGTTGTCGTGTCCACCGGTGTAGGCAACGAGATCGCGGCTGTAGTTATGCGGACGAAATGACGGGCCCTGGGGATCATTGCCAAATGCAAACTGCAACAGGCTCATGCCGGGTAGTCCGAATTGCTGGCGAAGTCTTTCCACCGGCGGAGTAATCACGCCCAAATTTTCCGCCACAATCGGGAGTTCTCCAAAGGCATTCTGTAGAGCAGAGAGCAACTCCGCTCCCGGTCCTTTGATCCAGCGGCCGTTGGTGGCAGTTGTCTCACCGGCGGGTATTTCCCAGTAGGCCTCGAATCCGCGGAAGTGATCGAGGCGGACCATGTCGAACCAGTTCAGAGACGCCCGGAGACGCTCGATCCACCACGCATATCCGTTAGCGGCGAGTGCGTCCCATCGATAGATGGGATTCCCCCACAGCTGGCCCGTGGCACTGAAGTAGTCGGGTGGCACTCCCGAGACTGCAGTCGGAAGACCGTGGTCGTTGAGCTGAAACAGGTCAGGATGAGCCCAGACGTCGGAGCTATCGTGCGCGACATAGATCGGGATGTCCCCCATGACGCGGATGTCGCGCTCCTGGCAGTAGGCCTTGAGTTGTTCCCACTGACGAAAGAACTCAAACTGCCAGTACTTGTGGGCCTGGATCCGGGGCGCGAGTTTCGCCGACCACTCCTGGATTGCCAGAGGCTCACGGCGGCGAATCGGCGAGTCCCACGTAGCCCACGTGTTGTCCGGGTGAACATCTTTGGAGGCCATGAAGAGCGCGTAATCGTCGAGCCATGAGGCAGAGTTTTCACAGAAGCGTTCGAAGGCGACCCGATCGGCGCGCGCGGCATCGGCAAAAAAAACTTGCGCTGCGCGTCGCAGAACTCCAAGCTTGAAATCGATGACAGAGCCGTAGTCAACGGAGTCTTCTGGAAACAGCATGCTCGTCAAATCCCAAGCCTCGAGGATGCCCGTCTCGCGCAGGCGTTCAAAGCTGAGCAGCAGATGGTTTCCGGCGAAGGCTGAAAAGCACTGATAAGGAGAGTCTGCATAGCCGGTCGGATTCAGCGGAAGAACTTGCCACAACTTCTGCCCCGCGGACGCAAGAAAGTCGGCGAATTCATATGCACATGGGCCCAGGTCGCCCACGCCAAAACGGCCCGGCAAAGAGGTAATGTGAAGCAGAATTCCGCTGGATCGCCGGAGTTTCATTCAGGTTACGATACGCAGCCAACGGGGTTCAGGCAAGGAATGGATCCCCTTATCGCGCCGCATAGACGTTCTGACTTGCGCTTGAAGCCTGCTCCGAAAAGTGGTGCTTGCTCGTACGAGGCGGATCGCCGCAGGCATTGCTATTCTATTGACGCCGGCACCAGGCGAGCCGGCCATTGTTCGGAGGGAGCACGGTTCCATTGAAGCGCGAAGCCGGTTGGTATAAAGACGCGATCATCTATCAGATCCACGTGCGCACTTTCAGTGACAGTAATGGCGATGGCATCGGTGATTTTCAGGGCCTCGCTCAAAAGCTGGATTACGTGCAAGAACTGGGCGTGAATGCAATCTGGCTGATGCCATTTTTTTCCTCCCCTTTGCGGGACGATGGTTACGACATTTCCGATTACAGATCGATTCATCCGAACTACGGAACTTTGGACGATTTCAAGACGTTCCTTTCGAGCGCTCATGACCGTGGCATCCGGGTGATTGTCGAGCTGGTGGCGAACCACACTTCCGATCAACACCCCTGGTTTTTGGAATCCCGGAGTTCTAAGGACAATCCAAAACGTGATTGGTATGTGTGGTCCGATACCGATACGGGCTATCGTGGAACCCGGATTATCTTCATCGACACCGAGATGTCGAACTGGGCGTGGGATCCAATTTCCAAGTCCTATTACTGGCATCGCTTCTTCAGTCATCAGCCGGACCTGAATTACGACAATCCCGCAGTACGCGAAGAGGTGTGGAATGTCATGAAGTTCTGGCTGGAGCTCGGAGTCGATGGGTTTCGGCTGGATGCTGTCCCTTACCTGATTGAGCGGGAAGGGACGTCTTGCGAGAACCTGCCGGAGACACACCAGGTGGTCCGGGAACTGCGCAAGAAAGTCGATGATCAATTCCCGGGCGCGATGCTGCTGGCGGAAGCCAACCAGTGGCCGGCCGATCTTCGTCCCTACTTTGGCAACGGGGATGAATTCCACATGGCCTTTCACTTTCCTTTGATGCCGCGAATGTTCATGGGTCTACGGCTGGAAGACCGCAAGCCGATTACAGAAATCATGCAACAGACGCCAGAGATCCCCGCCTCCTGTCAGTGGTGCCTCTTCCTGCGCAACCATGACGAATTGACGCTGGAAATGGTTACCGATATCGAACGCGATTACATGTATGACATCTATGCTCGTGACAAGACGATGCGGTTGAATCTCGGCATCCGGCGACGCCTCGCTCCGCTGCTTGACAATGACCGGCGGCGAATCGAACTGATGAATGGCATGCTGATGTCGCTGCCCGGCACTCCTATCATTTATTACGGGGATGAGATCGGCATGGGGGACAACATCTACCTCGGAGATCGCAATGGAGTACGAACTCCGATGCAGTGGAGCGGAGGCTGGAATGGAGGCTTTTCTATAGCTGATCCAGAAAGGCTTTATTCACCGCCGATTCTCAACCCCGTTTATGGCTACCAGGCGGTGAATGTATTATCCCAAAAGCGGACCGAGCATTCGCTGCTCTCCTGGATGAAGCACATTATTCAAATTCGCCGTTCAAGTCCAGTGTTCGGCTCGGGCTCAATCGAGTTTCTGCACCCGGCGAATCACCGAGTACTGGCCTATGTCCGGCAATTGGGCAGGGAGACGTTTTTGATCGTGAACAATCTCTCCAGCGCAGCGCAAGCGGTCGAGCTGGATCTGCGACGCTACAAAGGAAATATTCTGATCGAGATGTTTGGCAAGAATATCTTTCCTCGCGTCGGTGATCTGCCTTACCTTTTAACCATGGGCCCTTACCAGTTTTACTGGTTCCGGCTGCGACGGATCTGACGGGATCCTAGCGGTCTCGTTTGGCGTGCACGACCCATAGCTCTAAAGCATCGCTCGGAGGTTGAATTGGCGGAAGAGACCCTTTTGACAGATGATTTTCTTCGCCAGCTCATCAACGTAGGCGAGGTAGACATCCTGGTGGGCCTGCCGACCCATAACAATGCCAAGACCATTGATCCCGTCATCCGGGCCGTTCAGGCCGGCATTCTCGAGTGCTTTCCCCGCGAACGAGTCGTAATCATTAATGCCGATGGTGGATCGCAAGACGGCACTCCGGAACGGGTAACCGGCGCCTCGATCGATGACGTGTGGAACGTGTCCAAAGTCTATGCGTTGCGCACTTTGCACTCCATCAGCACTCAGTATGCGCGCAGTCCAGAGCCTGGAACTGCGCTGCGGACGATCCTGGCCGCCGCCGATTTGCTGCGCGCCAAGGCTTGTGTGCTGGTTTCACCCGACTCGACAACCATAGAACCCGACTGGCTCCAGCGTCTTGTGCGTCCTGTCTACAATGACAACTTCGATATGGTTTCACCCATCTATCGCAGGCAGAAGTTCGAAGGCGCCCTCATGCGAAATCTGCTTTACCCCATGACGCGCGCAATCTACGGTCACAGAATTCGTGAGCCCTACGCGTCGGAATTCGCTATCTCCGGCCGTCTCGCGACAGACTTCCTGGACAAAGAGATCTGGAATCACGACTGGGGCAGAATCGGCGCAGAAATCTGCCTCACCGTTACCGCCATGACCGGAAAATACCGGGTGTGTCAGGCTTTCCTGGGAACGAAAGCGCAGCCGGATCGAAGTGCTCGCGATTTACTTGCAGCGATGCGCCAGACAGTCGGCGCGCTGTTCTCGTCTCTGGATAGCAATTTTCCCCTTTGGAGTGCGATCACGGGCTCTCAATCTGTGCCCACTATCGGCGCTCTATCGGAAGTGATGCTGGAGCCTGTCCGGGTAAACCGCAAGCAGCTCTGGGAGATGTTTGCCACCGGCGTCGCCGAACTGGAACCTATTTTCCGGTCGATCCTTTCTGCCTCGACACTTTCCGAACTGCAAAGAATCGCGACCCTGGACGTCAGCGATTTCCATTACCCAGGGGACGTGTGGGCCAAAACCGTGTTTGAGTTCGCGGCTTCATATCACCGATCCGTCATCAGTCGTGACCATATTGTTCAGGCCCTGGTTCCTCTGTACCGTGGACGAGCGTTGACCTTTTTGGTTGAGAATCGAGAGGGTTCCGGGGAGGACATCGAGAGAAGTGTGGAATCTCTTTGCGGCGAGTTCGAACGTCTGAAGCCTTACCTTCTCGAAGTCTGGGCTGATAGAAAGTGAGACGCCAATGCGGGAAATCATCATCACCGAACTGACGCAGGCCTCGCAGGAACTGGCGAGAGGCTTTGCGCACTACCTGCCCCGTCTAATCGTGATGTTAATCATTGCTTTCGTAGGATGGGTGATTGCCTATCTCTTGAAGCTGCTGGTGCGCAGTATCCTGCGCCTGACAAGACTTTCCAAGCTCTCTGAAAACTCAGGCGCAACCCAGCTGCTGAAACAGGCGGCATTACCGTCCTCTACGGAACTCTTGAGCCGGTTTGTCTTCTGGGTGGCCTGGATTGGCTTCATTCTCCTGGGCGTGAGCGTACTCGGGATCGTGGGTTTGCAGGAGTACATCTCGCGATTCTTTCTCTTCCTGCCTCGGCTGTTTGTGTCCCTAGTCATTCTCTTTTTCGGATTGTTGGCGGCGAGCTTCTTCTCCCGTGCAGTACTGCTGGCAGCGGTCAATGCCAACTTTCGGTCTTCGCGACTGTTGAGTATTTCGATCCGGATCATCATCAGCATCTTTGCGTTGTCGATGGTGTTCGAGGTCTTGGGAGTTGCAGAAGAGACGATGCTGATTGCTTTTGGGACCGCGTTTGGAGCGGTGATGCTCGGCTTGGCGATTGCGTTCGGCCTAGGTGGCAAGGACCTGGCGCGGGAGTTCCTCGAGAGGAGACTTGCTACGGGGAAAAGGGAGGAGAAGGAGGATGAACTATCGCCTCTGTAGAAGCGCACTCCTGTCGGAGCATCCTGTTGTTCAAACGGGGCAACCTGAATCCCTCGACATGAACCGAAGGGACGCTTTCATCCGCCTAAAACTTGTCTAACCGGTCCAGGACGACGATATCTGTGTGATGCGGATGGTGAGCCATGATGATTTCCTTGGCCACCAGGCTCCAATGCGTAACCGATCCCTCCGCGTCGCTATCATAGTGCAGGCAATAGCGAGCATCGCATTCTTCACAGTTCATGGCACGGTGGGCATCACTCATCAGCCCGAACTTGGAAGGACGAGCACCGAGTTTAACTGCTTCCGCATGCATCCCGCTGATTATGCCACCAGCGGCGCAAAAAACACACTCTCCAACTTCAGCGATGAGGTAAACCGCCACATTGTGCAGTCTGAAGTCGAGGGAGGCGTGTTCCTAGAAGACCTGTCACCATCCACTGTGCTGCAGATCGAGACCAAACACCATTCCTACACCGCAGTAGTCCTGGGTGGCAGCCAAGCGCTGATCTGCGGCCACCCCGAATACTGCCCGCGACCGGTCCGAGTAGACATTGCAGGTTCGACCTGGGGCGGCTCCATGCTGAAGTTGCGCTTCGTCGGCCGTGGCATGCATCTCGAATTTTATCACCCGAAGTATCGAACTCCGATTGTTACCTCGCCGATCCAGGAAATTCGAGAATGCCTGCAGGTGAGTAATTCGCGGGTCGCCGCGCTGGCGTAGGTCAGCGTGGGCACTCGTTCGTCGGCTTCACTTCCAGAGCCGTGACCACATGCCAGTATCTGCCTCGGGAGGTGTTCTGGAACTCGCGGATGGAATACCCGGACGGCAAGCGCTCGACGCGCCTCTGTTTGGGCACAATGTGCTGGTTGCGAGCCACGATGAAGACTTTGGAGTTAGCCATCATTGCCGAAGGTGCATCCATGCTGCCGATACCCTGACAGGGAACGTTAAGGAAAAGTGTTGCAGAGTCGGAGCATCCTTGCCAAACGCAAAAATCTGATAGGAAGAAATAGAAAAACGCTAGGTCACTCGCCTCGGAGCCGACAATCAGAACCCGCCAATCACCAGGCCGATCCGGAACAAATGCTTCAGAACCGCAACAATCTCCGCCCGCACTCCCGCTCACAGCCCGTATGGTGCATCTCCACCGTCACCGCCGTCATCCGAGCTCGTCATCCAACAGTTGCAACGTTAGATTGGGTCGAAAAGCCAACCAACTCTGCACTGAAGGCCAAGCGCCTAAGAGCCTGAAAACACTGATTGTTCGGCCTGTCTTGCCCCGCAAGCTAATGCCGTACAAGTTCCAGGACGCTTCGAGTTAGGAACAAAAGCTGCCCCGCCCTGCATCTACATCATTAAGCAGCTGTAAGTGCCTGCGGTGTTGCCTGCTCCCGGTCAAGCCAACGTATCGACCTGGCCAGGGGAGGAGGTGCGGGCAATGGAAAGCGCAAAATCCCCGGAGTCTCGTCCCTATTGGATCCGATATCTTGTCACGTTCTGGGCGGGAGAAGAACTCAAATGGGCAAGGGACAACGTCCTTGTAGCCTTGGTGTGTTCCCTCGCGCCTGGCCTGATTGTCGGCGGGATTAGTGCAGCTCTGAGCTACCAAAAATGGCGTGCAGTGGCGCATGCGACTCTCCTCACCTACGGTGGATTGTTTGCATTGTTCCTGATTTGGAGGCTGGTTGCCACACCTTTGGAACTGGATCGCGAGAGGCAGAGATTCATCAACGGATTAAGCAGGGAGTTTGCCTTTGCCACCTCCAAGTTGGCCGCGCTACAAGTCTCGCCGCCGGCCGTCGAATTGGAAATATTGGAGATTCACGTTCAACGAGCATCCGCCACGCTCGCTCGCCACGCTCTCGACGTTCCCACCGATTGCGACATTTTTCTGCGGGTGAAACTGACGCTCCGCGAAACACGGCCGATTGAAGTCCTGGCATACGAACTAAACTGTGTTTTGCATGGCAATTCCCTACGCGCGGATTATGCGGACGATATTCAGGACTGGGGACTGGTCACCGAGAAAAGGCCAGTTGGAATAGGAACGACATTTCACTACACCGTAACCAGGCTAACGAAGCTTGCGCACCGAGTAGAACAAAGAGGAGTACCGGTGGAAGGGTGGCTTCATTTTTGTGTCAACGGTGTGCATGAAAAGGAAATCGGAGCAACGGTGTACCGACTTACTGTTGTGACTCCGTACGGTGGAATCAGCACAGACATCGCGGGTGCCAAAAACCTAGCTGGGCTGGACGGCAGGCAGTTTCAGAAGATTCCGTATGCCTCCGGCGCCTCCCCTCATTGAAGTCCATGGCCCTGTCCTCACATGGTTCTAGGTTCGGTTGGAAAGACCAGCCCGCGAGCGACCTGAGTTACAGGGGTATTGCGCACGCTCGGACAAGAACCATGGAGCTCCCTGGCGAATGCTTCGAGGCGCGGCTCCCGTCACCCGCCATGTCGACGCAAAATACCGAGCTTCTTATCCGTTGCCTATATTGCGCATCGGGATCGGATTTCAGACCGCTCATTGCAGATCCGGGACGCCGCGCAGCTGAAGAAACTGACTGGTCCGTACCACAAGAAGTACAAACCTTGGAAGCTCGATCCTGATCTCGGTCCCGTCTATGCGGTCGCCCCTCGTGTGGTCATTGGCTTTCGCAAGGAGGATGCGGTCGAGAGTGCAACACGTTGGAGGTTTGGGGATGAGCAACTGAACTTGATTCCTTCAACTCAGAATGGCTTCACCTTTTCTTGCGCCCGAAAGGGAAAGATTTCGGCGCAATTTCCGAGGTTCGAATCTGAGGGCTCTTGAATCCGGGCCGTGTCCGGGTCTAAGCTTTTCCCTAGTCTCGGGGTGGGGGCGGCACAGGTTTTTACCGTTTCCTCTGTCTTGGGTTCGGCCGAAGACGAACGGTGGCAGGCCGGGCCACGTTTCTCACCCCGCCACGACCTTCTTCCCGGTTGACTTCGGAAATCGCGTCAGAACTCCCAGTCGTCTCGAAAGGAACTCTTTCGTGACTAGGGTTGCCGCAGAGAATATGGTCGTCGACTACGCAGCGTAAAGCGACCACCGGGAGAGTATCGAGCCGGCGAGGAGCGACCATGAAGACATTTCTGGTCTTGGTTGTTGTGCTTGCGATGAGCGCCTGCACTAATTCAGGGCAAGCGCCGTCGCCGGTGGAGTTGAAACACTTTCCTCTGGACAGCCTCGAAGGTGTACGCGCGACCAGCGGAGTCAGCTTCGACCCGAAGGTATCGACTGATGGAAAAGGTTCGTTGCGAGTGGACGCGAACCAGGCGATGACTGTGCCACTATTTGAGGTGACAGAGGTCAGCATCGAAAACGCGACCTTGCTGTACCAGGCCAGTTTGCAAACACAAAGCCTCGACGGAAAGGCCTTTTTGGAGATGTGGGTTCGGATTCCCGGCAAAGGAGAGTTCTTCTCACGTGGGTTGGATCGTCCAGTTACGGGCACCATGAGCTGGATGACGGCCGTGACTCCTTTTTTCCTCGAGGCGGGACAAAAGCCGGATCTGATTCGGCTGAACCTGGTGGTGCAGGGAAGGGGACGAGTGTGGATTGATGATGTGCACCTGAAGGTGCTGCCGTTTCCGGGCCACTGGTCTAAGGCAAACCCGCGACTCGATTCTCGCCGATGCGTCACAAAGCTCGTGCCCAAAGCAATGGTCTCGGCGTAGTTTTCGAGTAGCCGACAAATCGAACACACGACCTAGGTACCGATCCCGTCGGGATTGAGGAAATCGTACCCCGAAGTTTCACCGGATCTCGAATCCAAATCAAGGTAGCTCTGTTGCTCATCCGTCTGGTGCAGAGCGGGCATCGTTAGGAAGCAACGTGTACTGAAAACCATTCAGCATTTGGTGATTTGACCCACCAAAAGACACTCCGCAACCCACGGTAGTCGGTCCGAAACTTCAAATAAGGCAGTCGAAAAAGATGCCCGTTCGCGTTTTGGCTGACTCTAGATAAGCGGACGGGCAAATTGCAACCCACATAGATTCCAGCCCTCCACATGCGTGATGCGAATCACGCGCGCCCGCAGCATTCGCAAGCCGCAAAGGTTTGCGCATTGCGAGCAGCACTCCGCCGGCACTCTCGTTGAGCAAGGTGCTGAATTCCAGGAATTCTCTGCCTTGTCCATTAATGCCACGTACGAAGACCGGTATGGCCAGAGAGAGTCGCGCCCAGTGGCGTCGCTCGTTCGTTGGCACAGATCTCTTTGCTGGTGTTTTCATCGGTTCCTGTAATTATAGTCGGGGTCGTCTGGCAGTCTCTTGTCGTTAAAGAAGTAGGTTGCGTCATGCTGCACAAATGCAGAGGCCGTTTGATTTGCGAAACGCGGTGTCGCAACGATTCCTGAGATCGTCTTGACAAGATTCGAATGATCGCTCCATTCCGAATGGGCTGGGGTTACCATGAGTGTCGGTCACCTCCCTTCGGATCCTGGCAGCTGCGGAGAGGGCCGCAGTCCGCTACTTGTACCCAGAGCGGCACGCGGATGATCTATGAGCCGGCCAGAAATTACAATCGGACTGTCCATTTCTCTCTCCGGTAGGTTCTCCCTCCAAGGGCAACAAGCGCTCCATGGTTTTCTCCTCTGGCAGTCATGGATCAACGCTCAAGGTGGCGTCGCCGTCCGGAATGGGGAGAAAAGGTCTGTCCGGCTGATCTGGTATGACGATC
>WNEZ01006777.1_pt1 | contig 19571 bp, 17 predicted proteins | sample 5400521 | NCBI WGS metagenome assembly WNEZ01 (sample SAMN13153339, study PRJNA577476) | soil metagenome | isolation source: 120 cm saprolite under Douglas fir tree site 2 hole 1 replicate 1 | place: USA:California | collected 2015-04-18 | reverse complement strand
AAACATTCGCGATGAGTTACCAGCACTCCCGACAGCCGTATATTGGACTTTAGTCCTATGGGTTCAGGGTAGGCTGCCGCCCTGCTTCCCTTTGGCCCTTCTATCCGAATAGCCTTCGGCCACCGAACACATGCTCCCCGTCTCACTGTTCCACGCTTCCTTCTGACCCGCTTTGATCCGGCTCCTTGGGCTACGAGAAAAGGGATTGGCCTCCCTCGTGGGAACCAAGGACTGAAAATCCACGTGTCGGCGGTTCGATTCCGCCCCCAGCCACCTCCTTCGCAAGTTGTAGCTGCCGGTCCGAGCCGGACTGGCATTATCTCTGACGGCAGAGACTTATTCCGTGCGCAGCGCGGTGATCGGATTTACATAGGTCGCGCGGCGCGCGGGAAGAAAACAAGCGAGCAACGCAGCAGCGGCGAGCATGAGACTTGAAGTGATCAACGCAAACGGATCGGTCGAACTTACGCCGTAGAGAATTTGGGAGAGCACCCGGCCCGCGGCCAACGAAAGCAAAAGCCCGACGCTGACGGCGAGTGCGGTTTGCATCGCCCCCTGGCGCATGATCAACGCGAAAACGTCTTTGCGATGTGCGCCGAGCGCCATTCGAATGCCGATCTCCCGCGTGCGACAAGCGACTGTGTAAGCTTTCACGCCATAGACGCCGACGACCGCGAGCAACAACGCGATGCAACCAAACGCGCCGAAGAGCATCGCGCCCAGTTTAACAATCCAAAGGTTCGGGGATTTCTCCATCAAATCGACATAAGGCGTCATCTGCAACAGAGGGAGATCGGGATCAATCTCGCGCAGGGCCTGCCGGAGCGTCGGCATGATCGCGACCACCACATGTCGATCTCGGGTGTTGAGGCGGACGTGAAGATACGTTTGGCCGTTGTAACCTTGCGCCAGCGGGACAAACAACCGGCAAACAATCGAGTCGTTCTGAATGTCGTGTCGATGTTTGCTCACGATCCCGATGATTTCGAGATCGTTAGGCGCGCCGTCCTTCGGCGCCTGAGTATAGCGAACATGCTGACCGATCGCGTCCTCGTTCGGGAAAAGTTTTTTCGCCATCTCTTCATCAATGATGGCGACGCGGCGCGAATCCTTGCTTTCGCACTCGCCCTGAGTGAAATCGCGGCCGCGAAGCAGTTTCACGCCGAGCGCATCGAAGTAACCCGTTGTGATGGCGGTGTAGAGCGAGTTGACACTTGGGTCCGGCGCTTTCGGGTCGTTAGGCATCGTGTCTTTCGTCCGAAGAATCCGCCGCGTGTTAGTGAAATCGGCGTAAGGCAACATCGTTCCCACGGCGGACGCGGTGACGCCGGGCAGTTCGCGGGCGCGTTCCGCCATCGCAAAGATCAACCGGCGCGATTCGGCTGGCTTTTTTTTAACCAGGGTAAAATCGAACTCGCTGATCAAATCGCCGGCTGCGACAAAGCCGGGATTTAGCCCGGCCGCTTTGAGCGCGCCCCGAAAAAATAATCCGGCGGCGAAGAGCAACATTAACGAAAGGGCAATTTGCGCCATGACCGAAATGTGTCGTGGCGCGAAAAAACGATTGAAGCGCCCAACGCGCGCCGGTTCGCCGACTTGTTGCTTAAGATCGTTAACCAGATCGGCCTTGGTCGATTTTAACGCCGGGCCAAGACTGAAAAGCATGGTCGCAAGCAAGCAAAACAGAAATGTGACTGAGAGCACCACCGCGTCGGGGCGTAATTTTACGACGAACGAAAAATTGATTGAAGCGAGCAGACTGCGGAGCTGCTGAAGCAGAAGATCGTTGCACCATGCGCTCAACACGAGGCCGATCGCGCCGCCGCAAAGAGCAAGCAAGAAACCTTCGCAGAGCAATTGCCTCACGATGCGCCATCGCGATGCGCCGACGGCGAGCCGGACGGCGATCTCCTTCGATCGCGAGGTTGCGCGCGCGAGCAACATGTTGGCCAGATTCAAACAGGCGATGAGCAAAACCGCGCCCGCCATGGCGGTGAGCAATGTCGCAATCAACGTGATCGGACCATCGTCTTCCGGCTGCGTGCTCAAACTAAATCGCGACGGCGTTTGAATCTGAAGTTCGCGCGCGCCTTCGCTGTCCGCCGGTTGGATCGCGGTCAGTCGCTGCGCCAATACCGGCAGGCGCGACTTCGCCATGTCGATGGTCAAACCGGGACGCATGCGGCCGGTGAGATTGAATGCGTAATTTTTTGGATTCATCAAGTCGTGCATCGTCTCGGAGTCGCCAAAGGCGGAGCCGAGCTGCGAACGAACGCCGATCGGCGCCCAGATATCTGGCGCGATCAACGCGTTCGCGCCGCTAAATCCGTCGGCGGCAATGCCGATCACGGTGTAGGGCTGGCCGTTGATCTGAAGTGTGCTACCGAGAAAATCGGCGCGGCTGCCCATTCGTTTCCAGAATCCGTAACTTGTGACTACGACGGTAATGTTTGCGTTCGGCTTACATTCCTCGCCGGAGTAAAACCGGCCGCGATACGGCTTGGCTCCCATTAGCGAGAAATAATTCTCCGAGGTCAGGAACGCGAAGCTCCGCCGCATCTCGTGATCGCGCCCGATGCCGGCGACGGCAAACTCGAGTGCGGCAACATCAGCAAACACGTCCCCGCCGTTCACACGCAGCTCGCGATATTCGTTGTAAGAAAACTGGCGGTAATCGTGGCTGGCGTTCTGGCGCGCGCTGAAAACGTTCACAACTTCGTTGGGCCGTTCCGGCACTACCGGATGAAGGACGACGCCGTTGATCAACGCGAAAATGGCGGAGTTAACACCGATCGCCAACGCGAGCGTGAGCACCGCTACCGCAGTGAATCCTGGCGACTTGAGAAGCTGACGGAAAGCGAACTTGAAATCTTGGATCATGAAACGTTCCTCCGCTCATGAGATGCGCTCAGCGTCGGCTTTGGATTCAACGATCTCGGCTAAGCGAAAGTATTTTCTCGTCAGCTGAAAGATTTTCGCTTGGACTCCGTATTCTAATTAACCTTCGGTTTATGCCTGAAGCCCCGCTCGCAGCTCCGCCGCCGCTACCGAAATCGCAGCCCTCCTTTGGAAAGCGCCACAGCACAATCATCAAGTTGCTCGGTGTCGGTGCGCTCGTTCTCATCCTGTTGATTCCGCTCTTGATGATCACCGGCGTATTGACCGATCGGTTGCAGCGACGCAACGAAGCTGTCGCCGATATAACGTCATCGTGGGGTAAAGAGCAGAGCGTGATCGGTCCTGTGCTTGGGATTCCGTATCAGTACAAATTTAAAGCAGTGAAGGAAATGCCCGCGCCTGACGGAAAAATGGAGCGGCGCGAAGTGGAAGAGACCGCCATCACGAACGCATATTTTCTTCCCGAAACATTGAACGTCAGCGGCGATGCCCAGACTCAAATGCTGCATCGTGGGATCTACGCCGCCGCCGTTTTCCGTGCGCAGATGAAGCTTTCTGGGAAATTTGCGCCGCCCGATTTTGGGGCGCTTAAGATCGACGTCAAGGATGTGCAATGGAAAGACGCCTTCGTCACAATCGCGGTGAATGATTTGCGCGGAACGCGCGAAGGGATCGTGCTCGATTGGGGCGGAACAAAGCGGCCGTTGCTGCCCGGGTCGCAGGTGCCGGGTTACACGACCGGCGCAACGGCGCCTCTGGGCGGTGACAAACCAATCGGCGCGCCGGTGGAATTTTCAATTCCACTCGATTTCAACGGGAGCGAGGGAATTTACTTCGCGCCTTTCGGCGTCCAAAACGAGGCGACCCTGAAATCGACCTGGCCGGATCCGGCATTTCGCGGTGCGTTTTTGCCGGCCGAGCGTTCGGTGCGCGCGGATGGTTTTGATGCGAAGTGGAAGGTGTCGTATTACGGCCGCGATTATCCGCAATCCTGGACGAGCCGGAATGGGAATGAACGTTTCACGACCAAAGCCGTTAGCGAATCGCTTTTCGGCGCACAGTTCTTGTCGATCCTGGACGCGTATCGATATGTCGAGCGCTCGATCAAATATGGCGTGCTCTTTCTCGTGCTCGTGTTCACAACTTTCTTTCTCTTCGAAGTGACCGCGCGACAGAAGTGCTCTCGATTTCCGAATTCGTCGGATTCGGTTATGCGTATCTGATCGCGGCGGTCGCATCGACAATATTGATCACATGGTATTGCCGATTTTTCCTCGGCGGCGGAGTCAGGACGTTGATGATCGGCGCGGGCCTGGCTGGCGTTTACACGTTTCTCTACATCACTTTACGGCAACAAGATTACGCCTTGCTCATGGGCGCGGTCGCGCTCTTCGTCGTGCTCGCAGTCGTGATGTACGTAACGCGCAAGGTCGATTGGTACGCGCGCGACGCAGGTTAGCAGCAATCGAAATGAAAATCAGCGCGATTGCACGCTCTTGAGCATTTCGTTGAAGGCGCTGTAAAGGTCGCGATGCTGAGTGACACCGCGACGAAGAACCGGTTTGAGATTAGCGAGCTCAGCGATGTTGATGACTTGATCGACGCTATGCACGAATGCGCTCATGGCATCGTTCGTGGCGAACCGGTGGCTGATCAGAACCACAAAATGCTGGCGTCGCTGCGTATCGGGACGTTGAGTCAACTCCGCCAGGATTGGGTTCGTTTGCAGGGTTGAGCCTTTGAAGTTTTCGTAAACGACAACGACGTCGTAGTTGTAAGTCTTGAGCTTGAGCACCACGTCTTCTTCGAACAGACCGAGGTGCACTTTGTAGGTCGTGTCGATTAGCTGGGGCACGATCACTTTTTGATATTGCTGATGATCGACACACACCAGGGCGGTGTTTACGCGCGATTTTACCTGACCCGCGGACAATGGCGGAACAGCACAACGGGCGCTAAAGTGACTCATGCGCGTTGATTTTCGGACCGGATTGTTTGTGGGACTGGGCGCAACTCTTACGATCGGTTTGTATTGCGTCTGGCTGTGGCAACCGCAGCGCCAAATCGACCGGCACACCGAGAGTCTTTTTTACAAAATCGAACAAAAAAACTGGGCCGGCGTCGCCGACTTGATTGGGGCGGAATATGCCGATCAATGGGGCAACGATCGCGCACTTGTTCTCGAACGAATGCGTTTGGTGTTTGGCTACGGCCGTCATCTTCGTCTGCAGGTCATCGATGCGAACTGCAGCATCGATAATGGAGTCGGTCTCTGGCTTGGAAGAATTGCAATCGACAGCGATGACGCGGAGTTGGTCGCAGTTCTGAAGGAGCGCGTTAACTCACTAACGACGCCATTTGAACTGCAATGGCGTCAGGTATCTCACAAGCCGTGGGACTGGAAACTTGTTCGGGTCGGCAACACCCAGCTGGAAATTCCAGCCGGATTCGATTGAGACAGGGACCGCGCGCTATTTTCCCAGGGCGTGCCGCAATTCTTTCTTGGCCAATTCCACTTCGCGATCGGTCTGATTGCAAAGCAGGATCGCGCGCAGCTTGTCGCCTTGATAATAGCGCGCCAGAAACTTTTTCTTCGCGTAGGTGCCGCGCAGATCGACGCGAGTCGGCTGCACGCTGAAATCTCCGACAAAGTGCAGCCGCAAATCGAACATTTCGGTCCAGAAATAGGGGATTTGTTCGTAACGAATTCGTTTTTTCCCGGTCATGTTTGCGCCGGCGACAAGGCCCTGCGCGCGCGCGTTCTCCCAATGCGTTTGCCGGCGCACGCCGCCCATGATCCGGTCCGGATAAAATGCGAGATCGCCGACAGCAAAAATTCCTTTTTCTTCTGTTTCGAGATAATCCGTCACCGCCGAACCATGTGGTCCTGAGAGCGGTGTGTTGCGTACAAGATCAAGGTTGGGTTCGGCGCCGCAAGCGACCACGGCCAATCCAGCCGGGAAGCGGTTCCCACTTTTCGTCTGGATATTTCGCAGAACCGTCTTGCCTTCGAAACCGTTCAGGCTTTCGCCAACCAGCATGGTGACGCCGTGCTTCGCATAATAATCGGTCAGCCATGGCCCTGTTTGGGAATCAAGGTAACGATTTAGGAGATAAGCATTGCGATGCATCATGCTCACTTTCAATTTCATCATTCGCAGACTCGCGGCGGTCTCGCACGCGAGCAGGCCACCGCCGATTACCATTACGGTTTTTTCCACGTCCGCCATTTCGCGCAACGCGAGTGCATCACGCACCGAGCGCAGATAAATTACGTTCCCGAGATTCACACCGGCGACTGGCGGTCGCACCGGGCGGCTCCCCATCGCCAAACATGCTTTGTTGAACTCAATGCTTTCGCCGTTCCCGAGCACGGCCAAACGCCGCTCGATATTGAATTGCTTTACGATGGTGGCGAAGCGGGTTTCGATTTTGTGCGAAACGAACCAGCGCTGATCGTAATGCGCGAGTTTTTTAAACGGCGGCGTTTTTTCGCGCAGAAAATCTTTTGACAGCAACCAGCGATTGTACGGCGGCATGATCTCCGCGCCGACAATCGTAATCGTGCCGCGCTTGTCGTACTTACGAACGCCTTCGCACGCGCACGCGCCGCCGATGCCGCTTCCGATAACCAAGTAATCGCGCCGGATCATCTTGAAAAAATTGGACGATAAAGAGTTCGCGCGCGCAATGGTAGGGAAAAATGATTTCGACGGTGTAAATGTCGATCTAAGTGGTTGTCGTTGTTGTAGTTGTCGGTCCGATCCGGACTGGCATTGTCTCTGGCGGCAGATGCCTTTACAGCACCGCGCGGCAAATTACTACCGACGCAATGACTCCGGTCAGATCAGCCAGCAATCCGGCTGGAATTGCGTGACGCGTCTGCTTGATCTCGACCGATCCGAAATAAACAGCCGCGACATAGAAAGTCGTCTCAGTGCTCCCATAAATCGTCGCCGCCATCAGACTGATAATGTTGTCCGGGCCGAGCCGGTGCACGACGTCGGTCAAAAGCGCCAGCGTGGCGCTTCCGCTCAACGGCCGCATCAAAGCTAGCGGCACGAGATCAGTGGGAAAATGCAACGGAGTCAGGATTGGGCTAAGCAGTTTCGTCAATAGATCGATTCCGCCCGCGCCTTTGAACATTCCAATCGCTACCAGCATCGTCACCAGGAACGGGATGATTCGCAAGATGACGTTGAACGCTTCTTTCGCGCCTTCCACGAATTCGTCGTAAACCTTGATCCCGCGCGCGGCGGCGTAGACCGGGAAAAAGCTGAGCAGAAACGGAATCGCCAGGATCGACAATGCGTTAACCATTCTCGCGAAAGGATTCTGCAACGTTGGTTCAGTTGGCATCGGGAGTCGAAACAGATCCGGCATCACCATGCGCAGAAAAAGCATCACAAAAAAGACCGTGAGCAGCACGAGCGCGATCAATCCCCACGGCGCTGGACGTGAAAGCGGCGGTTGGCCAAGCGATTCATCATCGAACGCAAATTTATCGGCGGACTGCGATTTCGAATACGCCGGTCGCGGCGCGGGTTCTTTTTTCTTCTTCGATCCTTCGCTGGTCACTGGGCGGAAGAACGACAATCGCTCGAAGAATTTCGCCGAAAGCACCGCCACAGTCGCCGCGCAAAGTGTCGCGAAAAATGCCGTGCCGACGATCGCCGTTGGTCGCGCCGACCCGGCTGCGGCCAGAATCGCTATCGCTGTTGCCGGAATGAGTTGCACCGAACTGGTGTTGATCGCCAGAAAAGTGCACATCGCGTTCGAAGCGACGCCCGGTCGCGGGTTCAACGATTCCAGATCGCGCATCGCGCGCAATCCGAGCGGCGTCGCAGCGTTACCGAGCCCGAGCATGTTCGCCGCCATGTTCATCAGCATCGAACCCATCGCGGGATGGTCCGGCGGAACTTCCGGAAACAATCGCTGCATCAACGGTCGCAATCCGTACGCGATCCGTTGCACAAGCCCGGCGCGTTCGGCCAAACGCATGAGACCCAGCCACAGTGCCATGATCCCGATCAATCCCAATGCGATCGTCACCGCTGTTTTTGCGCCATCGAGCGCGCCGCCGGTCACATCCTTAAGCCGATCGTTCCAACCGCCGATGGCGACCGCGAGCAATACCAGCGCTAGCCAGATGTAATTCAGCACGCCTGCTGTTGTAACCACGTCGCTGTGCGACGTCCAGTCTTAGACGTGTCATAGGCACGTGGCTACAGCCCGCTTTGTGATTGCATTGTCGATCTTGTCTTCGACAGACTGATGCCATGAACGAATCCCGCGACATTACTGGCAATCCCGCTCCGCTGGGTCTCCTCGGTTTCGGCATGACTACGGTGCTGCTCAACCTTCACAATGCCGGTTTTTACGAACTCAACGCGATGATTCTGGCGATGGGCATTTGTTACGGCGGTATTGCGCAAATTATCGCCGGAATGATGGAATGGCGAAAAGGCAACACGTTTGCCACCACTGCTTTTGTTTCCTACGGACTTTTTTGGCTCTCGCTCGTTACGATGATCGTCCTGACAAAACTCGGTTGGGGCGCAGCGTCGAACGACATCGCGATCGCGGCGTATCTCGCAATGTGGGGATTATTTACCCTCGTGATGTTTATCGGGGCGCTGCGGCTCAATCGTGCGTTGCAGATCGTCTTCGCCACGCTCGCGATTTTATTTTTTCTGCTCGCGTTTGGCGATTTCACGAACGCGAGTCCCGGTTTCAAACATTTCACCGGTTACGAAGGAATTTTCTGCGGCTTCTCCGCGATTTACACCGGCCTCGCGCAGGTGCTGAACGAACTGTATGGCAAAGTTGCTCTGCCACTCGGCCCGGTAAAGACGTAAAGCGCTACTTTTCTTTCAACAAACTGGCAGCGAGTTGGAGCGCGGAGTCGCTTTTGCCTCCGAGCATGCGCGCGATTTCTTCGCGGCGCGCTTTGCCTGCGACTTCCTGCAAATTCGAAAACGTACGGCCGCGAACAACGTCTTTGGTCACGACAAAATGCGATGAAGCAGCTGCCGCGACTGGCGCGAGGTGGGTGATACAAATCAGCTGATGCTCTCGTCCGAGCGTTTGCATCTTTGCCCCGACTGCATGCGCGATCTCGCCGCCGACGTTGGTATCGATCTCGTCGAACACGAGAAGAGGAATCGCGTCATGAGCAGCGAGCGCGGATTTGATCGCGAGCATGAGCCGCGAAATTTCGCCGCTCGAAGCGATCGCGCGCAACGGTTTTAACGGTTCGCCGGGATTCGGCGAGAAAAGCAGCTCGACCGAATCGAAACCGCTCGCGCGCGGTTCGTCCAGCGCGCTAAGTTTTGCTTCGAATTCTGATTGCCGGAATCCAAGATCGGCAAGATTCTTACGAATCGTTTCGGAAAGTTTCGGGGCCGCTTTCGCGCGCAGTTTGCGCAGCGCGTCACCCGCGCGATTCATTTGGTCGCGAACTTTTTCGATTTCTTTCGTAAGCCGCTCCAGTTCCGCGTCACGCCCTTCGATTTTCTGCATTCGTTCGGCTGCGCGTCGACCGAACTCAATCACTTCCGCAATCGAGCCACCGTATTTCCGTTTTAATCTGCGTCTCTGCGAGCTGCGAGAGGACCGATTCGTCCGCCTCGGAAAGTTTGTTCGCCGCGGCGCTGGCCAATTCAATCAAGCGCTTGCTGCTGCTGCTCAATTTGTAGCGCTTCTCGATTTCGTCTTCCTCGTCGGCGGCGAGGTTTGCCGAATCAATTTCAGTGACTTGATGACGAAGGAGATCGAGCTCCTGTTCGCGCGCGGTTTCCGCCGTATTGAGCGCTGTGTGTTCGGCCGCCAGCGTCTCTAATTGTCTGAAATGCTTTCGGTATTCCTCGACCTGCTCTTCGGCTCGCGCAAACGAGTCGAGTAGGTCGAGCTGCTTGTCCGGCGACAGTAGCGACTGGTGATCGTGCGGGCCGTGAAGATCGACCAACGCGTCGCCGACGTTTTTCAAGATCGACAATGTCGTGGGCGAGCCGTTAATGAATTGACGATTGTTGCCCGCGGCGGAAAGTGTTCGCTTAATAATAAGATCATCGGTGGACGGTTCGACGCCCGCTTCGACCAATTGCGGATTCAGCTTCTGCAATTCTTTGCCGGTAAAAACCGCTTCCGCTGTGCAAGTGTCGGCGCCGGTGCGGATGAGCGATTTGTCCGCGCGTTCGCCAAGTAAAAGCTGGAGCGCGCCGATGATGATCGATTTGCCTGCGCCGGTCTCACCCGTGATGGCGGTGAACCCAGGCGCAATCTGCCACTCCAGTTCTTCCACGAGCGCGAGGTTTTTGATTCGAAGCAGATTGAGGACGGCAGGCATGCAGAGGTTGAGAGTTGAGGGTTGAGAGTTGAGAGTGCGGCGCTCTTGAAGATTTCAAACACTCGCCACCCAACTTTCAACTCCGAAAGCTCAATTTCTCGATGAGGCGGTGTCGATCATCCCTCGTTCTCGGGATCGTGCTCATGCTCGTGATCGATCTTCGCGCTGAGCAACCACTCGCCGCATCGACCATTGTCGTTTACAACAAGGCAGCCCTCGATTCGCCCGAGCTGGCAAGATTCTACGCGCAGCACCGCGGCATCGCCTCCGATCACATCGTCGGCCTGACTTGCTCGACGGACGAAGAAATCACCCGTGAGGAATACGATGCAAACATCGCCGGGCCGCTGCGCGAGGCTTTCAAAACCCGAAAATGGTGGACGGTTCGGGAAACGTCCGAGCAACAAACGGCCGTGATGACGACTTCAATGCGTTTTGTCGCGGTGATCAAAGGCGTGCCGCTGAAAATCAAACCAAGGGAGGGTCCATACCCGGGTGATCAATCGGCCGGCGGCCCTGTTAGCAGCCGCAACGAAGCGTCGGTCGACTCGGAGCTGGCAAGTCTTGGTTTATTTTCGCGGCAAATTTCCGGTCCGCTGCGGAATCCATATCTCCAGAGCTTCAAGACAATCGGCGAAGTCGATAATCCCGTTCTATTACTGGTCTGCCGGCCTGATGCGCCAAAGGCCGAAACCGTGCGCCGAATGATTGTCGATTCGATCGCTACCGAAAAAAGGGGATTACGGGGCCGCGCCTACGTCGACGGGGCACGCGAGACCGCGGCCGGTTACGCGATTGGCGACCAATGGCTCGCGGAAATTCCGGTGCAGCTGCACAAAGTCGGTGTCCCTGTCGTTTACGATAATTCCCCTGCAGTTTTTCCGGATGGTTATCCGATGACCGATTGCGCTCTTTATTACGGATGGCGCACGGAGAAGGCCGCGGGACCTTTTGCACAACCGGAGTTTCGTTTTTCACCGGGCGCAATCGCAGTCCACATCCACTCTTTTAGCGCGATGACTTTGCACGATCCGAATGCGAACTGGGTAGCGCCTCTCCTCTCGCGGGGCGCTGCGGCCAGTCTCGGTAATGTTTACGAGCCCTATCTCCGACTCACGGCGCATCTGAATATTTTCAACGATCGCTTGCTCAACGGTTTCACTTTTGCTGAGAGCGCGTATTCATCGATCGAAGTTCTCTCCTGGATGTCGGTGATGGTCGGCGATCCATTATATCGCCCGTACGCGTCATGGTTGCAGATTGAAACCGCGGCCGATTCTTCAAAAAAGGACTCTTGGAAAATGTACCACGATTTCGCGGTGCAGAATTTTTCGAGCGCATCGGCGCAATATCGTTGTCTGGCGCGGCAGGCCGCATCGCGCGCGCACAATTGTCCGATGCTTGAAGATCTTGGACTGATGGAGATCGGCGATGGAAATTTAGCTGCGGCCACGAGCTACTTCGGCGAAGCGCGCACCTGTTATTCCAATCGCGACGACATTCTGCGGGTCGTGATCGAGGAGGCGGACGCTTGGAGCAAACTGAAGAAGCCGAAACGCGGGATTGATTTATTGCGGAGCACGCTGCGAGTGGCGAGTGATGCTCCGGCGGCTCCGTTACTAAGAAACCTCGACCAGGAATTGCGTGGGGTATCAACAACGCCGACACCACGTTCCCGCTGATCGGTTATCTGCCTAATAAAGAATTCCCCTCGGTTCGCTTTGGGTCATTCCAAGCAGACCGAGGAATCTTTCAAAAGCTGATGGATCACACTGTTTCCTTAGCGTGACGTTCGCTTAGTAGGTGAGATCCTTCGCTTAAGCTCAGGATGACAAAGAGCGCCTAGCGAATGATCCCGCGTTCGGTTTTTTCGATGAACGCAACAATCTCGCGGACCTCTTCGCTCTGCGGCAGTTCCTTCCGGACCGCCTCCAGCGCTTGGGCGGTATTATATTTAGAGCGGTAGATCAGGCGAAACGCCTCTTTGATCCATTTGACGTTTTCGGGCGGAAAATTTTTCCGTTCCAAACCAACGAGATTAACGCCGCGAATTTCCGCCGGATTCCCGTCCGCGATCATGAACGGGGGAATGTCCTGGACGATCTTCGAGCAACCGCCGGTGATGGCGAAACGACCGATACGGCAAAATTGATGGACCGCGGTCAGGCCGCCCATGACCGCGTTGTCTCCAACCTGCACATGCCCCGCGAGTGTTCCGTTGTTGGAAAAGACCACCTCGTTTCCAACCGCGCAATCGTGGCCGATGTGGCTGTAGGCCAGAAAATTTCCGCGACTCCCCACTCGGGTCTTGCCGTCGCTGGTGGTGCTCCGATTCACGGTGACGAACTCGCGAAACGTATTTTCGTCGCTGATTTCCAGATACGTCGGCTCGCCCGCGTATTTCAGATCCTGTGTTTGCTGACCGATCGAGCAGTAGGCGTAAAATTTATTCTTCGCACCGGCTCGCATCGGTCCCTGCAGCGTAACATGATGTTGCAGCCAGCAATTTGCGCCGATCACGACATTTGCGCCGATCACGCAGTACGGGCCGACGATCGTTCCTGAACCGATTTCCGCGCCAGGATCGACAATCGCCGTCGGATGAATCTGCACGTCGCTCATCTATCGAGAAACGTGAACATCAATTCGCCTTCGGAAACGACCGCGTCGTTCACTACGCAATGGCACTTGGCTTTCGCCAACCGTTCGCCGCGCGCCTTCGTCAGCTCGGCGTGGATGAACATCGTGTCGCCTGGCATCACCGGTTTGCGAAACTTCACGTCGTCTGCGCTCATGAAATAACCGATGCGGCTGCTCGTTCTTGCGAGCTTGAATAGCAACAAGCTTGCGACCTGCGCCATCGCTTCCACCTGCATCACGCCGGGCATCACCGGATGACCGGGAAAATGTCCCTGAAAAAACGGTTCGTTGATTGTGACCGATTTCATGCCGACGCATTTTGTTCCGCTTTCATCGAAGCTGATGATCCGATCGACCATCAAAAAAGGATAACGATGCGGCAAAATTTGCATGATCTCTTCGCTGTCGAGCCCGCCGTCGCCTTTCGGTACCACGCGCGGCAGCGCAAGCGCGTTGCGACGCGATTGCTCCTTGGCGATGGCGCGAGCTAATTCTGCATTGGCCGCGTGCCCGGGTTTCACCGCAATGAGATGGCCGCGAATTCGGCAACCGACGAGCGCAAGGTCGCCGACAATATCGAGAATCTTATGCCTGACGAATTCGTCCTGGAAACGCAGTGGCTCTTTGCTTAGGACTGCGTCGCCGCGCACGACGACCGCGTTCTCGAGGCTGCCGCCCTTGATCAGATTTTTCTCGATCAGCGGCTCGACGTCTTCGTAGTAAACAAACGTCCGCGCTGGCGCAATCTCGCGCTCAAAAAGTTCCGGCACGATATCGGTCGACAAAAATTGCGTGAAACGATTGTTCGGCCCGGCTTGCGTGCATGAGACCCGGAATCGATTGTCGTCGGGCAACAGGATGAGCATTGCGCCTGTTTTCGTTTCGATGTGCATCGGTTCGCGGACATGAAAAAATTTCCGCGGCGCCTCCTGCGCCGATACGCCAGCGCGTTTGATTACATCGACATACGCCTTTGCGCTGCCATCGCCGATCGGCGGTTCGTTCGCGTCCATTTCGACGATCGCGTTATCCACGCCCATCGCCGACAGCGCCGCCAGCACGTGCTCGACCGTATGCACGCGCATCGCTCCTTCGCCGATCGTCGTCGCCCGCTCGACCATTTTGAGATTGTCGATCTTTGCATCAATTGTCGGCTCGTCCGGCAAATCCTTGCGCTTGAATTTGATTCCGTGATCAGCGGGCGCCGGATGCAACCTCAGCGAAACTTTCTCGCCGGTGTGCAGCGAGGTCCCACTGAAACCGGCCGCTTTCATCAGCGTGTGTTGAAATTCAGCGGAAGCCATGACGCCTAACTAAACAAAGATTTCCGATTCTGACCAGAGGCGTTACTTCAGCTCAAAAAAGCCGCAATCAAACGCCATCATCTTATCGATGTTTGATACGCGAAACTGCTCGATTGAGGACCCATTGTCTTGCCAAACATCGGCCGCTTTCTCGCCATCTTTTCCAATCACAACCCGAACCAGATTGGTCCCTCCGCTGATGGTCGCCAACGGCAATCCATCGATCGTTTCCAGGAAACTTCCTTTGCTGTCGAATCCGACGCTCACATCAACAACCGATCGCGTATCGCTCACGAGCGGGTTCGTGACTAACTTCACGGAAGTGTGGTCCGATGCGCTACTCGGCGGTGAATCTACTTTTCCGGCGTCGTCCAGTTTCAGGTGCGCGACCAAGTAACCGCGCGCGCGGTATTTACCGGGTGGCAAATCTTCGCCTGCATCGTTTTTGCCGTCCCAGGTCGTGCGGAGCGCGTTTTCGTCGATCGTGAAGTTGTCGATCTTCGCCTCGCGGTGCAGAACGCGGACGAGTTTGTCGTTGGAATCAAAAATCCCGAGACTGATTGTTCCTTCCATCGGCGGCGGAACGAACCGGAGCTGAACAGTTCGTACCGCGGATGCTGAGGGTGATGGCAACGGTGTTTGCTCTGGGGTTGGAGAATCCGCCGGAGTTGACGATGGCGATTCTTGACCGGCGGCGAAGCAGATCGCCGCTAGGCTGGTTAGAATCGCGAGGTTACTTTTCTTTCTCATTGTAGCGACGCTCTTTGAACGTCGTCCGATTTCAGCGACGGTCATGGACCGCCGCCACAGTAATAACGCCAATTGATGTTCGGGAAAAGATTGTCGCGCCATTCGCAATCGGCCAGGAATTTCTCATCCAGTTGTCCGGCGGCAAGCTGGTCGTGCAATTGATTGAAGCGGGTGAGGTGATCGATCGTGCGCTTGGTCGCGTATTCGCGCGCGGTTCCGGTTCTCATTAGAAACGCCCAATCGCTCGACTGCGCCAGCAAAAGCTCGCGCGCGAGTTGTTTGAGAATGCGATCTTGTAGGCTGGGCGCTTTGCCTGGCGATTTCTTCTCTGGCAACCGGAGCGGCTGCCCTACAACGGAAAAGTCTTGCGCAAGTTTGCTCATCCGTGCCGCCGCTGCGTGCAAGTGCGGGTAGATCCACGAATTGTTTTTGTCGATCCAGACTTCGAGATGGCCTTTGTCGCCCCAACTTGATGCAGCCGGCTCGATCGTTTGTTGGGTGGGATCGGTCTCCAGATATTCGCTTGGAGTCGTTAGGCAAAAATCTTTTTGATCGAACGCTGCCTTACGGATGAACGACTCGAGAAAGCGCGGCCCTTCAAACCACCAATGTCCAAACAGTTCCGCGTCGAATGGCACAACGATGGTTGGATCGACATTGAGGGCGGCGAGCTGCCGAAATTGCGCGCACCGTTGTTCCAGAAAATGCGCGGCATGCGCGTCAGCAGCTTTTTCAGCCTCAGCCCGATCGTAAAGTTGCTTCTCCGATTTGCGTCCAGTGATGCGGTGATATTTCACACCGGAAAATTTTCGCTCGCCGCGCGCGATCGGCTCCAAATGCTCGAGTGGAAGATCGAATCCGACATCGCGATAAAATTCGCGATACGCCGGATCGCCCGGATAACCTTCCTCCGCACTCCAAACCTGGCGGCTGGAATCGCGATCGCGCGCGAACGCAGCCGGACCGGCCGGCGTGTAACACGGCGCATAAATCGCGCGTTGCGGTGCCGGAGTTCCAAACAACAATCCGTGCGCGTCAAGAACAAACCAGCGGACATTCGCTTCCTGCAAAATCGTGTCGAGTCCGGGCGCGTAGGCGCATTCGGGCAGCCAAAAACCGGTTGGCTCGGTATGAAAGACATCGATATGAACGTCCCGACCGATGAGAACCTGCGCGCGGGCGGCTTCGCGCGATTGCTGGTGAATCAGCGGCAGCAAACCATGGGTCGCCGCGCAGGCGATGATTTCCAGGGCGCCCACGTCGCGGTATTGTAGAAACGCAGCGAGCAAATCGCCGTTCCATTCGTTAACAAAGAAACGCCGGCTTGCTGAAAACAATTCGAAATAAAACTGCGCCAACTCTGCCAGTTCTGACTCGTTGCGATTTCGTCTTCGCTCACGCGCCGCGAGATCGATCAAGAGATCGACATGCCGGACGTAGCGTTCGCGTAAGAGATCGTCTTGCAACATCGCGCACAGCGTGGGCGTGAGCGACATCGTGAGCTTGAACGGAACGTCGTCGTTCACCAACCGTCGCATCATTTGCAGGAGCGGGATGTAAGTTTCGGTGATCGCCTCGAACAGCCAGTCTTCTTCCAGAAAATGTTCATGTTCCGGATGCCGAACGAACGGCAAGTGGGCGTGAAGAATGAGCGCGAGGTGACCAGCCATTGCAGATTTCTTTACTCTGTCATTCCGAGCGGAGCGAGGAATCTCCCAAAAGGTGAAGGATCACACCGATTACTTGGCGCGACGTTCGCTCTGTGGCTGAGATCCCTCGCGTTCGCTCGGGATGACAATCAGAGCGTTCGGCAGAAATCCTGAAACCGGTCGAGCCCCTTTTTGATGATGTCGATGCTGGTGGCGTAGCTGAGTCGAATAGTTCGGTCGTCGCCGAATGCTGCGCCGGGCACGACGGCCACGTTTGATTTGCTGAGCAATCGATCCGCAAAGTTTTGTGAAGTCAGTCCGAGTTGACTGACATTCACCAAAACATAGAACGCGCCCTGCGGCTTCACTGCGGTCACGTTTGGAATTTTTGAAAGACGATCGAGCATGTAATTACGCCGCATATCGAATTCTTCGCGCATGTCGGCGACTGATTGCTGATCGCCTTTCAACGCCGCGAGCGCGCCGCGTTGCGAGAAGGAGGACGGATTCGCGGTCGTGTGGCTTTGAATTGAATCGACCGCCTTCGCCACCGCCTCTGGCGCCGCCAGATAACCGAGTCGCCATCCCGTCATCGCATACGATTTGCTGAACCCGTTGACGGTGATGGTCAGATCGTAAGCTTCTTTCGAAAGCGACGCGATGCTGACATGCCTGGCGTCGTCATAAACAAGTTTCTCGTAAATTTCGTCGGACAAAATATAAATGTCTTCTCCCCTAGCGACTTCAACAATCGCCTCCAGCTCTTCTTGCGTGTAAACCGAACCGGTCGGATTGCACGGACTGTTCATGATCAACATTTTTGTCCGCGGCGTCATCGCGTTTTCAAAATCTTCCGCGCGCATTTTCCAATTGTTGCGCTCCATTGTCGGCACGATCACCGGCTCCGCCCCGACGAGCCTTACCATGTCGGGATAACTGACCCAATACGGCGCCGGAATGATCACCTCGTCGCCCGGCTGACACGTCGCCAGAATTGCGTTGTAACAGGAATGTTTGGCGCCGTTGCTCACGATCACCTGACCGGCGCGGTAAGTTAGTCCGTTATCCGCCGCTAATTTTTCCGCGATCGCCTGGCGCAACTCGGGAATGCCCGCGCTCGGCGTATACTTAGTGAAGCCGGCCTGCAACGCTGCAATCGCTGCGGTTTTGATGTGCTCCGGCGTATCGAAATCCGGTTCGCCCGCGCCGAAGCCGCAAACGTCAATTCCCTCTGCCTTCATCGCCTTCGCTTTGCTGTCGATGGAAAGCGTCAGCGACGGAGTCAGTTGGGCAGCGCGTTCGGAAATTTCCATATCGATCTTGTTCTTTTAATTCAGGGAGCGCACATTATTGGCGGCCGTAAAAGTTTTCAATCAAAGCTTTAAAGTTATTCTCCTCGACGCGGACAATCGCCATTTCGCGCTTCGCGTTCTCAATCGAGTCGGACGCGTGCGCAGCGTTAATCATAATAGTTTGTCCAAATTCTTTTCGAATCGAGCCGGGCGGCGCCTTCGCGGGATCGGTCGGGCCCAGTACTTCGCGAATTTTGCGAACTGCGTCTTCGCCCTGATAAACGAGGGCAATGCATTTTTCCGTGCCGGGCGTGTCGCGCTTTTCCGGAAGCGTGTCGCTCGGACGCGCGCCCGCCATGAATTCGACGATGTCCTCCCATGCGTCGCGTCCCTTGTTGTGTCCTAATTTTTCCTGCAACACCGGCAACACCGGGCCGTAAAAAACCTCGGCTTGTGCCACGCTCATCCGGTGCACCTTGAAACCGACGATGTAGAGCCCGGTGCGCGAAAAAACTTCGATCACTCCGCCGGGCCGAATGTTTGGAAATTTGAAATTGTCGGGCTTAATTAAAACGAGCGTCTTTTCGATCTTGACGTCCTTCGGAAACTGGGCGGCTTGATCGAGAACACCGCCGTCGCGGTCGGAAAATTCCGCCCAAAGTTTTAAATCGCGCTCGATCGCCTTGCCATTGAATGCCGCCACGACCGCCGGCTCGAAGTAAGTGACTTTGCCCGACTCGTCCGTGATGTAATCGCCGAAGGTATCGCGAATGGTTTCACCGCTCGTATCTTCGTGAGAGATGTGACCGACGGTGTTGCGCATTTTTTCTGCAGCACCGGCACCTCGAAAAATCAAACACAAGGCGCGTGCTCGCTGTCCTTGCTTTTCGCCAGTAAAATTTTTTAAGACATACGCCCTGATTAATTCCTGTGTCGCGCGATGACTCGGTTCCGTTTCGCTCACGATCGTCTCAGCGTAGCGCCGAACCAGCTCCTCGCTCGGCGCGAACATGCGCGCCGCCACCAGATCCAGACCGGTGCGCGAAATCAGCCGCGCGATGATTCCGCCGGTGCGCGATTTGCGCATCGAATACGGCGTAATGGTGGCGTAGGAAAGTTCCTCGGTCTGCATGTATGTTTGCCTGCGGCTTAAGATTAAACCGCGTTTTATGCAGAAAACCGTAGCCGCTAAAGGGTCGCCGAACCTACCTGATCACCGCTAAAATCGCAACCCACTTTCCGCGTCGGTGAAGTTGCAGGATATCGATCTTGTTGCGCTTAAGGGCGCGTGTTACATCGCGTTCTTGCTCACGCAAAACGCCAGAAAGAATCAGCCAGCGCGCAGCTTTTAGTCTTGGCAAAATCTCAATCAACAGGTCGCTAAACAGATTCGCGGTAACAACGTCGACTTGGCCGCCGTAGCTCGTCCCGCGAAGGCGGCTCTTGCCCAATTTGCAGCGGCGCACGTCGCCGGCGCGAAAATTCACATTGTGAACTTTGTTCGCACGTGCGTTTTCTTTTGCAGTCGAGATTGCAGTCGGATCGCTATCAATTCCAATCACGCGCGTTGCTTCAAAACGTTTCGCGGCCAGCGCGAGGATTCCGCTGCCCGTTCCGAGATCAACAATCGACCAGCCTGGTTTCCAGTTTCGCGTCAGTTTTTCTAACAGTCGCAGCGACATCGCGGTCG
>WNEZ01002274.1_pt1 | contig 19586 bp, 11 predicted proteins | sample 5400521 | NCBI WGS metagenome assembly WNEZ01 (sample SAMN13153339, study PRJNA577476) | soil metagenome | isolation source: 120 cm saprolite under Douglas fir tree site 2 hole 1 replicate 1 | place: USA:California | collected 2015-04-18 | reverse complement strand
GCGCCTGGAGAAACGTCTGCAGATGGAGCGGATTGAACCCAGTTACGAGCCGAACCCGGCACAGTGGCAAGTCGACTGACGAATACTCCCGAATTGTCTTTATCGCTTCTGTGAATTGCACTTTACCGAAGCTCAGTGGATGATCTGGAACAGGGCGACTCTTCTATTATGTATCACGTGCAGTTGCAGGAATGAACCAGAGCAATGTTCTTCTGATGTTTTTTCAGTCTCTTGAGGCTTTTTCGGAACAAGGAGAGGGCCAACATGTTCACCATGGGCTTAGTCGCAAGGTTCTGACGATTACTGCGCGCAAAACTCGGGGCTGGCAAGGGCCAGCCCCAATTCCTTCACGCGCAAGATCGACCTCGCCACCTTCAAAAAACCGCTCCGAACACCATGAGCTAGGGGCAGCCATCGCACACGGGGGTTCGCGGGGCGTAGTAACCGAAAGACACCTGTCCCGTCCCCGGGTTCACCAGGTCCGTTTCGACGAAGAAGCCGTGACCCGGGTTGGTGGGACTCGAGTCAATGATGTAAAAATCTGCCGCCATGGGGCTGACGTTGAATGCGCTGCCTCCGTTGACATTGGAAAAAGTGCCCGCGAAACACCCGTTGGAGGTGCCCGCCAGACAGTCGGTGGCGGTCGGGGAAAAGCTGAACGGGGCGCCCAATGTGGCGCCACCCGTGACATCCGCGCTGCCAAGGAAATTTCCGGCCGTCGGGTTCGTCATCTGGGCGGTGCCGTCGTTTTCGGCTAGGCCATTCTGCTGGGTGAAGCTAAACCCGTAGTCGCCGCCGAATGTAAAGGGCGGGGCTGATTGCGGGTAAGCGATTCCTGCTCCAAGAAATAACGGAGTGGCTTGGTCGTTATTCGCAGACGCCAGAACCAACGCCGGGTTCCCATTGCCGGTTTGATAAAAAATGTAGTCGGCATGAAAACCTCCCCCTGGGTGGGGTTGAACATTACCGAAAAACGCACGGGAACGACCGGTTCCTGTGGGGGCGTCGGAATATGTTCCGCTGAATGTTCCACTAATCTGATCGCCCGCTGAACCGGTGACCGGGTTAGAGTAGGCCAGCAGAAATGTGTCCGTGAATCCATTGGTCAGGTTGCCCGTGCCGCTGCCGCTGTCAACGGCATTGAACAGGCCGACCGAAGTCAAAGTAGACGGCAAGTTAGCAGTGAAGTCTACCCCAAAGACACCGAACACGTAGGTCCCGGAGAACGACGTCAAGGTGCCGGTGGCGGAGGCCTGGCCGATGGCGAGTCCGGCGGTCGAACCAAAGCCAGGGGACGACGTGGGGTTGCTGTTGTCGCTCTCAATCAGCTTTATGTGGGTGCCGTCCACGATATAGCCTGTGAACTGGATGGGAGCAGTATTGAGAAAGCTGGGCACAGTCAGATTCAACGCGAACGCCCCGAATGAATCTGGATTCGAGAGTGTCCCCGAAAGTTCCGTATCTGCGGTCAAAGTTCCTGCCAGGTTCTGATCGGCCACGCTGCCTTTTCCCGAAATGTTATTGGGCGAATCAATGTTAAAAATGCCGCCGAAAGCAGTAGGCGATAGGCTCGCAATATCAGTGCCGCTCACGGCGAAGGCATAGCCGCCCGACAAGGGCGGGTCGCTAGTGGTCCAGGTCTGAAAATCCATGCTTCCGCTGGCTGAGGCCTGAAGGGGGGATGTGCTCGGGAATTGCGTAATCAGCGCCTGCGAACTGTTAAGGAACACGAAACTGAAAGTCTCAGGCGTCTTTCCGTCCGGGTCAATGTCCAGGTCCGCTGTGTTGATGGTAATTGTTCCGCGTCCGTCAGGCCCGAGGAAATAGCTGCTTCCCGTAGGAATGATGCTGTACGACCTGGACACCAAAAGGCCGGTAGTTGGGTCGCTGAAGTTGACCGTCTGCTCGCCGGACGCAATTCCACCGTTGCCATCGAGCGCGATCACGGCCGCAAACTGGTAAGGGAAACCATTCGCACCTCCCTGCGCTTGGAGAACAAAGCTGCCCGTTTTGAGGGCGCTGCCAAAGGCGGTGACGTTGATCGAAGCGAGGGTGTTCTTGGTGTGATCCGCGGTCGCGAAGGCCACGATGTTGACGGCCTGGCTGTTTCCGGAAAGCGCTAAGGGTGGCGTATAGGTTGCGGCCTGGCCGCTGGCGGTGTGCTGAGAACTAAGCGAGCCGCAGTTGCCCGTGTTCGAGCACGTCACAGACCAATCCACTCCCGCATTGCTTGGGTCATTGCTAACAACCGCCGTGAGATCGGTCGTGGCGTTGATTAGAATCGACCCCACGGGCGCGGGCTGATACGCGATCGAGAGCTTTGACGGTGGCGGTGGTGGAGGATTCTGTACATTGAAGGTGCCACTGCTGCATCCAGCGAGTACTGCTATCATCGCGCCTGACAGCAGAGAGAGAATCCATCGTCTAGTTGCCACTGCCAACCTCCGTGAGTTGCTTCATCATGACTTGCTGCCAGCTCCCACACCGAAACCAGTGCCCTGCGGAAAGTCATTGCCCCGTGCCACGCAGGTGCACGACCTGGGGAGTGCCGGTCGGTTCCGGCGTGTAATTCAGTGTGAGAGATCCTGGATCGAATCCCACGACCTTGGGCTTGAAAGTTACGGTCAGAGTGCAAGTGGCACCCGGAGCGAGGCTGAAAGGGCAATCGTCAGTCTCAGAGTAGTCGCCTTTCGCCACTACCTTGCCAACGAAGTTCACCGTCGATGTGTTCGGGTCGGCCGGGTCGTTGAAGAGCGTAATCGTCTGCTGGAGACTAGCATTGCCCACCGTCTGGCTCCCAAAATCCAGTCCCGCGCCCGGGGACATTCTCAGTGGGCTTGGCGGATTCGCGGTCAACTCCACGGGAAAACGGCCACTATCGATTTCGCAGTCGGAAGTCACGTTGTCGATCGAACTACATTGCAGCGTGTTCAGTTCCAGAAAGTAATCCAACGCGGAATTCATATAGGTGCTCTTCTGCGGTACAAACGCAACCTGCAGGCTGCACGTGTCCTGAGAAGCGAGCAACCTTCCCGTGCAGGTGTCCGAGGAGATCTGGAAGTTGGGCTGCTTGCTGGTCGGATCTATGTCGCAGAAGTAGGTGATCGTGCCAGCACCCAATATGACGCTGTACAACACTCGCACGCCGTCAACTTGGCCGTTGTCTTGCAGCGGGCGCTGGAGTGGGCTGGTGCAAGGCGCGCTTGCGCTGGGTAAGATCTGCACAGGATTTGCGCTACGGTTGGTGAATGACAACAACTGCGGAAGGCTCGCCTCCGAGCCTGTCTCCGCACCGAAGTCGAGTTCGGCAGTCGAGGCTTCGATGGAGCTGACGCCGGCGCCCGTGATCGGCACCTTAAACGCAGTGTCGTTGTCCGCGCTCGCGGGACTGTTAACCGTTAATGCTGCCGCCAGGGGAAACGGACACCATTCCGGTGCAGCTCCGTCCTGGGCCGGCGGACTTCCAACCGGCAGCCAAGGGCAGCTTTGCTGAGGGGTAAAAGTGACATTAATGGAACAAGATTGTCCGGACTGCAGAGAGAAAGTCGCGCCCACCGAAGCGGCACAATTGTCCGCTTCCACGAAATTGGGTTGACCGGTGAAATCACCGATGGCGCCGCTATCCCAACTCAGCGTCAGACCGCTCAGGGTAGCTCCGGAAGGATCGCTGTTTGTAAGTGTGATCGTCTGCGTCGTTGCCGTCGAGCCCAGCATTTGAGATGGAAAGATCAGGACTGCTGGAGACAGCGCGATTGGTTGCTGGCAAGCGCTCGTACTGCCCAATGCCAGACAGATACTCCCAAAGTCTCCGGGGTTTGTAAGGGTGCCAGCCCCCGGACAGGTTTTCGTGTTGACGGCATAAGCTGGTGGAACGGCAGAGTGCAGAATGTACCCCTTCTGTGTCGAGTCGAAAGTTACGGTTCTGACACCGGAGCCGGTCGATCCACCGATCTGGCCCAAGTTCGATCCGTCAACCCCGATAATCTGCAGAATGACGGAATTGCCGCTGATTTGACCATTCACGGTAGCAGTTTCGAAACAGGGGTAGTCGCTGAGAAGGCTCACCGGGTCGATGAAGCTCAAGGTACCCGTGACCGTCGCGTTGCTGGCTCCGATATTCTCTCCCTGGGAGAGGAGCCCCGTAACTGGAAAAACGCGATTGCCCAAGCCCGAGCCGCCGGCACTGTGAAAGCCGCCAGTGATCGATCCCGTGAGAGGCGGCACGGAAACCGCGCTCCATTGCAGTCCCGTCTGAACGGTTCCGCAAGGGGAACCGTCGGCTGCCGTCCCGGCGGTTGACTCATAGGTACCCGCTACAGTCGAGCCGTCCGAACTCAACGTTCCGGTAAACGTGAAGGTCTGTGTGCCGGCTACCGCCGTGAGAGCTAATGTCTGGCCGCTGATCGTTCCCATGATCGGCGCCGATCCACTGTTGCACACCGTTGGGCTTCCGCTGCTTTGGGCCGGCAACGAGACGGAGTAAACCACGGCTCCCGTCACCGAGCCATTTTTCTGCAGCAGAAATCCACCCTGTAGGCCGCCCAAGAACGACCCGTCGGCCGGAGGCGTCACGGCGAATTGCCAGTTGCCCGAGAGCGATGCGGCTTTCTGCGAGCCGCCGCCGGAAGCGCCCCCACACGCCGAGAGCATCATCGCGCCGGCGAGCAACAAAACCAACAGACTCTTCACGCCCGCTTCGCAAAATCGGTGCGAGAGGGCGTCTCGGTTGGTCCGACACAGCATCAGACCTTTACTCAATCTCTGCATTTTCCTCGTCCTGAAAGGTGCGATTGCTTGAGCCTGGCTTGGTCCGCACCGGATTCCCGCTATGGTTGGTGAACGACAGCAACTGGCGAAGGCTCGATTCCGAGACGCCATCCGCGCCGAAATCGAGTTTGGGAGTCGAGGCTGACATGGCGCTCACCCCTGTGCCCGTGATGGGCACGGTAAAGGCTGTGTCGTTGTCCGCGCTCACGGGACTGGTAACAGTTAGGGTCGCGGTTAGAGGAGACGCTTCCTGAGGGGCAAAGGTAACCGTGATGGCACAAGACTGTGCTAGATCGAGGGCAAAAGCCGACCCAAGCGGATTGCCCGGAATGTCGCAAGTGTCGCCCGTCACAGTGAAATTGGCCGCACCACTGTTGTTGGTGAACGTCAACGTCAGACCGCTCAGCAAAGCGCTTGAGGTGTTGGTAAGCGTGATCGTCTGCGCCGCCGAGGTCGAACCCAGCGTTTGAGCGGGAAAGGTTAGGACGGCTGGAGACAGCGCGATCGGTTGCCGGCAAGCGGTCGTATTACCCAACGCCAGACAGATGCTCCCCGAGTCTCCGGGGCTACTAAGGACTCCACTACCGGGGCAGGCGTTTGTGACCACTGCATATGCGGGTGAGACTACAGAGCGCAGAACGTACCCATTCGATGTGGAGTCGAAGGTAACGGTATTAAGACCTGAGCCGACCGAGGCGCCAATCTGGCCCAAGTCCGATCCGTCAGACCCGCTGATCAGCAGAAGGACAGTATTACCGCTGACTTGACCCTTAACTGACGCAACCGTAAAACAAGGGTAGTCGCTTAGATTCGTCGCCTGGTTTACGAAACTCAAAATGCCAGTGACAGTCGCGTTGCTGGCTCCAACGTTTTCCCCTTGGGTGAGTGACCCCGACACCGGAAAATCCTGATTGGTTAGGCCAGCGGCACCGCCCGTGCTATGAAAGCTTCCTTGGATTCCTCCCGTGAGCGGCGGCACAGAGATTGCGCGCCATTGCAGTCCGGTTTGAGCGGTTCCGCAAGTTGTACCGTCGGCTGCCGTCCCGGCGGTTGACGTATAGGTACCCGCCACGGACAAGCCATCGAGACTCAGCGTTCCGGTAAACGCAAAAGTTTGTGAGCCAGCATTTGCGGTGAGAGTCACGCTCTGGCCGCTGATCGTTCCATTGATCGTCGCCGATCCGCTGTTGCAAACTGTCGGGTTCGGGTTGGTTGGCAACCAGACGGAGTAGGCCACGGCTCCCGTCACCGTGCCGTTCTTCTGCACCAGAAAGCCGCCCTGCAGGCCACCCGAGAACGACCCATCGGCCGGATTCGCCACCGTGAACTGCCAGTTAGCCGACAGCGTTGCCGGTATCTGCGAGGCACTACCGGAAGTGCCGCCCCCACACGCCGAGAGCATCGTCGTGCCAGCAAGCAACAAAACCCACAGACTCGGCACGCACGCTTCGCAAAAGCGGGGCAAGAACAGTTCATGATTCGTACGACGCAGCGTTGGATCATTAATCAATCTCTGCATGATTCCACGGCCTAGAAGGCTAGCTTCATACCAAACTGTATGGTGCGGGGCCGGTGCGCATTAAGCGGATGCAAAAAGGAAGCCCCTGTGACGCAATCGGCTCCGGCACCCCTAAACCCGGCGGAATACACCGGTCCGGCATAGCAACTGATGATGTTGTTCCCGCTGCTGCCCGGGTTGTCTGGATCGTAGATCCGGAACTCAGTGTGATTGAAAACGTTGAAGGCCTCAGCGCGGAACTCGAGTTGGGCGGACTCCCGGATCTTGAAATGTTTCAGCAGCGACAGGTCGAAGTTCACGCGCCTCGGATTATTCAAGAAGTTCCGCCCCGCATTCCCAAAGGTCAGCCCCCTCGGAGCCACAAACTGGGAAGGATTGCCTATGAGTGGGCCAAAGCTCCGAGAATTGCTGCCCGGCGAGGGCAACGACAATCCACGCGCAACATCGGGGTACGAGGCCGCGATGCCGAGCCCGCTGGAAACCCCGGCGTTGTCGGTCAAGGAAATGCCGGTGTTGCCGGCGCTGTTGATCACGGTGAACGGCGTGCCCGATTGAAGAAGCGTTACTCCCGAAATCTCCCAGCCGTCGAGAATCTGATTCGCCAGCGCGGAACAACAGTTTGCCGTGGGCGCGGTCGTATCCTTCGGTTCGCGTTCGTGGGCCCAGTCGCTTAAGCGGCGCGGAAAACTCTTGAGCGGTAGCCGATACACGTAGCTGATGTTGAGCAGATGACGTTGGTCAAAATTCGAGCTGGCCCGATTCGCACGCAGGTCGTAAGAATCGACCAGAACCGGATCGCTTCGATCCGAAGCGCCGTCAAGCGAGTGGCTATAGGAATACGAAACTCCGGTCGTCAGCGCTCCGCTGGTGTGTCGCAGCGTGGCTTGAAGTGCGTGGTAGCTCGAATTGGCCACATTCTGCAACGAGAGAACTCTCCCCAGGCCGGGGTACGGTCGCCCAGGGAGGGAATTGACGTTCGGGATGTTTGGATTCGTGCAGGCTGCCTGCAAATACATGTAGGCGGGGTTTTGCGGCGTCACCAGCGTTCCATTCTGGAGAAGAAACGGAGTATTGCCGTCTCCCGGGTTACCATTGAACGCCGGAGAAGTAATGGTGCAGTCCGCGATGGTCAGGGGCTCGTTCGGGCCGAAGGGATTCTCGCTTGCCGGTAGCGGCTTTAGCTGGTTCAGCTGACGCTCGATCGTCAAATGCGTTCCCTTGCTCCCTACATACGCAAGGTTGACCACGAATGCTTTCGGCAGTTCTCGCTGAATCCCGAAACTCCACTGCTGAGCATAGGGCCAAACCGCCTTGGTCAGAATGGAGGTCACGTCCAGAGGAAAGACGGAGCCTGCCGCGGGCGCAGACCCGCCCGGAGCCGCTGCACAAGCGCTGTTGGTTGGATCAAACGCGGACCCATACCCGACGTTACCGATGCACGGGTAGCTGAGGGGAAGCGGCTGCGTCATGCTGAGCACGAGAGGCGCGCTGGCCTCGAGGGAGCCGGTATTGGCTTCGTTGCCGGTGCCATGCTCAAAAAAAATGCCATAGCCGCCTCGGATTGACGTCTTGCCGTCGCCCCGTGGATCCCAGGCAAAACCAATCCGCGGAGCCGGATTGAATAGATGCCCCTTCATGCAGCCTGAGGGCGTGCCACGCGCGCCGCACCGCACCAGACCCAAGTCGCTCACCACGCCGGGGTTCAATTGGAAGGTGACAGGGTCGAACGAAAGCGGAGCCAACGTGGCAGTTTTATCCAGAAGCACACCAAAAACTGGGTCAACCGCAAATCGTGATTGATTGAATCGTGCAGCCTCCCAGTTCCACGCATTGCGGTTCTTCTCTCCGTAGGTGCCAAATAGACTGATTCTCAAGCCCAGGTTCAAGGTAAGCCGGCTGGTTACCTTCCAGTCATCCTGGAAATAAGGGTCGGCGATCTGGTATCGCTGGTAGTAGCGGTGCTGCGCGGAATCCTGGGTAAAGCTCTGAATGAATCCCTCCGGATTATGGCCCCCTGGGACATTTTGAATCAGGAAATCAGCGAAAGCATTTCCGGTACTGTGCGCGAGATTGCTGAACGTCAGCAGGCCTTGTAGATCGCCCGAAGCTGCGCCAATGGAATTGTTGGTCTGATTGCGCTGGGAGTACACATATTGCGCGCCGAATTGCAGCGTGTGTCTTCCAATCGCTTTGCCCACGTCGTCGCGCAGGGCGTAGGTTGGATTGGTGTGGCCCCACGGCATGTAGGCGGAGTCGGCCGCAAAGCCTCTACCGCCGTAAGCGGCATTCGTGCCGAGAAAGTCGACTCCCGGCATCTTGCCGCCAAAACCGTTATTGAAAATGTGGCCGATGGCACATTGCGCAAATCCATTCGCGGGGTCGGCGCTGAGTATGGGATTGCACTGTCCGGGAGCCGACGGGTCGGCAACCAGTGGCTGATCCAGCGCGGGATCGCGCTGGAACCGGGCGCCACCCGGCCCGTTCTGGTCAGCCAGCGTTATGTTCGAATTGGTGTAGCTGAGTACTAAGTCGTTCAGCAGCGTTGGCGATATCGTGTGCGTCAGTCGCGCCACCAAGCTGGTGCCCGGCCCAAAGAAGCGGTTCTGCACGGTGGGAAAGGTGTTGCGCACAATGCCCCACTGCGGTGTCAGCACGCTCGTGTCCCAAGCGTCGTGGACGTAGCGAAACGATACCTTGATCTTGCTGTTCACTGTTTGATCAATGCGAAACAACTCCTCGCGCCAGTAGGTGGAAGGCGAAACGGAGGTGTTGTAACAATGGTTGGGGTCGGCGGGGTCGAGGTTGGTGAGGTCGGTGTTGAGATTCGGCAGGCTGAAGTTGCAACCAAAAGGAGCATTTGGCAGTGGTATGAGGTTCGAGTTCAAGATCGCCGCGGCGTTCTTGTCCACTCCGGGATTTAAGCCCAATCCCAAAGAGTTTAAGGGCTCGGGATCCGCACCTAAGCTTTGCACGGACGGACAGTCTGGGAACTGCGCGCGTTTAAAGCTAGTTACCGCGCCCAACGGGCACACGTCACTAAAATCGAAGTTTTGGTAAAAGATTCCAGTGCCAGCTTGAACTTGCAGGTTTTTCTGGATCCCCTGCGGCGTCAAGATCAGACCTCGTTCTTTCAGCCCCGGCACTGCTTGGTTATAGTCGGTTGGAGTTTTCTCCAGGCGGAATTCCTCGGAGAAAAAGAAGAAGGTTTTGTCCTTCTTGGTGTTGTAAACCCCAGGAATGGTGAGCGGACCGCCGATCGTGCCCCCGAAATCCTGCCGTCGATAGAGTGGAGCCTTGCCTCCGATCGTCTGCCCTGCAGTCTGCCCGGGCGCAGGCGGGATCGTACCTACAAAATCGAAGAAATTGCGCGAGTTAAACGCTTCGTTGCGGACGAAATCGTAGAGGTTGCCGTGGAACCTCGGGGTTCCGGACTTAGTGGTTACCTGCACTGTCCCGGATGCCGTACGCCCGTACTGAGCACCGTAGTTGGAGGTCAGCACCTTTACTTCTTGAATCGCGTCCAGGCTGGGGTACACCATGAGCGTGCTCGAAGCGCCGTTCAGGCCCGTGTTCAGCACGTCGCTGCCATCGACCTCGAACGTGTTGTACTCGACCCGGCCCCCATTCACGCTGTACTTCACACTGCCCACCACTCCCACCTTGGCTTCATCTTGCCCAGTCTGATTACTTACCCCCGGCGCGAGTGCAATGAGCTGCGTGAAATTACGGCCGTTGAGCCCAATCGACACAACCTCTTTTTCGGTAATCGTCCCGGAAACGGTGGCGCTCTCGGTCTCCACTCTCCCCAGACTGCCGGATTCCACGTTTACTTCCGTTTTCTCGCTAGCCGGCTCCAGGGAAGCGTCCATTGCTAATTCGAGGCCCGCAGTTAGTGTGATGTTGTCAAAGGTCTTCACAGCGAAATTGGGAGCCGTTACCGCTAGGGTATAAGTCCCAGGTTTAAGCCCGGTGAAGGAGTATGTGCCCTTGTCATTGACCAGGGTTTCAAGTTTCTCCCCCGCTTCATTCGTCAGCAGTACCTTGGCACCAGTTACGACGGCTTGAGTTTGGTCGGTTACCGTTCCGTTAATGGCGGCCTTGTCCGCCCCCGTGTTCGGTTGCTCCTGCGCGACACTAAACGAGAACCCGAGAAGCAGCAGTGTAAGGACCCTGACGACGCGAGAAAAACTGCAGGGCGCACAAGATCGCACACTCGCTGCTCCGGAACGAAATGCTCTTAAAGGATGTAAAGGCAAGCGGGAATTCTATACGCCGGTCAGGACCCCGAAAATTAAAAGAACGTGAATTTTGCTGGTTGTTTGCCAAGCCGATCAGTGTAGCCATCTCTTAACAAACCTATCGCCGAATGTTAACATCCGTCGCGGTAGGTCAGAGTATTATCAACCCTTTTTCCATCCGAAAATCCAAATTGCGTTCGCGATATGGGGTGAGGATAGGTTTCTTTTTCCACAGGTGAACTTGCTGCTGCGAGAAACACGAAAAACGAAAGGGATTCACACTCATCACCTTAACGGTCCGCAGCGCAATAAACTCTTGAATGTAAGACACTTTCCGCGCCCCGCCTGTTAATGCAATTTTCACCAACTTATCACAGACTTTTAACACCATCATGGCAAGTGAACCCATACACTCCACCCTGAAATGCAAACGTCGCTGCCATGAGCGGCGTATTCGTGAGGTCTCGGAGGGTTGTCGGTCGCCGATCGTTGCAACCAACTTTAGAAAATCGGCAGGAGTCTTCTCTCTTCTCCCTGCGTGTGGCGCAGCCGCCTCACGTCAACTGAGTAATGGTCGAACAATGAGAAAGGAATCAACTATGTCGCGTATGAAATCTATTTTCGCGGTGCTCGTGCTGGCCGCGATCGGAGGCGTCGTGCCTCAGGCACACGCTCAGACTCTCACCTTGAAGGTAGTCATAGCGGGCTCGTCAGGCATGTGGCAGGCATTGGGCGTGGGTGCTTACAACGGCGGAACTAGTATTGTTGCCGGCGGAGGTGGGACTTGCCACTGGACTAGCGCTTCGAACGCTGTCAACCTGACTGACACTCGCCCGACACCCGTCAACAACGACGGTGGTACCCTCTGGATCGTTTGGGACAATACCTGCGGTACGGGCGCCAACGCTACCACGAACATCTGGGTATACGACAAAGTCGACTCCGTCGTGGGCGACCGGTGCTACTTTGCTCAGCCGCACTGCAACGTAAACGGTGCTGCGGCCACTTTCGCGGCTGCTGGTGCTCAGCAGATCTCCAGCACCGTTTGGGGCAGCGATACGGGTCTGCCGGCGAACATCCAGGCTTTGTTCACGGCCGGGCAATTGGTTAGCGTAGCAGCTACGGACATACGGCCCGAGGACGCAGCGTTCGCCGCGTGCCGTGTGAACTCTGCGCTCGGCGCCTCGGCGCAAGGCGGTGGGAGCAGCGACGGGACTGACGGCCTTGGATATAACTCGAACAATGCCGCGGGCGTGTGCCCATCGTTTCCGATCGGGACTTCTGGTAAGGGCGTAGGCAATCCAATCCTCAGCGGCTACCCTGGGAGCACGGCTCAAGCCAACGTTCTGGCGTTCAACATCACTGGGAAAGATCCCTTCAGCGGGACGTTGATCCCTGCGTTCACTGTAACGGCCGTGGGTGTGGCTCCGATGGTGTTCGTGATCGAGCGGGATAAGGGCCAACTCACCAATCTCACAAACGCCAGCGAGGTCCAACTGCAACAGGTGTTCTCGGGCACAAACTGCGACGCCAGCGCGTTCGGTCTTCCGGCCGGGGGGATTAACATCTTTCTGCGTGAGCCCCTTTCGGGCACGATGAACACCACGGAAAACGTCGTTTTCCGGCGCCCCACCGTTTACCCAGGCGCAGTTCTTGGGTTGAGCCAGGAACTCAACGTGAACGCTCCGGTCAATAACCCACTCAAGGCGCAAGCAGGAACTTGCGTGGCTGGTGCTGGCTCGCGGTACCGCGGCATTGGCACCGGCGAAGTAGTAAAAGGTGTCCTACACTCGGGCGACGGTACATTCACCAACCTGGTCGACGGCATCGCATACACGTTCTTCAGCTACGGGAACGTGAGTTCGCTTGCCAACCAGACCAAATACGGTTACATCACAATAAACGGTATCGATCCGATCTTCCAAACTTACGGATCTACCCTCGATCCCGGACAGCCAGCTACTCCGGGTACGTTGCCTGCCGCTGCTAACCTGCCTGCAACTTGCGCCGGTGGGGCCGGTTCATTTCCCTGCTCGGAGCACAACATCTGGTCGAACGGGTTCTCGCTCCCTAACGTCCGCAACGGCACCTACCGCGCCTGGTCACTCTTGCGTTTGGTTGCCAACGGAACGCCGTCAGTCAACGCAGCGGCATTAGCCAAGGCGGCTCAGGCTGGCGTCGTCAACATCGTTCCCGACTATGTTCCGGCCGTGACAGTGGTTGGGACCACGGATCTTGGCATCAAACTGTTGCGTTCGCACTATCAACAGAAGGACGGAGCCGGGACTCTTCTCGGAGCGGGGCCTGTAGCCAACTTTCCAGAAAAAGGCGGCGACATGGGCGGCCAGATCATTCCGACCGTGATCGGCGTAACCACCTATAAACAGACACGACTGATTCAGAACGCCACCGCGGACAACTCGAACCTGGGTCCTGTCCTCAGACCCTAACTCACCTACTCGGACCTAGTCCGCTCGACTAAGAGAGGGCGGGCCATTCGTCGGCCCGCCCTTTGGTTCTTTGAAAGTTTTGCATCCCCGGGATTCAAATAATAAAACTCCGAAATGACTTTGATTATGAGATCGCTTGCTCTTGGAATCGCACTCCTATCTCTGGCGACGGCTAGCACGGCTCAATTCGACCGAATATCTCCACCAATTGCCGATCCGGCCGACAAACGCTTTGAGGGCGTTACTGAAGACTGGACTTCGCCCGCTCTCAGCACGAGCAATCTTAAGCCGGTTCGACCGTTCGTTATGATTGATGAACATCCTGCCTATACCGTGGAACTGGTTGGGGTACAGTGGCGATGGGGTGATCCACTCGACCTTTATGTAATGAAACCCAAGGGAGTCAAGAAGCCTCCGGTGATCTTGCATCTATACGGGTATCCTGCTGACACGGACGCGTTCAAGAATGAAACTTTCCAAAGAGCCCTGATCAAGAACGGCTTTGCCGCTGTGGGCTTTGTTTCCGCGCTCACCGGACATCGCTATCACGACCGGCCGATGAAAGAGTGGTTCCTCAGCGAACTGCGGGAGTCACTGGCGACCTCTGCGCACGACGTGCAGATGGTGCTGAACTATCTCGCAGCTCGAGGCGATCTCGACATGAGCCGGGTGGGCACGTTCGGGCAAGGGTCGGGAGCCAGCATCGCGATCCTCGCTTCGGCGGTCGATCCGCGAATCAAGGTGCTGGATGTGCTGGATCCGTGGGGCGATTGGCCAATCTGGATGGCAACCTCTCCCTTTGTGCCGGAGGACGAGCGGGCGGAGTACGTGAAACCGGAGTTCTTAAAGAAAGCAGGCGCGCTTGAACCGGTCGACTGGCTGCCAAAGATTCAGGCGAACAAATTCCGCCTGCAGCAGAATATCTTCGAGACCGACACGCCCAAGGCCGCCAAAGAAAGGCTGCGGGCGGCTGTCCCGGCTGGCGCAACCGTCGTGCTCTACCAAACTTTGCCAGAATTCAACGCCGCTTTCCCAAACAGCGCGAACCTGGATTGGATGGAACGTGAGCTTCAGTCTCCTCCAGAACCGCGAGCAGCAAATGGCCCTGCCACCACCTTTACACAGCAGTAGATGAGTGATTGAGCTGGGGCGGCGGCCTGCTGGAACTGTCAAGCTGAGGCGGCGCGCACTAGCAAAGAGTATCCTGCTCCTCGGATCGTCCGCAGATAGATCGGGCGCAATGGATCCAGTTCAATCTTGCGGCGAAGACGTCGCACGCATGCGTCCACGCTGCGCAATTCCACATGCTGACTGCCCCAGACTGCATCCAATAACTGTTCGCGGGTGAATACCCGCGCCTGATTCTGCGCAAGATAGTACAGGAAACGAAACTCGAGGCTGGTGGTCACGATCTCACTACCGCGAACCGAAATCCTCATTGCAGTAGTATCGATCTCGATGTCTCCCGTCCTTATCGGGGCACTAAGTGCTCCTACCAAGGATTGGAGAAGCGGAGGCGATATATGAGACATCCGAGAGTGAGGCTCTTGTCGCGCGAAGCGGCGCATCACAGCTCGTACTCGTGCTACGACTTCGCGCCCGCTTGACGATTCAGCAATGTAGTCGTCCGCGCCCGACTCCAGTCCAAGAACTCGTTCCTCCTCCGAAGGGCTGGCAGCAAGAAGAATCAGCGGAGTCTGGGCAAGAGTGTGAACCCATCGAATTCCACGGCACAGCTCTAGTGCGCGCCCCCTAGACATCGTAATTCCAATGATCACCAAAGATGGGTGGAGTTGCTCCACCCGTTGAATCACGTCCGTCCCCATCGAGAGCGTACGAACCCCAAAGCCCTCGCGCTCCAAGTGGTCCAGCGCAACTCTTCCGAGACTGGATTCGCGCTCCATGATGCAGATGATTGGTATGCGCGTTCCGGTTGGCAAAACATGTTCTCGAACATTAAAGGCTTTCCTGTTTTCAGCAAGGTACATTAGCGCCGCCCCCACCGACGATCTTCCGCTCTTGGAAATTTGTCCCTCGCCCCACTCAACTTGGACGTTCGCCTAGCGGTTTCGCAAAGCTAGGCGCACAAACTCCTTCAGGGCGCGGTTTGCTTGCACCGAGTAAGAGACGCCACAGCGCAAAAACATTCGAGAATCCACAGAGTTGAAAACCAATGAGCGGAGTCGGGTTGCCTTGTGGCTCGGTGAACGAATGTAAACTACTTCATGTTGAATTACGGTGACAGAATTGTGAACAGAGCGTAATTCTCCAGAGTATCGGAGAGAATCGCCGACGGTCGTGCATGATTTGCATCTCAAGACTGCGTCAGGTGAGCACGAAGGGGAAGACGTTACGACCCGAAGGCCGTGCGCGCCAGAGTTGAGAAGAAGGCGATGCATTTCAATAGCGGATCTTGCCGGGATATTGCTCCCACGCCCGAAATGCCGTCAGTGCTTCCTCGCGCATCATCTGAATCATGGGAATCTCGCGCTCGGCGTGCGGTTGGGTGATTTCTGCATAGATAGCGGAATCATCAAAGCCGATTTTCGCAGCGTCCGCTGCGAGATTGCCAAAGTACACTTTGTCGATCCGAGCCCAGTAGATTGCCCCCAGGCACATGGGGCATGGTTCGCAGGACGTGTAGAGATCACAGCCCCTGAGTTCGAAGAAGCCTAGTCTCTGGCAAGCCTGCCGGATGGCCAGCACCTCAGCGTGCGCCGTGGGATCGTTCATCGCGGTGACTTGATTCACGCCTTCCGCAACTACGCTGCCTTCCTTCACGACAACGGCGCCGAACGGCCCACCGCGTCCGGAGCGGACATTCTCAACTGAGAGTTGAATTGCGCGGGCCATGAAAGTATTGTCCATGTGGCTTGGCTCTGTCATCGCGTAATCGTCAAGGGTGTGCTGATCTTAGCTGCCCACGAATCTGCGCGCAAACCAGTCGACAGGGACTCTTTCGCAGCCGCTGGTTAAGGGAGTATAAGCGGAGCTGAGAAGTACGCAAAGTTTTTCTCGGCCAGAGCTCGCAGGTTCTGGTTCGCGGGTACGGGAAGGTTGAAAAAGCCTGGAAGGCAAGATAGGCTCGGGCTTGGGCGGGCAGACTTTTGTCGATAGCAACTGAAAACATGGGCTTGCAGGCTTTTGTTTCTCGTCGGGTTGCGACTCTTGGGGTTCTTCCCGGACTGGTCGATTCTCATGTACACATCAACGATCCTGGGCGAACCGAGTGGGAAGGCTTTGAGACAGCGACACGAGCCGCGGCATCCGGTGGTTACACGATGCTGGTGGACATGCCGCTCAACTGTTTGCCCGCGACCACTACCGTCGCCGCGCTGGCTGCGAAACGCGAAGCGGCGAAGGAGCGATGCTGGGTGGATTGGGGATCATGGGGCGGTGTAGTCCACAACAATCAGTCGGATGTTGAAGCGCTGGCAGCCGCGGGGGTGCGCGGTTTCAAGTGCTTTCTGATCCACCCGGGAATCGATGGTTTCACAATGGTCACCGAACCAGAGCTTCGTGCCGCGTTGCCTCATGTGGCGCGGACGGGCCTGCCGCTGCTGGTGGCGTCTGCGAGATGCGGATTGGAGCCGTTACGCGACTTACCTGCAATCGCGGCCAGAGGAAGCGGAGCTCGCGGCAGTTCGGTTACTTCTATCTTTGTGCAGGCAGTACAAGTTCCGATTGCACATTGTTCATCTCTCAGCCAGCCGGGCGCTTTCAGAGTTGTGCGCGGCCCGGGCGGAGGGGCTTCCGGTAAGTGTTGAAACTTGTCCGCACTATTTGTATTTCTGTGCGGAAGAAATTCCAGACGGGGCGACATTGTGTAAATGTGCGCCGCCGATTCGCTCGCGCGACAATCGCGAAGAGTTGTGGCGGGGGTTGAAAGACGGAATCATCGATCTGGTCGCGACCGATCATTCGCCCTGTCCGCCCGCAATGAAACGGCTTGAGGAGCGGAACTTCAGCACAGCATGGGGTGGCATCGCGAGTCTTTCGCTGGCGCTCCCCGTTATGTGGACGGAGGCCAGCCGGCGGGGATTTAGTTTGACCGATATTAGCCGATGGATGGCTGAGGAACCGGCTCGACTGGCTAGATGCAACTCTCGCAAAGGCCGTATAGCGGAAGGCTGCGATGCCGACTTGGTTATCTTCGAACCGGAAACAGAGTTCGTCGTGACCGAAGATCGGCTGCATTATCGCTATCCTCTATCTCCGTATTTGGGAAGGAGGCTGCGAGGCGTGGTGGAAGCTACGTATTTGCGCGGGCAACCCGTCTTCAGCAGCGGCGACTTTTGCGGAGGGGCTAGAGGGCGAGAGGTTCGCCACTAGCGAAATTTTGTCATCCCGAGCGAAGCGAGGGACCTGCAGTTCGCGGCAAAATGCAGATCCCTCGCTTCGCTCGGGATGACAAGACTGTAATAAAGGTTAGGCATGACAGAAGCGCACATCATCGGCAAGTCGGTGCCGCGCAAGGAAGGCCGCGACAAAGTAACCGGCGCGGCGCGGTACATCGATGACATATCCTTGCCCGGAATGCTCTACGGAGCGACCGTTCGCAGCCGGATTCCTCGCGGAGTAATTAAAAGGATCTCGTTTGATCAACAGTTCGACTGGAGCGAATTTGTAATCGTCGCCGCGAACGACATTCCCGGCAAGAATTGCATTGCTCTGATCGGCGACGACCAGCCCTGCCTGGCGGATGGCATGGTGAATCATCCCGAGGAGCCGATTCTGCTATTGGCGCATGAGGGTCGGCACATGCTGCGCCAAGCCATCGAGGCAGTCTCGATTGAATACGAACCCCAGCAGGCGGTTTTCACCATTGAAGACAGCGAACGGCTTTCCCAGGTCATTTGGGGAACCGACAATATATTCAAGACTTTCTTGATCGCGAAGGGAGAAGTCGATAGCGTCTGGGCAAAGGCCGACTACATCGTCGAAGGCGAGTACACCACCGGCGCGCAGGAGCAGCTTTACATCGAAAACAACGGCGTCATCGCGTCCTTCGATGCAAAACAGGGAATTACTGTGTGGGGATCTCTGCAATGTCCTTACTACGTGCACAAGGCGCTGATGGCGTTGTGCGACCTGCCGGCGGAGAAAGTCCGTGTCGTGCAGGCTGAGACGGGAGGCGCCTTCGGCGGCAAGGAGGATTATCCCTCGATGATCGCGGGCCATGCGGCGCTTTTGGCGATGAAGTCTGGACGGCCGGTGAAAATCGTCTATGACCGTCTGGAAGACATGACGGCGACCACCAAGCGTCATCCTTCCCGCACGCGGCACCGCACCGCGGTCGGCAAAGACGGCAAGATTCTGGGCGGGGAAATCGACTTCACGATTGATGGCGGCGCATACGCGACCTTGTCGTCCGTAGTCCTCTCGCGCGGTACCATCCACGCCGGCGGTCCCTACTACTGGCCTAATGTTCGCATTCGCGGGAAGGCCGTGGCCACAAACACTCCGCCGCACGGAGCTTTTCGGGGCTTCGGCGCGCCGCAGAGTCTGTTCGCGATGGAGCGGCACATGAACCGCATCGCGCAAGTCGTCGGACTCTCACCGGCAGAGATCCGCCGAAGGAATTTCCTTAAGCCGGGTCAAACCACGACCACCGAACAGACTGTCCGCGAAGAAATTGATCTGGGCAAGTTGCTGGATCGCGCTGTGGACCTCTCGGCCTACGACGCAAAGAAGGCGCGATTCGCGCAAGAAAACGAAGCGGGTTCGATCAGGAGGGGAATGGGAATCGCCGCCTTTCTGCATGGTGCGGGTTTCACCGGTTCGGGCGAGCGGTACCTGGCTTCGGTAGTTGGGGTCGAAGGCTGCGCCGACGGCACCGTGCGCGTCTTGGTTTCGAGCACCGAGTTTGGTCAGGGAACCAACACCGTGCTCTGTCAAATTGCAGCGGAAGCGTTGAATCTGCCCTATGACTACATTCGAATTGCGCAGCCGGATACGAATCAGGTGCCCAACAGTGGGCCTACGGTAGCCTCTCGCACTGCGATGGTTGTGGGAAGCCTCGTGCGCTCAGCCGCGATTGGAGTCAGACAAACATTGACCGCTGGCGGCATGCTGAGCACTTCGTATTCACCGGAAGAGTTTCGCGCGGCCTGCCGGCGCCATATTACTGAGCACGGAGAACTGCGGTCGTACGCACACTACGAAGTTCCAGAGGGCGTTTTCTGGGATGATCTGAAATATCGGGGCGAAGCCTATGCAACATACGCCTGGGCAGTTTATGTTGCGGAAGTTGCCGTGGACCTCTCGACCTACAGCGCGAGAGTGGAAGACTTCGTTGCCCTGCAGGAAGTCGGCAGAGTTCTTCACCCCATTCTGGCGAAGGGCCAAATCGCCGGCGGCGTTGCCCAAGGAATTGGCTTTGCCTTGTATGAAAAAGTCGTCTGGCAGAATGGACGCATGCAAAACGGCCAGATGACAAATTACATCATGCCGGCCTCGTCTGACCTGCCGCAGATTCGGATCTTCTTCGAAGAGATGGGCAACATCCACGGGGCGTATGGGGCAAAGGGAATTGGTGAACTACCGATGGATGGTCCTGCCCCGGCCATTGTCAATGCGATCGAGGATGCACTTGGAACGCGCTTCGATTCC
>WNEZ01001502.1_pt1 | contig 19589 bp, 18 predicted proteins | sample 5400521 | NCBI WGS metagenome assembly WNEZ01 (sample SAMN13153339, study PRJNA577476) | soil metagenome | isolation source: 120 cm saprolite under Douglas fir tree site 2 hole 1 replicate 1 | place: USA:California | collected 2015-04-18 | reverse complement strand
GGTGCGCACCTACTCCAGCGGAATGTACATGCGCCTGGCCTTCTCGGTTGCAACCCACGTAGACCCAGACGTCTTGATTATCGACGAGATCCTCGCGGTCGGCGATGAACACTTTTCGCACAAGAGCCGCGCCAAGATGAATGAATTCCAAAAGAACGGCAAAACCATCGTGCTGGTGACGCACGACCTGGCGACGGTGGAGCGATGGTGTCAGGAAGCAGCCTGGATCGATGCGGGGAAGATTCGCCTCACCGGCGCCCCGTCGATGGTGGTCTCCGAGTATCGACGCGCGATAGCACTGGAGGAGAGAGCCGGGAGCCTTCGAGGGGAATCGCCGGAGAGTGAGCGCATCGCACCCGTCCAGATCGAGCGCGTGCAACTGGCGAGTTCTTCATCGTCAGAACCCGCGGTGCTCGGACCGGAAGACCCCCTTCAGGTGCGCGTCGACTTCAAAAGCAGAAATGGTGCGGTGGATGTCGGCTTCAGAATCAAGCTCTCCCGAGCCGATGGATTGACCATTTATGAGGCCAGTACATTAGCTGAGCCGGAAGTCCTCCCAAGACCCTTGCCTTCGAGCGGAACGCTGCAATTACAGATCGACCGTCTCGGATTGGCCGCGGGGACCTATCTCGTCGACGCCATCGTGGAATCAGCGGGTGGTCAGAGTTACGGCGCTCGTATTCAACCTTGCACCTTCCGAGTGGATTCAGATCGAACTGAGCGCGGAATCATCAATCTTCCGCACCGCTGGACTATTGGGCGCGCTGTCAATGAATAGGGCTTCAACCCTCGTTGAGTTGGCTCGACGAGTGGCGGCTCAGTGGCGAGTGGTCGAGGAGCTCAGGTTGCACCCGGAAAAGGACCCTCTCGAACGAAATAAGCAAGAACAAGCCCTGCGATCGCTGATTGCCGAGTTTCAAGAGCGGTGTAGGGGCGAGCTCCGTACGTTCTGGCTTACGGCGCACCTTGCGCCGCTGCAGGCAGCCAAGATCTCCGCCGATGTGGCGGAGTTTCGAGTTCCCCCGTCGCACCGACCCAAGATTGGCCCGTGCATCTCGCTCGCCAAACGAGCGTTCATCTGGGCATTGCATCCGTTTCACGTGGAGGTCCTGCGAGGCGCGCGGAATTTCAATCTTTGTCTTGTTCAGCTCCTCGAGGAGGTGGTTGCGGCGCGCGACACCTTACCCTCCACCGCGCTGGCTTCGAATGTGAGAAAGACCCTCGCACCGTTGGTCGATCCAGGTGGCCAAGGCATGAGCCCCTATATAGCTGTGGCACGTCGGTGGTTGGGTCAGCTGCTGGAGCAACAGCGTAGATGGAACATTGCCGCGTTGGAGGCGCTAGAGGCGGCTTGCTCGAAGGACCAGCCCCCTCGCGCCGACGTTTTGGTGGAGAGATTGTCCCGCGAAGCCGAGCTCATTGGTCTGGACCACCGACAAGGGCTCGGGATGACCGCGCCGCTTTGGCAGGAAGTCTTTCGACGGCAGATCGATTTCAACAACGCCGCCACGGCGGTGATCGCGGAGCTACTCGGAGTTCGGCCACCTCCCAGTTTGCCACAACCGACGATCTCCTACGAGACGTGGATCGCGAAGCGAGAGCCAATCGAAATCTCCGGAGCCTCTCGAGCGATCCGAGGCCTCCACCACGCACCGAGCTTCAGGGTACTCGTCATCGGTGCGGATCGCAGCGGTAGCGACGTTTGCTCTTGTGTGGCATCCCTCGAAGGGCAGCTCTACCAGCGATGGGATGCGTGCGTGTTGAAAGATCCTAGCGCCTCATCCGGTGCAGACGCCCGCTCTCAGCCGAACCCCCGAATTGAAACCGTTGCGCTCGACGCCGCGGAACATTTGGCGCAGGCGCTCGGTCGCGAAACCAGCACTACCCAGGCAGAATTCATCGTCTTTGTCAGTTCATTGCAGCTCCTCGCTCCGCATGCTTTGGCTGAGCTGGCCCTTTGGATTCACTCTCACCCCGAAGTGGACGTGCTCTACTCCGACGAAGATCAACTGGACAGCTCTGGCCGGCGGACCCAGCCTTTTTTCAAGCCCGATTGGTCGCCGGACCTTTTGCGCAGCCACAACTATTTCGGAAACTTGCTTGTGGTCCGGCGATCCCTTCTCCAAGCATTAGGGCCATTTCGTGATGACCTCGGCGGTGATCCGTTCTTTGATCTGGCCCTGCGCGCGACAGAGCGAGCGCGCAACGTCGGCCACGTTCCACGAATTCTTCATCATCGAAGTCGGGACGCCGCGCGCTCAGCGAAAGCATCCGTGGCAGCGTTGGAGGGACACCTCAGGCGGTCCGGCGAAACGGCGGAGATCGAGCCAACCTCGAGCGGCGGCTTCCACGTCAAATATTCAGTAAGCGGAAATCCTTTGGTTTCAATCATCGTTCCATTCAAGGACAAGCCCGAGCTTTTGAGCAAGCTCGTGGAATCGCTGATTTCAATAACTCGCTATCAAAACTACGAGCTGTTGCTGATTTCCAACAACAGCATCAAACACGAAACACTTCGTCTGCTCGAACGCCTGGATGATCCGAGGATCAGAAAACTAAAGTGGGACCATCCATTCAATTACTCTTCGATCAATAACTTTGGCGTGGCGCAGGCACGAGGCGCGATGTTGCTGTTTTTGAACAATGACATCGAAGTTTGCCAAGCGGAGTGGCTCGAGGAGCTTCTCGGCCACGCGCAGCGCCAAGACATCGGTGCGGTAGGGCCAAAACTCCTATATCCGAATGGCACCATTCAACACGCGGGGGTCCTCCTTGGAATTAATGGGTTCGCCGGCCATGTGTTTTCCGGGCTTCCGGACTCATTCCCGATGACCCCTTTCGGGCACCCGGATTGGGTTCGGAACTATTTAGCGGTTACCGCGGCCTGCCTGATGACCCGAAAGGAGATCTTCTTGAAGGTCGGGGGATTCGATGAGCACTTCGAAATGGTCTTCGGGGATATTGATTTGTGCCTTCGAATCGTTCGTTCAGGGAAGAGAATCGCTTACACGCCCCACGCGAAGCTTGTTCATCATGAGTCGGCCAGCCGCAAGCTCAGCCCAGTTCCGTACAACGACGCTTGGATGTCATTCCTTGCCTTCCAACCTTGGCTGCACGCGGGAGATCCATTCTACAACCCCAATTTGAGCTTGCTACGGGTCGACGGAGGGCTCCGCGAGCACAAGTTGACTGCGGAAGAGCTTGCGATGCCGGCCTTGGCTACCCAGCTCGAGTATCCCGACGGTCAGTTCCCCGCTCATCCACTGCGAGCCGTGGCGGAACATCTGGCGATCTAGAGGACTTGGCCGTTTTTCTTGCAAGATTGAGCTCGCCCAAGGCGGCGAAAGCGAGCACCACGAAGGCGACGGTTCACTTTCCTTTTCAACGATTCGCCAGGCGTGCCTTCTCGGCCGAAGATTGGCCCAGGAGGGACCGTCAACAGTCTGGCGTCGCGGCGAAGGCGGTTTCCATGTAGCGCACGAGTTGGTGCTGAGTAAGCGCCCTCAATTCGTAAGCAGCCGACGGGTGAAACGCTCGATACCACTCGACGGTGTAATCCAGTGCTTGGCCCAACTCCCAACGGGGAGACCAGTGCAGGTATTCGCGACTCTTTTCAATGCTCAGTTGAAGCCTTCTCGCCTCAGCGGCGGAACGTGGGTCGTGCTCATCCGTCCACGAGCCAGATCCCCATCGCTGGATGATCGCTTCTACCAACTGAACGACGGTTTGAACGGCAGCCCCTCCAGGGCCGAAGTTCCACGCGTCGCAGTAGGAGGAGCGTTTTTCGTCCGCTGCATCAAGGTGCCGCCCGAGCGTCAAATATCCACAAAGGGGCTCTGCGACGTGCTGCCAGGGGCGCACCGAATTGGGGTTGCGTACGGGTACGGGGCGACCCGAAGAGAGCGCGCGAATGGCGTCCGGCACGATCCGGTCGACCGCCCAATCTCCGCCACCAATCACATTGCCTGCACGCGCGGTGGCTAACGCCACGCCGTGTTCGGAAATGCGGTCAGGTGGGAAAAAGCTGCTCCGATATGCGGAAACGAGAAGCTCTGTCCCCGCCTTGCTCATCGAGTAGATGTCGCGGCCACCGAGGCGATCCGTTTCACGATACCCGTAGACCCATTCGCGATTCTCGTAGCACTTGTCACTGGTGACAACCACCACGGCACAGGAAAGTCGCTCTTGCCGGATGGCCTCCAGCAGGTGAGCCGTCCCGAGGATATTTGTTTCAATTGTTTCGACGGGTGTTTGGTAACTCGCCCGCACCAATGGTTGGGCGGCCAAATGGAACACAAACTCGGGATGGCTTGAAGCGACGGTCTTCCGCAAGGCCTGCTGATCTCGGATGTCTCCGAGCACGTGCTGGCAAAGGCCTTCCAGATTGGTGGCTCGAAAGAAAGAGGGATCGGTGGCGGGAGGAAGCGCATAGCCGGTCACCTGGGCCCCTAAGTGATGGAGCCAAAGGGTCAACCAGCCGCCCTTGAATCCTGTGTGACCGGTCACTAGCACGCGCCTCCCGGAGTAGGCGAGGCGAAGCTCGGACTCGGTCAATCTGTTCATCGCGAGGGTCCGGTCCAAGTCTTCCAAGGGGCGCGGCCGGAGCTCCATAAGTCATTGAGCAGGTTGTATTCGCGAAGCGTATCCATCGGCTGCCAGAATCCAGTGTGGACGTAGGCAGTGAGCTGCCGATCCTCCGCCAGCCGTTGCATCGGTTCGCGTTCGAGCGCCACCTGTGGATCGTCGCCCAGGTAAGGCCAAATTCGTTTGCTGTCGACGACCAAGAAACCGCCGTTGATCAACCCCTCGATCGTCTGAGGCTTCTCATTGAAGTGGAGAACGCGTTCGCCCTCCAGTTGGATTTCTCCAAAGCGGCTAGGGGGGCGGACCGCAGTGACAGTGGCGGTCTTGCCATTGCGGCGGTGAAACTGAACCAGCCGCCCAATATCGATGTCGGAAACGCCGTCCCCATAGGTGAGGAGAAACAAATCATCCTGTTCCACGTATCTGCGAACCGCAGAAACCCTTCCCCCGGTCATCGTCTGTTCGCCCGTCTCCGCTAAGGTGACCGTCCAATCCTCTTCCTCGACGTTGCCGTGAAAGTTCAGTGAATCGTGCTTGCCGAGCGTGACGGTGACATCGCTGGTCATCGCTCGATAGTGCAGGAAGAATTCTTTGATCAACCACCCCTTGTAGCCAAGGCAGAGCACGAATTCGCAAATGCCATGGACGGCAAGGCCCTTCATGATGTGCCAAACGATCGGCTTGTCGCCGATCGGAAGCATGGGTTTGGGAAGTACCTCGCTTGCCTCGCGAATTCGCGTTCCGAGCCCCCCACACAAAATCACTGCCTTCATCGCCACGAATGTTACCTCCTCAAGCCTACGGTGCGTCCTCCCATTTATTCACCACCCGCGGAGTAGGGATGGGTAGAACGAACTTCCCGCCACCCCGCCAGTAGGACTCCAGCTGGCGGCTGATTTCGGAAAAGAAATTCCAGGCCAACACCAAGAGGTGATCAGGCCTTTGATCAAACACCCTCTCCACAGCGGTGACGGGCAGATGCGTCCCCGGCATCAGCTTCCCCTGTTTATAAGGGCTGCGGTCGGCGACGAAGTCGATCATTTCCTTCCCGATACCGCAATAATTGGTCAGCACCACCCCTTTCGCGGCCGCCCCGTACGCTGCCACGCTGCCATGCCGCGCGACTTGTCTCAAGAAATCGGGGATTGCGTCCTTCAGCCGGCGCGTGGAGGCGGCAAATTCTTGAAGTCTGGCTCCCCGCACCAGACCCTGGTTCTGCTCCGCGGACAGATAGCGTTGGACGCTTGCCTCGGGCTCGCCCCGCTTGGCGGCGCGTAGAACAATCGATCCACCGTGGAGCGGTATGCCCTCGACCTCCCGAAGGACCAAGCCCGCTCGGGAGAACAACTGCTTCAGGGGGGTCACGGCAAAGTAGCTGAGGTGCTCATGGTAGATGGTGTCGAATTCGACGCGATCCACCATCTCGCCCAGATAAGGCACCTCCACGTGGAAAATACCGTCGTCTGCAAGCCAATGGGCAAGGCCCGAAACAAAGTCCAGGAGATCTGGGACGTGCGCGAGCACGTTTCGCGCGATCACCAGGCGAGCAGACCCGAACTCACGCCGGAGCTCTCGAGCAAGTGCGAGGTTGAAAAACTCGGCCCGAGTGGGGACGCCGGCCTGGTTGGCAACTTCGGCGATGTTCTTGGCGGGCTCGATCCCAAGAATCCGGCCATGTGCTTGGAAGGGTTTCAGAATGCAACCGTCGTTGCTTGCCAGCTCGGCGACGAGGTCCCTCTGAGTCAGCGAGAGCTCCTTTACGTAGCGATTCGCCAGTTGTTTTCCCCACTGCACCACGGTTTCTGACATTGATGAAAAATAGATGTAGTCGGTAAAGACATCGCGCGGATCCAGCATGTGCGTCAGCTGCACGTGGCCGCAGACGTGACAGAAATTGACCGCGAGCGGGTACCGTTTTTCCTGCGCAATGCCCTCAGGCCCGGAAAGAAAGCTGTTCACCGCGGGCATTTGACCGAGCGACAAAAACGGCTCCAGCTCTGGCGACTCGCAAACTCGGCAGTGTGAAAGTGGAGTGGCCATTAAGGGGACGAGGAGCCAAGAAATCTTCTTCGTTCGGAGCTTAGAATGGAAGCAAGGGCGGGCTGAATCAACGAATGTCTCTGACTGCGAAGCACCACCCGTTGCGGCCGTGGCGCCACTTGACCTGCTTCCTCGGGCGAGACCTCGCCGATCGCTAGTTGTGCCAGGCCCAGGTGCTCGACGATCAGTCGTGCCCATTCTGCCTTGCTGAGCGCTTCGGAGCCGGCGAGGTGGACGATGCCGTTCATCTCTTGCGCCAGGAGCAGAAGGGCGGATTCGGCGAGCCATCGCGACCAGGTGGGGCAGCCCACCTGATCAGCCGGAACAATCAGCTTCCCGCTTGCGCGAGCGGCGGCAATGACGCGGTACATGAAGTTTTTTCGGTCCAGCTCCTCTCCAAAGATCCACGCTGAACGAACGATGAGAGAATCTCCCCTTTCTAGCAAAAGCTTTTCCGCCTCTCGTTTATGGCGGGCGTAAACATTGAGGGGACGAGCCGCATCGGACTCCTGATATGAAGCAAGGGCGCCGTCAAACACCTGATCGGTGGAGAAGAATACGATCTTCGTCTGCGACCCGTGCGTTGCTTGAATGACATTGGCCACTGTCTGCACGTTTTCTGCGGTGCTGCGCGCCGGGTCCGCCTCGCATCCATCGACATGTGGATACGCGGAACAAAGAACCACCACCTCAGGCTCGAAGGCGTCGAGAACTGAGTCGATCTGCTCCCGCTGCGTCAGATCCAGCGCTCGCCTGGCTAGGCCGCGAACGCGTCGGGCGGCACCCAGTACCCGATGCCCCTCCCCCGTCGCTGCCTCGACCACGGCTGTGCCCAGCAGGCCGGAGGCGCCCACGACCAGCAACCGCCTTCTGCTGGCGCTCATCGATGCTTGAGGGTCCAATCGTATGGAATCTGGGTGGAGAACGGGTCCATCCGTTCGATTTCCGCAGGGTCATGCGGAATGCTCGCGCAGTTGACGACCAGCGAGGGGAGAGTCCCTATTCCCTTGAAGCCGTTCCAAATCCCGGGAGGGACCTTCACCAAGCAATAGTTGTCCGTTCCAATGAAGATCTCTTGCAGCTCGCCCCGGGTCCGCGATTTGGGGCGGTCATCGAAAAGCACGAGCTTGATCTCGCCAATCGGGACTGCATAGTTGATGATCATTTGACGATGCAGGTGCCATCCCTTGATCACTCCCGGATAGACCACGGAAAAATAGACTTCCCCGAAGCGTTCGAACTCTGGGTCGGTGCTCTTCATCACGTGCATCACCTTGCCGCGTTCGTCCGGGATAATCTTACGTGGGGAGACGATCACACCCTCGATCACTCGAACACTCCTTGGATCCGCCACCTGCTCTAGAGCGCTAGCCATAGCCAATGCCCGCTGAGGGGTCAACAGGGCAGCCGCGCGGAAAGGATGATATCTGTCGCGGTCCTCGGTCGCACAAGGGTTGGACCCGCCGGAGGCCAACACCAGCGTCCCAAAGACTTCAGCTACTGAGCTTCCGTGTCGCGCTCAGCTCTCTTTCGCGATCGTCGGCTCCCCTGGTGGCGGGCGCCTGGTTGAGTCGACAGGATAGCGTGGCAAACGCTAGAAACATGCTGACAATGGGCCAGAAGAGGTATCGAAAATCTGCTGCCGGGGCGAAAAGGAAGTTGCCTAGCATGTAAACCAATCCAGACACCCCGACCCAGAATCCCACGGCCATTGCTCCTTTCCTCACGAGTGCATACGCAGTCACTCCCAATAGCAGGATCAACCAAAACCATCCGCGAAACAAAATCGTATTTTGCACTGCCGTTTCAATCTTACGCATGGTGCGAAATGCGATGGTGTGGCTGGTGAGTTTTAATCCGTACGAGTTATTATCAATCGTCGAATGAAAGGGATAATAAACAGGTTCGGGATAAAGCCCAAGCATCGTGCAAGATCTGCGCAACCTAATCTTAAGATAGAGAAAGGGCTCCGTCACAACCATCTTCAGCCACTCTGTAGCTACCGCATGCTTTCGACTTGCCAACGTCGAACGGTCAATTCCACGAAGACCGCGACTTGGAGCGAGAATCAAAAGAGGCACGGCGGTATGGCGCGAATACAGTTGAGCCAGCTCAGCAGCGCTCGTCTCCGACGCGAAGGTAGAGTTTACGAATTCAGCGGGCTTCTCTGCGTAGAAACCCGCGAGGTCGTCTGCCATTATCCATCCTAACAACCAGACATCGCTGGTTTGCATTAACCGCTCGACGACTTTCGGAGAAAACATGAATACAAGAAGCCCCAAAACCACATAGACGGGCTTCCGCCAGCGAGACGGCCTAAGTTCCGGGAAACTCACTACAACCAGTAGTAGCAACGGAGCGGATGCGAGAATGGCGTTGTGCCGGATAAGAGTGGCGAGCTCGAGGAATATCAGGGCCCACACTCTCGAGCGATGCGCCAAGCTCACTACTGCCCAAATCAACGCGACTACGGAGAAGACGTCTGTCCAAATCGTAGGTAAGATAGCCCAAATTGGCGGGCATAGCGTAACCAAAAGAGTGAATGCAAACGCCTGAGCTGGGTGAAGTTGCCTACTTGCAAGCAGCGCGATCCCGACGCCAAGCGCTGCGACCTGAACCAACAGCACCGGCCACACGGAGCTTGAGATGCTGAACGAAACGCGGAGCAGCAGTGCGAACAGCGGAGGATGAGCGTTAGTGAACTCGCCAGTAATGCCTTCATAAAGCTGGGCAAGTGAGTCATTCGACATCAAGCCCGGGTGAAACAGGACGAACATAACCACGGTCCAAATCGTCACCCACCCCAAAAGGGCAAACAAAAACCATCTTCCAACTGATTTGCTAGGGGACCTAGCAGGAGCCTGTGGAGTGCTTACCTCTAGCATTGAAAAGTTGCGTTCGGCCGTTCCGCCTTCAACCAGCTCTGAGTCTGTCATGAATGTCGAGAATGCTGCGACGGTTGGAACTGACGCAGCTCCTATTTGTCAGGGGTCGCATAACCGCAGTCCGTCCTTTGGGTCAATGGTTTCAGGCTGCCGTCGCCTTCCCGCCATCCACGGAGCTCTTGCTCCAAGCACTGGTTGGCCACTTCGTCGTCGCGGAAGTCCTCATCCGTCCACGGCAAGCAGATCGAGCTGCCCGGGCCTTGAGCCGAGGTCGAACCCGGATTTGCTCACTGAGCCCCCTTCGCCGCTGTCTTCTGCGCCGCCACGGTAAGAGCGGCTGGGGCATCCGCGATCGATGCCGCCGCTTCGAGCGGCAGAGAGAGGCCGAGAAGCGGGGGAGCGAGCGCGCCTGATATCGCAAAGTGCAGGAAAGAGCTGAGCCGCGACATAGTGTTCAGGGCGCCCCGATCTTTGACAAATTCATACAAATAGTTCGCGTGAGGTAGAAACGCATTGAGGACGCTTTGAATCCAGCCACTGGACCCATATTCAGGCAGGAAGCTCTGCGTCTTCAGCGGAGAGAGAGAGGCTCGCTGCAAGCATTGGGCGAGTGACTCCGATTCGAAATGGAGAAGGTGCCGAGGCGGATCTAAATGAAACCACGATCCCTGAAAGACGACTCTTTGCCAGCTTCGGAAATTCGGAACGGAGACAATCAGGACGCCATCTGGGTTCAAGTGCTCAGCAAGGGATTTGAGGATCTGCACGGGGTTGCGAAGGTGCTCCAAGACGTGCCACAGGGTGACAACGTCGAAGGCGCCCAACCGTTCGCGAACCGACTCGAAAGGCTCGCGGATCAGCTGGAGGCGCTCCAAATGCGTGGGCCTGCCAAGGCTGAACGGCTCCAGGCCCACGACGTCGTAGCCCTGCTCGGCCATCCAGTTCGCAAAAGCACCGTTGCCACATCCAAAGTCGAGCAGTCGCCCGCCGGGTTTGATGGAACGGACGAACGCAGCTCGCTGTCGGAGAAAAATACTGAGGAGCGAATGCGCGTGGCGAACCGCAGGGCGATCCGTCTGTTGGAAAGGCGGATAGAGCGACGCACCGGCGATCGCTCGGCGGTTGTCCGTATAGACCAATGAACAGCCAGCACAGCGGAAAATCATAAATCCATTCTTCGCGGTTAGGATGTGCTTCGCGGTGCCCGAGGAACAAAGAGGACACTGCAGGGCGCTTGCTTCGCTACGGTCGGACCGGAGGGGAGGGGTCAATCGAAGACATCCGTTCGTCGATAACATAGAGAGGTAGCCCGATCACGTCTTTGTAAACCCTAGCCAGATAAACTCCGATGGCGCCAAAGGCGAGGAGCATCCATGCGAGGTGAATGAGAACAATGACCAAGAGCCATCGCTCTCCGGGCTTGAGAGCGGGAGGCCCCGCTCCACCGAGAATTAAGGCCATCCCAACGATGTCAGCAAGGAATCCCAGGAGCCCTGCATAAGCGAGTATGCGAAGGGGCAGGGTCGAGGAGGAGAGTATTCCCGCAATCCCAAACCGAACGGCGCCATACAAGTTATAGTGAGTCCGTCCGGTGACTCGCCTCCCCCGCTTGTAGGGGATGCCTTCTCGGCGAAATCCCACGTAGCCAACCTGACCTCGCACGAACGGAAAAGTGGAGCGGGTCGCGAGGGCAGCGTTGCACACCCTCCGATCGGCGAGGAAAAATTCAGCCATATCGAGAATGATTTCGTGATCGGCGACTCTGCGCGTCAGTCGGTAGAAAAGCTTCCGGGCTAAGTGCATCAGATAGAATTCTTGACGGGCCTGGCGGATGCCGTAGGTGATATCGGCACCCTCGAGCCATCGCTCGACAAAACGGGGAATCAATTCAGGAGGATCCTCGCAGTCCACGTCGATGTTGACGACCGCGTCGCCCCGAGCGTGACGCATCCCCGCGGTAATCGAGGCTTGATAGCCGAAGTTCCTGCTCATGGTGATGATGTTGATGCGGGGATCACTCGTTCGCAGCCGACGCAACAATTCCAAGCTCCCGTCGGAGCTCCGATTGTTGACAAATAGGAACTCGAACAGGACTTTCCCCTCGATCGGCTTCAACGCATTCAGGAGGCGTTCATAGAATAGAGGAATGCTCGCTTCTTCATTAAAAACAGGACAAACAACGGTAATCAGTGGAAGCCGCTGGCTAGGGGCCGTCATGGGCTTTCGCCCGCCCACAGGCGGGTCTCCAGATACCGCGGGCGTTGTTGCCGCGAGCGCCTCCTTAACTTGGGAATAGGAGTCGACAGGTGAGACGCGCGATGCCAACCCAGACTGCAAGCCGGTGCCTGGCCCAAGTCACAACCGAGAGACGCCTGCAGAGATTCGCGTCTCCTTTCAATGCCCGCTGTAACCAAGCCCCAGCCTAGCGTTTTCTGCGAAAGTCATCGAGGGAGGCAATCTACCGCAGTACGGCAAAGCTGAGAATCAACTTTCTCTCGGCATGGTACTCGTGCTGGTCCGGGCGTTGTCGAGACTGCGCCCGATTTCGATCCGATTCTCAAAAGCACGACTTGCGCAAGGGTTAACCTAATTAATTCCTTGGACCGCGAGTCGAGAAAGGCGCCTTCAGGGCTCGGTGCAAAAACGGCAGACGCTTCACCTGCCGATTAAGCGCATCCACTACCTTGTACCGCAGCGACCTGCCGGTCACCAGCCCCCTGAGCTGGCCAACCTCATCTTGCAATTGGGCAAGCGCCGCGTCGTGGGTAAGGCTTCCGGTTTCGTCGAGCAGCTCGAGGATAGGGGCGAGGACCGAAGCGAGTCGCGTGTCCGAGTCGAACTCCAGCTCAGGCTCAGCGACGCCTAGTGATTTAGCGTTGGAGTTTTCAATGTGCCACCTCGAGCGGATTGTTCGCAATTTGGAAACAAGCGCTCTCATCCCGGAGCGGTTGTCCAACCGCGCTGAGGAGACACCGTCGGCCGTGATGCCCGATTCCTGTGAAAAGGAGCTCTTGTCCCGCGTCAACCCGAGCCTCTAGTCGCAGGGTCGTATATCCACTTTTCATGAGCGAGGACACTGGTATGGTTCTCAGCCTATGCTTTAGGGTGACGCCCTAATACTCAGCCTTTGGAAGGAACGGCTTGAATCTCTTCGCACTTTCGCAGTTGGCAAATTTCGGAGCTGCTTCGAAGCAACGCTCCTGTCCGATTCTTGTTCCGGCAACGAGCGATATCGGCAGCGAGTTAAGGGGCCCCTACTGCGCGGCAAAGAAGCTGGTCGAATCCCTCCAGCCCTCCCGGGTGATTGATTTTGGCGGGGTGAGCGCAGGCGAGTTGTCCGTGCTCACGGAGCTTTTGCCACCGTCCCAGTTTGTGGCCATTGGCCCAATGCCAATGGTCGACCCAGCCGCGAGCACACCGAAAGTGACACGACTCGCCAGCGATCTTCAGAGTTATTGGGACCTCGAACGACTCGATGATCATCTCCGCCGAAGTGGACCCACCTTGCTCATCTGCGCGCATAGGCTGGAGCAGCTACAAGATCCTCGTCCTTTGCTCAGAACGCTCCGCGCCTTACTGATGGAAAACCCTGACAACCGCCTGCTGCTGGCGGCTACGGATCGAGAGCGGCAGTGCGGCGCTGAGTACCGTGGCTTGCCACCGGATGCCTCGGAAGTTCGCAACTGGTCGGCGCGAGAGCTGACCCTGTTCTTGGAGCTGAGCGGATTTCAGATCTTAGATGCGCAGCCCCTCCCTGCTGAGGAGAAGGAGCGCGCTAGCATCCTGCTGACCTTAAAGGCTACTCAGAATGACTATCGCGAGCACCTGGTTCGGTTGGGACTCCCACCAGCCACAATTGAATATCTGCTGTGCTCCCTTGAACACGCTGACTGCAAGATCACCGGAGGGATCGGAGCTTATGCCGCGCAGCTGCTTAACACGGCCTCGCCCGGTGAAGTCGGGTTCCTGTTTGCGGGCGACCAGGCCCATGTCCAGTCGCTGCCACAGGTTCCTCGCGGCTGGATCTTGCCTCGCTTGTTCTTACCGGAGCGGCTCGACGCTGAGCTGAGCTCTCATGAAAAAGTTTTGGAGTCCCTGAAAATCGTCGCTTTTCTTTATCCAGAAATCAAAACGATCGAGCTGCAAGACTATCAGGCCCTCGGTCTATCGGCAGTACTGGCTAAGCGATCCGGGCTTCTTCCGTCATCGATCGTGATCAAAATACGATGCCACGGTAGTCTCGCTTATCTAGAACAGTGCTTCTCGCAGTGGACCGGGATCGAGCCGTTGCGCACCGTCTATGAAGAGAAGGTAGCTTTGGAGAATGCGGATGTCGTCAGTTTCCCTTCGCGCTTTCTGAAATCCCTCTACGAAAGAACAGGGTACAATCTTTCGTCTCCATCGATTGAGATTCGGCGATACCCGTTCACCTTTGATCCAGTTGAGCAAACCCGGCACTACCGGTCCACCGATACCCTGATCTTTTTTGGAAAGCGTACGGAGATGAAGGGATTTCCCCTCTTCATCGAGGCGCTCAAAATTTTGCGCTCGAAATTTCCTGGCACTGCGCTGGGCATCAAGCGAATCCTGGTGATTGGCAGACAAGACCCTTCTCTTGTTACTGAGAACAGTTTCCTTGCTGAGTTGAATGATCACTGGCAAGTGATCGAGTTCGAGGGATCAAGAACCGAGGCCCTCCAACTAATCGCCGATTACGCCGATCAGGCGCTTTGTCTCCTCCCCTACTCCGGAGACAATTACCCGGTTTCGATGCTCGAGGTGATTTCCGCTGGGTGCCAGTTTCTCGCTGCGCGCAGTGGCGGACTGCCCGAGATGATCCCTCCAGAGCTTCAGTCGCAATTATTACACGAGAGGACGCCCGATTCTCTCGCGCGGGCAATCCAGTCGGCCCTGGCTCTTCCGGCTACGGAAAAAGCACGCCTGGCACACGGCTGCCTCCAATATGGGCGGGCTCAACATCAAGACAGGTGGGGCTCCCTGATTGAAACTATTGAGTCCAAGGTTTCCTCTTCAGGAGCTCCGCCCACAACCCAAAAGAGGTCCTCTGTCGGCGTGATTGTGCCTTATTTCAACACCGCTCTGGATTCCGTTCGTGAGCTCCTGATCGGACTAAACAATCAACTCGTGCCACCCGACTCGGTCTGTTTTGTCGACGATGGTTCGTCTTCTGCTCACCGTCGGGACCTAAAGGATCTCCTGAAACAGCATCTCCGTGTCCCCTACAAACTCGTCGGTCATGTCGAGAATCGCGGCTTGGCTGCCGCGCGCAATACCGCCCTCAGTGCGCTCAGCACCGATTACATTGTTAACATCGATGCCGATGACATCCCCCTCCCAAACTTCGTCAAAAGCTACCGCGATTATCTCGACGCCAATCACTCTGCTTCGGCGGTGACCTGCTGGCTTGCATCTTTCAAACATGGTGACGATTGGGGCAGCGCCGCTAATGTCAACCTCATTTATCGTCCCATCGGCGATGGATTGATGCTGGCGCAAGTGGACAACTGCCTGGGCCACGCCAACTCCTGCTTTCGTCGAGACATTCTCGTCTCGCTCGGAGGTTGGGACGCGGAAGAGAAAACCATGTGGGAGGATTGGGCGCTTTATCTCAAGATGATTTCCCGTGGTCTCAGGCTGGGTGTGATTCCGGAGTCCCTCGTTCTCTATCGAGTCACGCCCGGCTCGATGGCCAGGACCTACCAGCAATTTCCCGCCATGAATCGGCTCGCCCGCCAGATTTCTAGGTTGCCCGTTTTTGAAGCCTTTCGCGTCCAAGCACTCATGCAGTCTTACCGGCGGCTGAGAGATGAACAGGCGGTTACTCAACAGCGGCTCTCTGAACTCGAACTGAGAATGGATGAATATCTACATCTCCGGCAGCTGCTAAAGAGATTCCTCCGCTTGGACAGGACTGGAACCGTCGCAAGCGCTGCTCAAAAAGCCATGAAGCGCCTGATCGCTTCCCAGAAATAAGTGGAGCATTCCGATGGCCGTTGAGCGCCTGTTGATGGATTCCGATGACTATATCGAGATGCTTTTTCACTGGCATCGGTACTTGGTTGCGCAAACGTGCCTGGCTGGCAAGCGAGTCGCGGATTTGGCCTGCGGGGAGGGCTATGGAGCCGACCAAATTGCTCAGGTTGCGGAGCAGGTGACCGCGGTGGATATCGATTCCGACACGCTGAGCAATGCCCGAGACCGTTACCGGCGAGATAACCTGTCTTTCTTGCAGGGCAGCATAGACAGAATACCCCTTCCAGACATGTCCCTGGACGCGGTGGTTTCTTTCGAGACCATTGAACACGTCAATCGAGAGACTCAGAAGCTCTTTCTTTCTGAAATCGCTCGTATCTTGAAGCCAGACGGTATCCTGCTGGCCTCCACACCAGACCGGGCCCGAACTGAGCACTTTCCAGAGAAGAATCCCTACCACCCTGGCGAGCTATATCAGCAGGAGTTTCGAGAACTGCTCGAATCAGAGTTTGAACACGTTCATTTCTTTTATCAGGACGTCAATATAGGCAGCGTGCTTTGGCACGATGCGAAACCGCTCAATTCCTCCGCCACGAATTACAAGCTGGACTGGACGCACGGAGCTCCGGTGCCCACGCAGAAGTCGTTCACCACCCATCTTTATGTCATCGCCGCCTGCAGTAGAGTACCGCTGGACCCTAGCTTACTGGCTCGCTTGAGCAGCAATTGCTTCGAAATCGGTCGACGGCCGCTGGAGATGATTTGGAGCAGGGAGCTTACCTTCGAGGATAGGTGCAAGAGGCAGGAGGAAGAGCTCGCGAAGCGCGGTGAGGAGTTGACGTCCCTCTCGAGGGTGCGGGCCGCCCAGGAGGAAAGTATCTACAGCCTCCAACGGACACTGACCGAATTGGAGCGCGACTTGGGCAAGGCCCGCGAGCAAATAACTTCCATGGAAATAGAGGTAGCCCGTCTGAGAAATCTCGAGGCTGAACTAAATCGAATCTACGCATCGAGCACTTGGCCCCTAATAGAAATGTATCGGCAGCTGATGGATCGTTCGCCGCTAGGCTCACTATTTCGACCAGCTCGCGACATTGTGAAGCGACTGTTGCCCTGATGAATTTGACTTAGCCTAGGCTGAGGATGCATTCGACCGCTTCCTCAAGCGAATCAACGCGATAATCGGGTTTCGTCCGAAGTCACTCACGGTATCCACGGTCAATCAGTAGGGTCCGGCACCCAGCCGCGTATCCAGCGTCGATGTCTTTCCATCGGTCACCGACCATAAAACTTTGGTGCAAGTCTATCCGCCACTCCCGTGCGGCATCTAGCAGCAGACCAGGTCGCGGTTTACGGCAGGCACAATCATCGTCTTCGTCATGGATACAGACGCGGATATCGTCGAGGGGAACATGCGCTCGCAGCAATGTATGCATCGCTTCCAACGCTTCGATCCGCAGAGCCCCACGGGCGATCTCAGGTTGGTTGGTGACAGCGATCAGGAGAAAGCCAGCGCTCTTCAACCGCCGGCATCCCTCCGGAGCATCCGAAAGAATCTCAAAATCTGAAACCTTTCCAGGGCGTAGGGCTTTCCGTCGCGTACCAGAGCCCGATTGAGCACGCCATCGCGATCAAGAAACACAGCCCGCAGGGTCATGAAGTTTTCTCGAGCCGCTCCAGCCTCTTCTCGATCTCCTCGTTCCATAGACTCTGATTGCGCAGATGCTGTTGCAGATTGTGGTCAATTTGCACCACCGCTGCCAGGATGGCCTCGTTGAACTCGACTTGTTTGCGCAAGACCTCGTTGATCAATGGCTGAAGCGCTAGCCCAAGCGCTCGTTTGAGCAATACCACCGCCCAACCGATCACTGGACGGTGCGATGCCGTGACGGGCGAATGGCGCGCGTCTACCTTTTCGCGCGCAGCGCGCAGATATGCCGGCCAGTCGGCGATCGGCACGTCCTTTAGAGCTTCGAGCTCTTGCTTCAACTCGCGAACCTCCTTCGCGTCCGGCTCCGGAAGCTCGTCGATCAGTTTCAGAATCTCGCTTGGCTTTGGTTCCTCGGTACGGATTTCCTCAGGACGCACGCCGATGACCTCCTTCTCGAGCCAACTGGGTATCTTGGGTTCCTGGTTCAGACGCATTGAAGAGGGGCTCAAGGGCGCGGCGCAAAGCGCTCGCCTCTGGATCCGGCAAGATGGCCGCGACCCTGAGGTTTTGCCGATCGACAATTCTCTTCCGAAGCGCTGGGGTCCGCTCGAGCACTGCCAGAAGCTTCGCCACTTCCAATGGATCTTGACTGATCGTCACCAAGCCTGCACCGCCCATCGTTTCGGGAACGGCAGCCGCGCCATACGCAACGACCGGAATCTGCCGGTGCATCGCCTCGAGCAACGGCAACCCGAGTCCCTCGTGCTGGCTCATCGAGAGGTAAACGTGCGAAACCTGATAGCAAGCGGAGAGCTGAGAAGTCCGCAACCGTCCAAGAAAATGAATTCGTTGGGTCCGGAGCCTGGCGCGAATTGCATTCAGCCATTTCACGTAGGCGCTCTCCAATGGAAACTCGCCAGCGATGAGCAAGCGGCTGTTCGGCTGGTAGAGTCGTTGGAAGGCGGCAAAGACGCTCAGCACATCCTCGATGCGCTTGTTGGGTACGGCTCGACCGACGAACAGGACGTTGAAGCAACCATCCTTGAAACGTGAGGCCCATGCGCTATCCGGCGCAGTCTCCAAGGCTGGCGGCATGAGCGGAAGGGGGAGAATTGAAACGTTCGCGAAGCCCGCGGCGCTCAGTTCCTCCGCGCTAAAGCGAGACAGCGCATAAGCCCGTTCACAGACTGGGGCCAGCTCACCCAGCTCGTTATGCCCTGCGGAGCATGAGGCGGCCATCTGGTTGTCAAACCTTTCGAAAAAATGGGCTGGGGTGATGTCGTAGTACACAATCGCCTTCCGGCCCGGCGAGCGACGGATCAGCGGGACTAGCCGGGACTCGAAGCTGTGGTGGACGAGCAAAACGGATCGGCTATCGGCCACTTGCGGATACCGTTCGGGAGCCAACGCGAGCGAGCGCGATTGCTCGTCCGTTCGCGCGAAAAGGGTCGACTCATAACCCCAGCCTCGCAGACGCCGTTGAAGCTCGAGCACAATGTTCCCCACCGCATCGTCCAAGCGAAGCACGCTGACCAGCTGGTGAACGGCATTGCTATGAGATGACATACCGCTTTTCTCAACCTACCCCTGAAGGCTATCGACTGTGATACGTCCGTGACAACGGTGGTTCATCAGATCATTCCCAATTTCGTCTCCGGCGATGCGTCCAGCCTCGCCGCGCTCCACCTCCGGCGCCTGCTGCGGAGACTGGGGCATGCCGGCGAAATCTACACGTTGGATGTCGAGCCGGCTCTTTCTAGCTTGGTAAAGCCGGTCTCCCTTCTGCGGCCGACGTCCGAGGACTGGGTGCTCTACCACCACGGCATCGCCTCGCCCTTGAGCGGAACGCTCCTCCACCTACGCTGTCGACGGGCAGTGGTTTACCACAACATCACGCCCGCTCGACTGTACCCGCACGCCCCGTTCGGCGAGGCTCTGGTTTCTGGCCGCGCACAGCTGAAGGCGATGGCGAGTCACTTGGACGTCGCAATTGCGGTCTCCGAGTTCAACGCGCAGGAGCTTCGGGCGAATGGCTACCAGAGCGTTCACGTGGTGCCCTTGTATGTCGATCCCGAGCGATTTGCCTCGGACCAAGCGGATCAGCCGGAATTGAAGCGACTGCGGCAAAAGCAACCGGTCGTGCTCTCCGTGGGCAGAGTCCTGCCCCACAAACGCTTCGAAGATCTGGTTGCGATGCAGGCGGAGCTGGTCCGGCTTCAACCTCACGCCCAATTGGTAATCGCCGGAGAGTACCAACCGGGAAACTCGTACTTCCGGCAACTGCGGACCCGCGTTTGCAAGCTGAAGAACGTCGAGTTTCTCGGCAAAGTGTCGCATCCCAAACTGGTCGCCGCCTATCGAGCTGCTTCGGTGTTTGTTTCGATGAGTGAGCACGAGGGATTTGGAGTGCCCTTGGTCGAGGCGATGGCTGCCGA